>Ga0209829_10002368_pt1 | contig 14361 bp, 13 predicted proteins | sample C_140205_EF_Meta_FD_187311 | JGI IMG/M metagenome (GOLD analysis project Ga0209829, IMG submission 187311) | Freshwater microbial communities from Lake Croche, Canada to study carbon cycling - C_140205_EF_MetaG (SPAdes) (version 2) | ecosystem: Environmental > Aquatic > Freshwater > Lake...
TGCTCAAGGAGCCACGGGTGCCCAAGGTGCCACAGGCGCCCAAGGCGCAACAGGAGCACAAGGTGCAACAGGTGCCCAGGGTGCTACAGGTGCCCAAGGTGCAACAGGTGCCCAAGGTGCAACAGGAGCCCAAGGTGCCACAGGAGCAAAAGGTGATGCAGGAGTTGCGGGAGCCCAGGGTGCCACAGGAGCAAAAGGTGATGCAGGAGTTGCGGGAGCCCAAGGCGCTACAGGTGCCCAAGGTGCTACAGGTGCCCAAGGTGCTACAGGTGCCCAAGGTGCAACAGGAGCCCAAGGAGCAACAGGAGCCCAAGGAGCAACAGGAGCCCAAGGAGCAACAGGAGCCCAAGGAGCAACAGGAGCCCAAGGAGCAACAGGGGTAGGAGTTGCGGGAGCCCAAGGAGCAACAGGCGCTCAAGGAGCAACAGGGGTAGGAGTTGCGGGACCCCAAGGAGCCACAGGAGCAAAAGGTGATAAAGGAGATGGAAGTTCAGGAGTCAGTTCAACAACACATATTTCTAATTCTGGAGCATCTGGTTATACAGGTCCAACCGGCACATGTCATCCACTGTTTAAATTTAATGATAACTCTAATGTAACTGTGTATACATCTGATGCACTTACATATGAACCGTCTTCAGCAACACTAACAGTGCAAAAATTATCAATGAGTTCAGATATAAAAATGAAACAAAATGTGAAACCATTAACGTATGAATATACAAAAGACTTGTTACTCAAATTAAAACCTGTTGAATATATATTTATAAATGATTCCAATAAAAAAATACGATTTGGATTAATTGCACAAGAAGTGGAAGAGTCATTTAAAAATTTTAATTTAGGACTTAACTATACTCAATTTGATGAATATGGAAAAGAAAATAAATATTTATCTTATTTAGAATTAATCGCCCCTCTCATAAAAGTGGTTAATCACCTAGTTGATAAAGTTGAAAAATTAGAATTAGAAATTGAAAAAATAAATTCAAAAAAATAAACAAGGTCACGTAAATTATAAAATAACGCATTGAATATACAAAATTTATTTGATAAATTGCATTTAATAAATCAAATAAATCAAATAAATTAAATTTAAAGTGGTTCGATTCAATTATTCATTCGTTCATCGATTTTTTTAAGAAAATCATTACTGTAAACCATATTTCCAGTAGGTTTATAACTATTAATAGGCTTATATTCTTTTTTAACTAAATTTGGATTGGTGCTCGATGATGACGATGTTTTATTTCGATTTAGTAATGTATGGTCGATATTTGCATTTGAATCTCCTCCTCCTGAATTTGAATTTGTAATTAATCGAATTCCTCCTCCTCCTCCTCCTTCTTCGTTGTTGTCATTACCATCTTCTTTTTTGTTTCCATGCTCGTCAATGGATATTCCTGTTTTTTTTTTAAATTCGGTTCGAACATATGTGGGAATATAATGCCCCCAACTTATAAATATCAAATTTGGATGAGTATATCTGATTTGAAAATCATTTTCTTCCAACTTTGCAATAATGTATGAAATGCACATGACGCGGTCATAATTTACAATTCCAAGCATAACTTCTGGAACAATGTACCAGCAAAAATTACTATTTATTTTTTGTCTTGAAGTCATTTTAATTTTTGTGTGAATTCTATTAAGAATTCGGTTAAAAACTTGCATTTTTTGTAAATCCTTTTCTTTTTTTGTATCGTACAACTCGTCTAAATTTATTTTTCGCACATTTTCAACATCTCCGTCATCTTCTTCACGAGAATAAAATAAGTTATCCATTTTATAATAATCTAATAAATAAATAAAATAATTTAATAATCAATCTATATTTTAACTAACAGAAAAATATATTAATATAAAAACATAAAACATAAAAACGTACATTATATATATTCATGTGCGCACAAATAAACAAGTAAATAAATAATATAATAATATAAAATGGTCATAAAACATTTAGTTATTAGCGGAGGTGGTCCAACAGGTTTGCTCTCATATGGCGCTGCAAAATACCTCGAAAAAAATAAGTTTTGGAATATTGACAATATAGAATCCATTTATGGAACATCCATCGGCGCAGTGATTGGAATAATTCTATCATTGAAACACACTTGGGAAACGATAGATGACTATATTGTTAAGTGCCCATGGAACACTGTGCTACCACTGAATACCACATTTGACGACGTTTTAAATATTTACACCAATAAAGGAATCATTCATGAAGAATTTTTTGACATTATTATGAAACCATTATTATTATCAAAAGATTTATCATTGGAAACAACTATGAGTGAATTGTATGAATACAATAAAAAAGAAATTCACGTAATGTCTGTGGAGTTGAATAAATTCAGGCTGATAAATATAAGTTATAAAACATATCCAAATTTAAAGGTGATGGATGCAATTAAGATGAGTTGTGCATTTCCAGTTATATTTTCTCCTAAAATCATGGAGTCGTGTGACAATAATGGTGAAAATCATTGTGTTCACTGTTATATTGACGGAGGAGTCATGTCAAATTATCCAGTAAACACTTGCATTCAAGACCAGAAATGCGACCCGAATGAAATACTTGGATTTAGAAATATCTGGGAAAAATACAATGATACAATTAGCAACGACTCGAATTTAGTGGATTTTTTGAAAATGTGCATAAAACAAATGATACGTAAAATAGATAACGAAGAGTCCATTCCTAAAATTTTGAATGAAGTAACTTGCGTGAGCGAAACAAATGACTATACCAGCTGGTTTGATTTATGTTCCGACGAATCAAAACGTCTTTATTTTATACAGAGAGGAATGACATATGGAGAGGTATTTTATAGATTTATTACAAAAATTTAGAGAGAATGTTGAATGTTGACACAAAAATATCATGAGTTCACACAGATTTAATTATAAAAAAATAAATATAAAATATAACGTAATTATATCATAAAATTTTAATTAAATTATTTTTTAATGAAAAATAAAACACGTAAAAATAAAATGGAAATTGAAAGTTCACGTCATGATGATGCCGGAATTAAAATAAAAAAAATTATTATAAATAATGATGTAGGTTGCATTACTGTAAATAATTCATTTGAAGAGAATTTTAAAAATTATTTAAACAATAAACCTGGAGAACCGCATTCAAAAAAAATATCCGTTTCTGTTGGAAAAGAACTTATTCACATATTTGATAAACCTTTAGCGCCGAAATCAATAAATCCAAAAGATGATTTTTATACATATGTAAACTATGAATGGTTAAAAAAAATGAAGAGTCAAAATCAAAAGAAATACTATACACGAATCGACAGTTTTCGAATAATACAAGAGAAAGTTTATTATCAACTCATCGACATCGTAAAAGATTATACTTCTGAACATTCTGACAATAAATCTAAAATGATACGCAATGTTTATGAATCATTTTTACATTTGAATGAGTCGGTTTGTGAAAAACATTGGATAAATATAAAAAAGGAACTGGATAAGATTTTTGAAAAAGGGACATCTATTGATTTGTTAATATATATGAATAAAAATGAAATCGTGTCTGGATTTTGTCCATTATCATTTTCAATGATAACAGATGAAAAAAATTCTCAAATAAATAGGTGTCATATTACTGCTCCATTTTTGTCTTACTATAACGATGAATTATACAATAACGATGACGCGTATGAAAAAGAATTCAATAAAAAATTTAATGCGTTTGTTACACATGCATTTGCACTTGCATTTGGAAAAAATAATGATTATCATTCAGAAGACGTAATTGATGTTGAAAAACAACTCTTGGATGCAATGAATTCATATGATTCAAAAATAAAAGAAGCCGAAGATGGATATAACATTGTTACCGCAAGTGAAGCAGTTGAAAAATATAACCTTAAATGGAAAGAATTTACAAGCGGATTGGGATTTAAATCAACTCCTTCCTTTTTCATAACAGATAATTTGAATTACTTGTCGAAAATATCAGGCATTTTTCATGATAATTGGAATTCAAAAAAATGGAAAACTTATATATACTATTGTTATTTCAAACAGTTGATGCGATTTCATAAGTCGTGGAGAGTAATATATTATAATTATTTTGGAAAAACTGTTACGGGACAAGGTATCATGTGGCCTCAAGCAATCTATCCTATCTTTGGTCTATCGTACTGTTTCAACACCTTTTTAACAGAAAAGTATATTTCCAAATATGCAAATGGAGCATATATCAAGTGGGCGAGCAATCTGGCATATGATTTAAAAACTGTATTTATGCGAAAAATAGAGAGAAATAAATGGTTGAGTCCAAAAACAAAAAAATATGCGCTTCTTAAATTGAAATACATTCGCGTTGACATGGCACACCCACCATATTTGGTGCCTGACCCTGACCTAACATATCATGCAAATGACCCGTGGGGAAATATATGCGCGTGCAATGAATGGCGATTAAAAATTCTGGTTGAATCAGAAGGAAAACATTACATTGATTTGCCTATTGTAGATTGGAGTACACATTTTGGTTTATCAGGTAACCAAGCTTATATTGTGAATGCGTTTTATGACCCAACAAAGAATAATATTTACTTGCCTCTTGCTTACCTTCAAAAACCGTTTCTAGATGGCGATGAACGAGGTATTGAATATAATTTAGCATATATTGGGTATACAATTGGGCATGAACTGTCGCATTCGCTTGACGATTTAGGTAGCATGTATGATTATAAAGGAAATTTATTCAACTGGTGGACCCCACACGACCGTAAAGTATTTGATTCAAAGGTGAAGGATGTTATTCTACAGTATGAAACATTTGCTGCGCGCGATGGAATAAAAATGGACGGGTCTTTATCTGTTGGAGAGAATTTAGCAGACATTAGCGGTTTAGCAATAGTAGAAGAATATTTAAGAGATTTTCAAATTAATGATGACTATATTATTCCAATCAAAAAACTTTCTTTTGAAGCGCTATTCATGTATATTGCATATCAGTGGCGCTCGTATATTTCAAAAAAATCGATTCCTATTGAATTAAAAATGAATCCGCATCCTTTAGACAAATATAGAGCAAATTGTCCTCTCTCGCGTTTGCGATTATTTAAAAGTATTTACAATATTAAAAAAGGAGATGGAATGTATTGGCATAGTGACACAATTTGGTGATAATTATGGTTTATTTAGGAAAATAAAACCGGTATAACATTATTACAAATATTTAATATTTTTTTTATTTTTTTCTTTAGAGTATATATAACAATTAGTAAAATGGCAAAATGTAGTGGTATGGGAGGCGGTTCTCGTCGTGGTCGTGGTCGTGGTCGTGGTCGCACTCAACGTCGCGGACGCACTGGTCGTCGTGGTCGCACTCAACGTCGCGGTCGTGGTCGCAATTAATTTGAAAATATTAAATTAAATAAATAAATTAAATAATTAAATAAATAATATTTTATTTTTTAAATATAAAATATTTTTTTCTTTAGTGTATATATAACATAATATAATGGCTCAAAGAACTCACCGTCGCGGTCGTGGCCGCGGTACTCGTCGTGGTCGTGGTCGTGGTCGCACTCAACGTCGCGGTCGCGGTCGTCAGTAATCTAAATCTCTCTTACTACATTTAAAATTTAAATTATATTCCATTTATTTATAACAAAAAATGAAATATGTCATTTTTTGTTCTATTTATTTATATTTACTATACATTTGTAAGTTTTTTTATTAATATAATAAAAATATTAATAAAAATTGAAATAAAAAATCAATACTGATTTACATGTAGAATTATAATCCAAAAATCAAATATACAACACATAGACACGCGTGAATAAATGGAAACTTTCATCAACACAATTATAAATGAAGATGCGGTTACTGCGCTTTCAAAATTTCCACCAAACAGCATTGATTTGACGGTGACTAGTCCGCCTTATGACGATATAAGAGAGTATAATGGTTATAATTTCAACTGCGCAGCTGTTGTAAAAGAGTTATTTCGAGTCACAAAGGCAGGTGGAGTTGTCGTTTGGATTGTTGGAGATTCTACAACAAACGGTAGCGAATCGGGCACGTCATTCCGACAAGCTCTAATGTTTATGGAAAATGGATTCAAGTTGCACGACACAATGATTTATGAGAAAAATACGTCATCATTTCCATCGAAAAGAACGGGAACTCGCTACACGCAAATATTCGAATACATGTTTGTATTTTGTAAAGGGAAAATCGCCACGACAAATCTTATATGCGACAAACCAAACAAGTGGGCCGGTCACACGAATTGGGGAAAAAATACAACCCGGTTGAAAAATGGCGAATTACAAGAAACATCCGACATCAAACCCGTTCCGGATTTTTCACCAAGAAATAATATTTGGCACTACAACGTTGGAAAGGGATTCAATTCAAGCGATAAAGAAAGCCACGAGCATCCGGCAATATTCCCCGAAAAGTTGGCAGAAGACCACATTATAAGTTGGAGCAATGAAGGAGACATTGTGTTGGACCTCTTCTCCGGCTCGGGAACTACTTGTAAAATGGCAAAAAAAAATAATAGAAGATACATTGGAATTGAGATAAGCGAAGAATATTGCAAATTATCGGAAGGGATTATTGCAAAGTATTAAACTGAGGGAACTACGTTCCCCCACACCCCCTCCTTTTTCAAACGCAAACGGACGGGTTGTGAATAAATTCAATTATTTTTTCTTTACATGTTTCAGAATTTCCCCAAAATACAGGAATGCCGCCATCTTTTAAATATTTCAAAGCACTCTCCTCTCTTTTAAACCAATCGGAGAGACAGTACATGTAATATATTTTGAAATTTGGAAACAACTCCTTATAATGTAACTGTTTGAAATATCCTGTTTGAAGTTTTTCATCTGCAGAACCACTTGTCTGTTGAAATTTTTTCTCAATTATAAAAATGTTCTTTTTCTCAAGGTCAATATATGCTTCGTCTGGTTTTTTACAACCTGCGGCCGGTTTCAACATCATATTTTTTTCACCTATTTTCTCCATATATTTGTGTAATGCAGATTTACTTACTTCTATAAATGTGCACAAATGTCCTTTGAATTTTACTTCACTTCCAATTTTACGTCGGATAATACTTTCATACCTATCTTTTAAATCGGCAACTTCTTCAAATTGAAGTCCGTTTTTATTTGTATTTGCACCACCGGCACCAGTTCCTTTATTAATTATTTTTGGTTTTTTTGGTTTAATCATCATCTTTTTTTTTTTTAAAATTTCTGATGTCAGTGGCTGTTTTTCTGAGTTGGTTGTTTCGATTGTTTCGATTGTTTCCCACCCATTATTATCAGAAGTGGTGGTGGTCTCTTCCATTGTGGTTTCCATTTTGGTCTCTTATTTGTTTCTAAAGACTAAATCAATTTTTATTTATATTTTATTTATTATTAAAATTTAATTCAACTGTTATTAATCACATTGCAAGGATTGTATTTTCCCCCTGCATACAGGACACTCTGGTTTTTCCAATTTAGTATAACAGTCAGGACATATAATTTTATGGCTGCATGGGTGCAGCTGCAAGCTTGACTTGTTTTTAAAACACAAAATACACTGTTCTTCTTCAACGTTTGTTTCAATGTTGCGGACTCCAGGCGGAAGTGGTAATTTTCCATTGTTGTGTGGGTGTGGCTGGTGTAAAAATGCTGCAAAATCTTGATAGTCTGGTCCGTATGGGTCAGACGATACTGGTGCTACTGCTGTAACTGCTGGTGCTGCCGATATAATAAAATCACCAACATCCGTCATTCTCCGATAGTATCCCAAATAACCGGAACGAGCAGACTCGTTGTCACAAATTCTCACTCGTGTAGCTCGACTATCATTTTTTTCGTAATACACGCTTCCATTATCATTTCTTGAAATTTTGAATACAATATTTGGAGGCAATCCATCGAGCTCAATGGTGGTCACGTCTCTATAATTGCTTGTTTGAAAAAACAAATGAGACGAATACCGAGAAGCATAATACTTAATTGGCGCACGATTTGGGTCATAAATGAAATCGCGGTATGCCCACGCTTGATAATCTCTCGCTTTCACCCAGTTTGCATTTGGAAGGTCTGTCAAAAAAACTTTTACATCATCCATATCTATAATTGGAACTGGAACATTTCCGCGGCCTTGAGTATTTAAGGCAAAAGTTGGATTGTAATGATTATTATCATCTCTATATATTTTTAAACCATCTTCGTTATAGTGCGGAATTTCTGGGTGATATGACGGTTTATTTTTATATTGCGTGAATACCATTTTTAAATTTCGCATTTCTTCTATTTCATCGGACACTGGAATCCAATTTGAATTTATTTTAATTTGAATATTTCTTTGTTGTCGTTCGTGGTTCATTTTATAACGGTTTATTTAATTTAACATGATGTATTTAATATATGTTTAAATATTATATTTTAAAATAAATAATAATATAATATAAAATATAATATTAATAACTATTAAAATATAATATTCAAAATATTAAATGTCATTTACTCGTTTTCATGATGACCCTTGCAGAATAAACAAGCAGCTGCAGGAATCAACAGACCCCGGACGATACATGTTGAATGTGCCAGGGAACGGAGATAAACCATATTATATTGAAGACCCGTACATTCGAATTCAAGGATGGGGTGCGAATTTAAGAACAAACACAATTAATTTAGAAAGTAATTTGAAGGGATTAAACCAGCCTCTCTCGAGAGATTGCCTGCAAAACAATTATTTAAAGACGGCTGTTAATACCAGCCCAATATCATATCCATCCTGCTGTCCGTCGTTTGTTGAACAATCGCGCGTGACCCATCCTGCATGGACATATCGCGATTTAGAACAAACCAACTGGTATTATCCTCAACTCAACCCTCAAGAAAATGTGTGTTTCCCGTTTCAAAATAACCTTAGCACGCGCATTCTAGAAAAAAACAATTATGTTGCAAAAATACCTTGTTTACCATTTCTCAAATAGGTCAGACGAGGATTAAGGTAGGTGATTAATAAAATAATTAATAAAATATAAATTAATTAATAAAATAAAACCTAATAAATACATCATTCTATTTAATAATTATAGCCAAACAGTTATACAGTTATACAATTAATTTAGCATAGCATTTAATAAAATGACACGACTTGTTTTACATATAAAAGAGCACAATAACTGGTCATTTTTCATTCAAAAATCCAATTCTAGTAATAATAATAGTAGTTTTTACGTTCATGGAAAACAATATATAAATGCGCAAACAATATTTAATTCACATTTTTTTAGCGCAAATGAATTGGGAGATTATTTAGAAGAAGTAATGGATTTTAAGTCAAGTCGAAATGATTTTACCATTACTTTATTTTGTTACAACCTAACAACAGATGCCACACATTCAGATTTGGAAAGTTATGCTGCTGAACGAAGGGGGGAATTAGTAAAGTATTATGATGTAGAATTAACAAAATCCAGATGTTTAAAGTATTTAAATTTTGTAATAACAAATACCTACATTACAGATAATTAATTGATTTATTTATTCACATTCAAATAAATAATTATAAATAATTAAAATATAAATTGTTTATAATTATTTATTTGAATATTTGAAAATATAATAATAGAGTAAAATTATATTACATATATATAGTAAATAATATATAATATAAAAATATATATAATAAAATGGAATTAGCAATCCCAATTGTTGCATTAGGAGGAATGTATTTAGTATCAAATCAAAACAAAAAAAATGATGCAGCAGGCTCAATAAAAAGTTTGAAGGAGTCGTTTATAACTTCTAATAATCCGAATAATCGCGCAAATAATCCAAACGTGCTTCCAAATACAAATATTCCCACAACTAATTATCCGGTCATGTTACCAAACACCGGTTCAAACGTAAACGCATATGCTCAACCGAATGCAGTTACAGATAAATTTTACAATGCAAGTGTAGGAAACCAGGTGTTGCGAAATCCGGACCAGTTTGGAAACTCTTACAATCCAAATACTAATTCAAAAAAAAATCCAGGGTTTACCAGCCCAAACACTGTTTATTCTCTCACTGGACAACCCATTAATCAAAATAAATTTGAGCATAACAACATGGTTCCGTTCTTCGGTGCAAAAATTAAAGGAAGAACTGCTGATGCAAATGCAATAGAATCTGTGCTTGACACGTATTCGGGTGCCGGGTCACAAAAAATACATAAGGAAGAAAGAGCCCCGCTTTTTGCGCCTCAAAACGCTATAAATTATGTAAATGGAATGCCCAGTGTTACCGATTTTATTCAGTCACGCGTCATGCCAGGAAGCAAAATGGCAAATGTTAAACCGTGGGAAGAAATTCAGGTGGGTCCGGGTTTAGACCAAGGATACACGGCAAAAGGTAGCGACGGGTTCAACTCGGGAATGGAGGCGCGAGATAAATGGGTTGACCGCAATGTTGACCAACTCCGCACTGTCAACAACCCCAAAATAACTTTTGGTCTTGAATCGCACGAGGGTCCAGCGTACAATTGGAATAATTTGAGCGCACCGACACCGGAAACGTATGGAAAGGTGGAGAAATATTTACCGGATAAATTTTACTTGAACACATCTGACCGTTGGTTTACCACTACCGGTATTGAAAAAGCGCAGACAGCTCGCGCAAAAGAGGTTTACAAGCCGCAATCGCGCGTCTGCACAACCACTGAATATTTTGGTGCGGATTCGAATGTCATGGGCACAAACACCTACGCGCCCGAAAATTATGAGCCAGCTAAACGACCAGAATATAGTGCAAAACCTATAACAAATGCTCATAATGGTGGTAAAAATTTCACTCCTGGCGAAAATGATTACGGGCGTGATGGATACAAGCTTTTATCAAACAATCGCAATACCACAAAAAGCCATGAGGGCGGAATAATTCATGGTGCAATGCGTGCGGTCGTTGCCCCGATTCTCGATTTGTTGCGACCATCTCGCAAAGAAAACGCAATTGGAAACATTCGGTTGTATGGTGATGTCAAACCGGCTTGCGGTTCTTCTGGTGTTGTGTATAATCCTGCAAATCGTGCACCCACAACCATTAAAGAAACAACGGAAGGACTTCTCGGGTTCAACCACTTGAATGTGGATGCGCAAACAGCAGGTAGCGGTTATTTAGTTAACCCGCAACAAGCCACGTTTAATCAGCGCGATACGACAAATGTGCAATACGTTGGCACCAGCGGCGGTGCGACAAACCAAGGTGTTGGTGTTTATGAAGCGCAATACAATCAGCACAATAATGTGAATAAAATGTCAACTAGCTTTACACCGGCTGGCAATATGAACTTGTTTAACCCAACTGAAAACATATGCACGAAACGTCACGAGGATAACTGTGAGCCATGGATACCCAATCCCGTTTTCAGAATATCAAACCCACCGGGCGTTGAAATGTATGGAAAACTTGAGAAATATCCGCAGTCTTACCAAGAATCTGTCAATTGTGCGCGCATTCAGCCCGATATTTTAGACGCATTTCGGAAGAATCCATACACGCAAAGTTTGCACAGTTGTGTTTTTCCTTAATCATTGCAACATTCCTTTTATTTCATTTTCATAATAATTTTTATTTTATTATCTATAGTTTTTATATCACCATACTATAAATAATAATATTAATAAATAATAATAATAGTCAGTATGAAATTAGATTTTAATATTAAACTAGGAAAATGGGCATTATTTAGCATTCTCGTCATTGTTATTTTATACGGGTCTTATTATAGTTTGTTCGGACTTAGAGAGGGGTTTGAACCGGGAACATGTCCTCCAAAGGGGTGCATGGGACATCAAATTGACCCGGATGGGAATTGTCAGAGATATAATGTAGAAGACGGATATAATACTTTTTATGTTAAGATTGGTGGAATGGATGATGTCATGCCGATGTCACTTAACATACCAGCTGACCTCTATACAGGTGACTCACTTGCTAAAGAAATGCAAACATTAATTTTAGGCATTGGTAATCCGGCTACAAACAATTTTACATGCAAGTTTCATGACTCTGATGAACCAGGAAAAGCGTTACATCTGAACCAGTTGGAATTCAATTTGAATAATAAAGATGACCTAACTACAACAGTAACCATTCTATTCGTTCTCAACGCACCATATGATAAAAAAACTTCTTTGGAAAGTTTATTCAAAACGAAAAATATTATTCTTACAGGAATAACGTCTCAATTTACCGGTCTTAATTTAACTAATCCATATTTTCCATCATCACTAAAACCAACATCTATTTGTCCGCAAGTTTGCGCTTTCGGCGGTTACGACGGTGGCATTACAAAAGATAAAGATTATTGTCAATATGATAAAGATTGTTTGGCATGTGCAACAGTCATATGTAAAAAAGGCGTTTGTCCGGACCCCGGACCCAAACCAACACCACCGCCTTCTCCATCTAAAAAAGGCGGAAAGGGCGGAAAGGGTGGTGGCGGAAAGGGCGGAAAGGGTGGTGGAGGTGGAGGTGGCAAACCTGATTGCTCTCAGGCAAAATGTTACGCTCAACCGCTCGCCGGAACGAATGACCAATTCAACCAGTTTGACCCATATAATCCCAAAGACCCGGGCAATCCGAAATATGATGAAGACACTGGATTCTGCGGAATTAGCAACACAGACGAAAATGGTATGAGATTCATGTTTGGATGCGATTCAACATCAAAATGTACAAAAAAGAATTTAGATTGCAACACCGAGTGTAAAAGAGATACATCTGGAAAAATTATTGGTAATTGTCAAGAGTATCCATGCACCAAGGGCGTAAATTGGAATAAAAAAGACTGTGTTGTAAAAAATCCTGGAAAATCCGACCCAGGTTCTAATAACAGCGGCTACAATTATTATGATGCCGACATGGACGATTACATGAATGAATTAATGAAACCCGGTCAAATGACTCCAAATCAAATGTATAATTTTAGTCAAGCACGCTATGGATGCGATGCATCCAAATATGGATGTTGCGCCGACGGATTCACCTATAAAAAAGATGCGAGCGGAAACAATTGTTTTGATTTTCTTCCGTATTATAATCCCATTTTGTTCAGAGGCGGTGCTTGAACAATCATCGCTATTTAGTATTAAATACAAAATAGAATTTTTATATAATGGAAATAATTGAGAAGTTACCAGATGACATAATTTTATATATTTACACAAAAATTATTAAGAGGTACCGTTTTTATAAAGGCAAACTTATAAAACTGATTGATTTAGATAAGTATTCATTTTTAAAAAAATACATTTGTCATCGAATTGTCAGATTTCGTCAACTTCCTTCGATAGACGCGAATGAAAAAAGATATCGCATAGATTACTGCATTCCAAATGTATGTGAAATTTACAACAGAAAAGATTTACATATAGATGATGACATGATTTGTATGGAATTAACAGAAAATGAGAATTCAATATATTATGAAATTTCAAGATTTCGGATTAAACGGGTTGAGAATATAAATAATAAAAAATTACCCACAATATATTACAAAGGGGGTTTGGTCGATTATGATTGGGATGTGGTTAGTTACTCTTACACGATATAAGTATATATATAAAGTAAAGTAACAGTTGTTTCAATTTTCTTCCATAAAATTATATCTTTACAACTGATAATGAATTATAATTATTTTACACCTTTAGACATTTAAAAGGCCGATTATTTTATAAATTATTTTCTTTTATAAAATTACTTATATAAATACCATTACCAATATGAACACTGCTATCACTTAAATCTTTTCTTAAATATCCATTTTTATCTATATAATTATTATAAATATCAAAGAATATATATTCTTTTTCAATACATTTTTCTTTTAATTTTTCGTTAAAATATAAAGTATATTGTTTTCGTTCTTCATCTGTTCCCAAATATGGACATTCAGGATTTTCCAAAGTATTATATTTTTGAATAGGTGGAACAACATTATAAACACATACATTTTTTAGTTTAATTTGTGAAATGGATACATTTAATTCAATTGCTTCAAAATAATTATCAACAATATTGTTTATAATATCTTGATATGTTGTTGTTTCTGTTATGTGTTTATGGATATGACATCTACAATCTATTTCACCTAAACAAAAAACAATAGTGTCACCATCTTTAATATTAAAGTTGCGAATATCGCATCTATTTAATTTTTCTTTCCCAAAACTATAACATAAAACTGGTCCTAAATGATGCTGTTTTATTCCAGTCCAACCATTACCGGAATGACTATCTCCAATTGTATGAATTGACATATATATATATATATATATATATATATATATATATATAAAAAAAAAAA
>Ga0209829_10002369_pt1 | contig 14361 bp, 14 predicted proteins | sample C_140205_EF_Meta_FD_187311 | JGI IMG/M metagenome (GOLD analysis project Ga0209829, IMG submission 187311) | Freshwater microbial communities from Lake Croche, Canada to study carbon cycling - C_140205_EF_MetaG (SPAdes) (version 2) | ecosystem: Environmental > Aquatic > Freshwater > Lake...
TCCGGCGGCTACCTGTTCGCGACGGTCGTGCTGACTATCTTCACGCTCGGTTTCGTCGCCATGGCCCGTCACGTCACCACGGCCGGCGCCTTCTACGGATTCATTTCCCAAGGCCTCGGCCAGATTTGGGGTATGGCGTCCGGTCTGCTCGCGACGGTCGCCTATGTCATCTTCGAGGCATCGCTGATCGGCGGCTTCGCCTACTTCGCCGCACAATACGTCTTCCAACCGCTGGGTATGACCGTCCACTGGCTGATCATCGGGATCGTCGCGGCCATCGTCATCGCGCTGCTGACCTACTACTCGATCACACTGGCCGCCGGTTTACTCAGCATCACCCTGGTATGCGAGGTGCTACTGCTCTTCGCATTGGGCATGTCAGTGCTGTTCAAGGGCGGCCCTGACGGTTTTGCGCCGGGCCAGACGGTCAATCCGGCCGCGGGCTTCAACAACCTGTCCGAGAACGCTTTCGGCAGTGGCGTCACCGCGGGCGTCGCGGCGATCGGCATCTTCTTCGCCTTCTGGTCATGGATCGGGTACGAGACCACTGCGGTGTACGGCGAGGAGTCCAAAGACCCCAAACGCAACGTCCCATTGGCCACGATCATCGCGGTCGTCGGCCTCGGTCTCTTCTACACCTTCATGTCGTGGATGGTAGTGGTGGGCAATGGTTTTCAGCAGGCTGTGAAAGTGTCAGCAGGCACCACGCCCATCGACCTGTGGCTCAATCTGGTCAATGCAAACCTTGGCGGACTGCTCGCGAACATCTACAAGTTGCTGGTCGTCGTGGGTTCCTTCGCCTGCGCCATGGCGTTCCACAATGCCGCAAGCCGCTACATCTACGCGATGGGCCGCGAGAGCATCACGCCGTTCGTGCGGAACTCACTGGGCGCGATCAATGCCAAGCACGGCTCTCCCGCCAACGCCTCGCTGGTGCAGACCGTGATCACCATCGTGCTGATGACACTGTTCGCCTTCTTCACGAACGTCTACGTTCCCGATGGCAATGGCACCCCGGTAGCGACGCCGGATCTGATCCCCTACGTGAATGTTTATGGGCTGCTTGCTCTTATCGGAACCGCGATGGTTCTCATTGTGCAGACCATCACGTGCTTCGCGGTGATCTGGTACTTCTGGGTGAAGAAGGTTCACAGGGGCAACGTCATCATGTCGCTGATTGCCCCGATCATCGGCGCGGCCGGCATGGTCTATGCGCTCTACCTGTTGTGGTCCAACCGTAATTTTGCCGCTGGCCTGGCCGCCGACAGTCAGGTATTCCAATTGATGCCGTACTACGTCGTCGGAATTCTGGTCATCGGCATCGTCTACGCACTGGTGGTGCGCGCTAAGGCACCGGATCTCTACGCGGAGATCGGCAGGACCACCGTTGCTGAGGCCCACGAGCGAGCCTGATTCGCTCGTGACCGAACACCTGAGGTGGGAACCTGACGCCGACGCCGACCCCGCCACCTACACCTACACCTTTGGTGGCGTGGCACCGGTGGCCTCGGTGCGACCCGGGACAGTCCTGTCCACGTGGACGTTCGACTGTTTCGGTGGGCGGGTAAGGGCCGCAACGGATATGGCCAGCCAGGTGTGCGATCCAAGGATGCTCAATCCCCAGTCCGGGCCCTTCTACGTCGAGGGTGCCCGGCCCGGGGACACCCTGGCGGTGCACTTCATCTCGATTGAACCCCGGGAGGCCTGGGGTGTGAGTAGCACGGTGCCGTTCTTCGGTTCGCTCACGGCCACCCCCGCCACCGCGATGCTGCATGAACCGCTGCTCGAGCGCACCTGGATCTACGAGATCGATCGCGCTGACTTCGTAGTGCGCTACGCCGCCGCTGACACGGACTTCACCGCGGCTCTGCCCCTGGACCCGATGCACGGAACCGTCGGCGTTGCCCCCGCACTCGGCGAGGTGCGGTCATCGCTCACACCGGGGGACTGGGGAGGCAACATGGACACCCCGGAGATGCGTGCAGGCGTGACGTGTTACCTGGGTGTCAACGTGGACGGTGCGATGTTCAGCCTCGGCGACGGCCATGCCCGCCAAGGTGAGGGTGAGACCTGCGGTGTTGCGGTGGAATGCGCGATGGACACGACTGTGGTTCTCGACCTCATTCCGGGAACCCCCACGGCGTGGCCGCGACTGGAGAGCGACGAGTTCATCATGACCACCGGTTCAGCCCGGCCCCTCGAGGATGCCTTCCGCATCGCGCACCAGCAGATGGTGCTGTGGGTTGCGGAGTTGACCGGACAGTCGATCATCGATGCCTACCAACTGGTTTCGCAAACGGCGCTGACGCCGATCGCCAACGTGGTCGACACGAACTACACCGTCGTGTGCAAGGTGGCCAAGTCGATCTTGGGCCGCGTGCAACCAATGAACGGCATGCACGCCACAATGCGGAAGGTCAGTGTGTCAATCCCTCGGTGATCTGTTCGAAGACCACCAGTTCGACTTTGCGGCGCAAATCTGCGATGCGTTCGGGGTCGGGCGGGACGACGTTGACGAAGGCCTGCAGTAGCGGGAGTAGACGTGGCGACTCGTTGGCCATCACGTCGGCGTACACCGCCGCGACCTTGTCCGTATTCCGTTCGGCGACAGCCTCAGCGAGTTCCAGTGCGGCAAGCCAGTCACGGACTTCAGGTTCGATATTCATGCACCCACCTGGTGTTTGAATTACGTAGCAGCGCGTCGTTGAGCGCAGTTCTGAGGGCGGGGACCTGATCGCCCTCGTCGAGAAATCATTAGTGCCGCAATGCCGCCGGCCATCGTCCAATGATCCACTATGTCGCGGTCCAATCGTGGTAGGCGGCCCCGGCGCGTCGGCGCCGGATGACGTCAACTCGCCGGATTGGCATCAGGATTTCTCCGAGTGCCATTTGCGATGTCGCGCGGATCTAGTAGTAGTGGCTGCGCCCGCCTATTGCGTGTCCCAGTGATCCCGCGACCATGAGGACCACTCCGATGACCAACAGGACCATCCCGATGGACCACAGAATTGAAATCTTGAGTACGAATCCGAGAATGAGAAGAATGATTCCGAGCGAGATCATCGGGCTTCCTTAAGTTTGGTGATGTTGCAGGGTGGATCAGCGCCCGGGCCGAAATCGGTCGTGTGATTCCGCTTCGGCCCATCTGCGAACTTCCGCACTGGGCGGTATCGCCTTGCCGGCCGGGTGACGAAGTCTGGCCGCCAGCATTGCTGCTTGCCGCTTACTATGGGGATTGCGTCATCACTGTCGTCAGCCCCTGACCGGTTTAGTCGCATCGGAGTGTCCTGGGTCTGGGGTGCGACCCGCCGAAGGGCCACTGCGTCTGCCTCCAGCATTCGCCGGTGAGACTGCGCGGTAGCAGGGCCATTAGGCTGCGTTAGAAGGGCCTTTCTGCTCCGGTCTTTGTTGAATCCTCGAGGAGTGCCTGATGACTGATCCCACGACCGCCGTCGTCACCGGCGCGGGCCGCGGAATCGGCCTGGCCATTGCCGCCCGACTTGCCGACCGTGGCCACCGTGTTCTGCTCACCGATATCGACGGCGACGCCGCCGCCCGTGCCGCTACCGAGGTTGGCCGTGGTGCCTGGAGTGCCGCCCAGGACGTCCGGGACCCCGCCGGCCACCGTGACATCGCGGCACAGGCGTGCGCCGAGGGCCGGTTGGCTGTGTGGGTGAACAATGCCGGCATCCTCATCGCCGGCGACTGCTGGACGCACACCGATGATGAGGTGATCAGCATCTTGGATGTCAACTTCCGTGGCGTGGTCGCCGGTTCGCGCGCGGCGGTCGGTGCCATGTCGGCCACCGGCGGCGGCATTCTCAATATCGCGTCGATCTCAGCACTCGCGCCGGTGCCCGGCCTGGCACTGTATGCGGCGACCAAGGCGGCTGTTCTGTCGTTCACGACATCGCTCCAGGGTGACCTCGAGCACGCCGGGCTGCCGATTCGGGCGCGAGCGTTGTGTCCGGATGTCGTGGCTACCGAGATGGTCACCTCGCGGACCACCGACCCGGGTGCGGCGATGCTGTTTTCCGGGCCGAAGCCGTTGTCCGCGGGCGATGTGGCCGACGCCGGACTCGAATTGTTGCAGAGCAGGCAGATCTTCCGGGTTGTCCCGCGGTGGCGCGGCGTCGTGGCCCGCTCCAGTGACGTAACCCCGTCGGTGGGTCTGCGGGCGTTGGGGTTGATGAGGGTTCTTGGCGATCGGCGCCAGCGCAAGGGCGTGTAGGACTGTCCGCACCGCGCCAGGGCTGAGGGCATCTGCGGGACCGCGATCGTGGCGTCGACAACGTGAGTTTCGGATCGTAGTATGCCCGCCATGTCAGGTGCTGCTCACTGCCGGGAAGCGTGACTCGCAGTGACCGACTCTGGCGTTGTGCCGCCGGTTTCCCCACGGGTCTGCCGGGCATTCGCACTGTTGGAGCGCTTTGCGCCTGCCATCGGGTCGAGGTGGGCAGTCGAGCTGTGGTGTACGCCACCGGCCGTTGACATGAGTTTGCGCATGCCGCCCGGTGTCGCCGCTGGCGAGCCCGTCGAAGCATTCTGGGACGGGCATCGGATCGCAGGCGAAGCCTGGGGTGACGGGCCGTCGGTGTACCTGGTGCACGGCTGGGGCGGATGCCGCGCACACCTGGCTGTCTTCGTCAAACCGCTTGTTGCTCAAGGGTATCGGGTCATCGCGTTCGATCTTCCAAGTCACAATGGGTCCGACTCAGGTGCACTGGCAGCGGGCCGGACCACGGTCGTCGAGTGCGCAGAGGCACTCAGGGCTGTCATCGCGACGCACGGGCCGGCCCACGCGGTCGTGGCCCACTCATTGGGTGCGAAGGCGGCAGCTCTGGCGGCTGCGCGGGGTGCAGCTATCGATCGCATGGTGTTTTTGGCACCGATGGGTGACTTCGGCCCGTACCTCGATCTTTTCGCCGATCGGCATGGGTTCGGACCGCGAATCCGCGCCGGTCTGCAACACCGTCTCGACCGCCGACTCGGTACTCCGCTGGTCAACACCGATATCTGCCGGGTCGCCGACAATCTCGAGGACCCGCTGCCGCTGTTGCTGATCCACGACCCCGACGACCCCGATAGTCCCCATGAGACAAGCGAACGGATCGCCGAAGTTTGGCCGGGGGCGACGTTGTTCACGACTCGCGGACTTGGACGCCTCGCTCACTACCGGATCTTGCGGCACCGCCCCGCGATTGACGCCGGCCTTCGTTTCATCGACCAGGACCACTGACGCGTGCGGCGATCGCTCCGGGGTGGCCGCTTATCCGATCACCTCGAGAGCCGCTATCGCATTCAATATCGGCCACAGCTGCCCGAAAGTCATGTCCTGCGATTGTCTGACACCGGCCTACGCAAACGGTTCGCCCGGAATCGAATCAAAGGCGGACTAGACGAACGGCGGTGCAGTGCCGTGGAGCTGTTCGAGCAGTTGGGCACGGTCGACGATCGTCAATCTGCTTGGCGTGCAGACCGTCTCTTCGATGCCGCGCTAGCCGCTTTTGGTGTGTTGGATGCGTGAACTGCCGTAGCGATCCGCGCAGATCGCTTTGATGTAGCGGCTGGCCTGGCGTTGGCTTGCCGCGGAACCGAAACACGCGACGCCTGGTTCCTGCGCAGTGACGGCGCTCCCGAGTCGTTTCTCACCGCTGTTTTCGCCCCTGACCTGCCGGCTGCCGCAGAACTCGCAGCAGCAGGGGGCGCGCTAGGGGGGAAATAGTTATATATGGCCTGTCCAAAAAAGAGAGGCCCACCAAGAGCGCCAGCTAGACCAACTGAGATGCCACCCAGCAGTCCAAAGATATTCGATCCCACAGCGAATCCCACGGCAAAACCGAGCGGGAAGGTGACCGGGAATGCGATCCACCACAGCGGCGTCGCAACGACGCACGCAGCGTATGCAATGAAGCGGAAAGCCGCGCCGAGACTATCGGTGAGACTTGTATTGGCCGCTGCAGTTGCGGCTGTTATCGGCCGTGCCGGTGCCGATGGCGCCGATGCGGCCACACTGTTTTCAACGGCACTCACCGTGATGGCCTGCAACTGAACCAGATGGCTCTCGACCGGCACAAGGATGCGCCCCGGCTGCGGCGCCGCGATCCCCACAGTTAGTGCGGCCGCCGCGACAGCAGCACACCCGAGCTGGACGCCACGGCTCTTGGTATCCGAATACATTGCGTCATCCTCCCCGCGAGACTCATCCCCGATAGCAAATCTCGAACCAGACAGTAGCCCGGCCAACGTTCGGTAGGCAATATTTGCCTGTCAGTGTGCGCGGAAAACCAGCAGGTATGGATACCGAATTACCTGGAGCTGTCGAACCTGGCTCGCGCAGCCCGGCTGGTGCGGAATCCCGTGAAAGCCCGCTCGCTAAGTGCGCCTGGCCGGAAGTCGCCGGAACGAGCGGTCTACTCCATCAGTTCACGTATGGTTCGCGTGCCTTGGCTTTGCCTCAGGAAATGCCGTCTGAACAGGTGGTACTGCGGTGCGCGATACTGGGATTGAACCAGTGACCTCTTCCGTGTCAGGGAAGCGCTCTCCCGCTGAGCTAATCGCGCCGGTCTGGAGGTGGAGACGGGAATCGAACCCGTGTGCACGGCTTTGCAGGCCGTTGCCTCACCACTCGGCCACTCCACCGTTGGGGTTTGATGCCTGTTTGCACCTTCCGAGCGGATGACGGGATTCGAACCCGCGACCCTCACCTTGGCAAGGTGATGCGCTACCAACTGCGCTACATCCGCGAGCCGTGGGCGAGATCGTCGCCCACTGCGAAATCCGACAATAGTCCACGGACGCGAAGGGGCACAAATCCCTGTGTCCATATGCCGTATTGACTCTATTCAGCGGAAATGACTCTCCGTGCTAATCTTCGTCCTCGGCAAGACGCCACCGTCAGGTGTGCCCGCCGGTCCCGTGGCTCAGTGGGAGAGCGTCCGCTTCACACGCGGAAGGTCGCTGGTTCGATCCCAGCCGGGACCACCACAAAACCCGGTGCTAGATGGTGGTTTAACCGAATGTCGATGCAGCGCCTTTATCCCAACCTGACACATAAGGTCGCGTATCGCGACGGGCGCGAACGCCGACGCTGCTGAGCATTGACTGACACCCATCGGAACAACCGATGGCATTCGGCAGTGGACCCTGGCGACACGCCGGGTGACCACGTCAGTCTAGATTTGGTCATGCCGTCGCACTAGTCCGATAGGAGCCTCTTGGACATCTCATGTGGGCGCATGGTGCGCCCGTCGGCTCTGGTTTTCGGTGGCGGGGCAATCGGCATCTCGAGAGAAAATGCCAGCCCCATCGAGTATGTCGCAACTGATGCCTGCCGGCCGTGCTGTGGGAGTGGCAATGCCGACGTCGAAGCGTGACGCCGAGCAGGTCGGTGCCGCCGACCGCAAACTGCGCTACCAGCGTGTCTACGACCTTGTATTGGAGCTCGTGGCCGAGCAGGGACTCAACCCCGGCGATCGGTTACCGACTACCGCTGAGCTCGCCGATATCGCTGGTGTCAGCGCCATCTCGGTGCGCCGTGCGCTCGATGAGCTTGAACGTGCAGGCAAGATCCGTCGGCGCCAGGGCCTGGGGACATTCGTTGCCGACCCTCGTATCGCGGCCGACCCGACCCGCCCCGGCGAATTGCTCCAGACCTTGATCGACAGCGACCGGAAGGGAGCACCGGCGACGCTCGCCACGTCATTAATCTCGATCGGCATTGGTTTGCCGAGCAGCACAATCTTGACCGCTCTCGGTGTCGAACCCGGCCAGCCGGTGTGGGAGATATGGCGTAAGCGCAGCCTCGGTAGCGATGACAGCATTCTCGAGCGCGCCGTTCTGCCACTGAGTCGGGTGCCGGCAATCGACCGGGAACGGCTTGCGGCTGGAGAGTCCTTGTATCGCTTCATTCAGGAGCGCTACAGCATTACCGATGACTACACCGAGCAAGCCTTCGAGGTTGACACGCCGAACAACTGGGAAGCTAAGCATCTTCGGATCGCGCCAACCGATCCGATTGTTCGGGTTCGTGGTGTCAGCTTTGATACTGAGGGCCGGGCGTTTGACTGTTTCGAACAGTGCTACCGCGCAACGAAATTCACCTTCTATACCGCCGGCCAGACTCGCCATCGCATCCTTGGCCCTGCGGAAATGGCGAATTGGTCGGTTACTGCGCTTACGGGTCAGGACGGCTGACGCCCGGCGAGGGCAGTCTAAAAGAAGGTCCTAATCAACTCGATCACGCGGCCGTGCTCATCGAGCATCGGGATGAGCGGCCACTTGTCGAACACCGTGCACGGATGGGATATCCCAAACTCCAGCCACGTCCCGACCCCGATCAGGTCCTCAGCGGTGGACGATAGCTGAACGAAGGCATGTTGATCGTTGAGCTTGACCACCTCGCTGCCTGTCAGGCCCTGTGTCGTCCATCCCGAATCGCTCCGAAAGGCCAGTGGCACTGGAAGATCCTGGTCGAAGGACACGTCGCGACGGCCCATCGTCACCAGCGCCAGGCCTGGTTCCGGCCGGGAATTGACCTGGGCCCATATCGCCATCGCTGATCGGAAGCCGCCGGCCGGGGCTCCGGGCCGAGTCAGGGGAGATGTCCGCAGGTATAACCCGTCGTCGTTGGTGACGTAGCAGCCGCTGCGCAGGATTGTCCGCCAGTCCCCGGCAAGGATGTCGGCGACGAGATCAAAGTGGGTACTACCGCCGGAGCTGACGATTACCTGATCGATCTCACAACGCGGCGCCAACCGTAGGGCGACCTTTTGCAGCTGGGCCAGATACTCGCCGACCATGGCCACTCCGGCGGCCGACACGTCGTGGCCCAGTGCGGCCTCGTATCCGGCTACACCGACCAGTCGCAGTCGGGGACTGGCGATGGCGGCGGTTGCAACATCGTTGATGCAGCGGTCGTCGCGACATCCCGTCCGAGCACCCACCGCGCCCAACTCGACGCAGACGTCCACCTGACGACTCGCACCAGCGGCGGTCAGAGCCTGGTCCATCAACTCCACTCCCCGCACCGAGTCCACCCAGCAGATCAGATGGAACTCTGGATCTGCGTCAAGTTCGACTGCCAGCCAGGCCAAACCTGCCGGATCGACCAGTTCGTTGGCCAGCACCACGTCGCGCACCCCGAATGTCCGGAAGGTGCGCACCTGACTGATCGTCGCTGCCGTCACTGCGCACGCACCGGCGGCGAACTGCTTGGCCAGCAGTTGCGGTGACATATGAGTCTTTCCGTGCGGAGCCAGTTCAACGCCGTGGCTCGCACACCAGTCCGCCATGACCGCAACGTTGTACTCAAGTGATGCGGCGCGAAGCACACAGACCGGCCCAAGGGGGCCCGCATCGAACAAATCCAGGGACTGGGCGCAGATCTGCGCCGGCGTCAAGCCTGACCATGCCGCGGGCACACCTTTGACCCGCGAGTCCACCGGCTGATGGGCCAGTGCGGCAACCATGTCGTCATTGAGCGTTGACATCATGTTGAGAAGTGGCATGCAACAACGTGATCGGCACGGTCATTGGTGGCGATGATGGGCAGTGCAGGTTCATCGGTCTGACATATCTCGGGCTCGCCAAGTTGGCGGTATAGCGGGCAGCGCGGCCGGAAGCGGCACCCCGGCATCGTGGCAGTGGCATTGGGAGGTTCACCGGACAAGATCGGCCGGGGTCCGCGATGCCCGGTGTCGGCCTTAGGTATCACTCCCACCAATGCTGCGGTATATGGGTGGCGTGGGCTGCCGATTACCTCGGCGGCCGGCCCCTGCTCCACCACCCTGCCCAGGTACAGAACTGCGACCCGGTCGGCGAAAACGCCGGCGAGTGCGAGGTCGTGGGTGATGAACAGCATCGCGATTCCCAAACGTTCGCGTAGATCCAGCAGCACGCGGATAACGCCCGCGCGAAGTGACACGTCAAGCATCGACACCGGTTCATCAGCCACCAGCAGTCGCGGTTCGATCGCCAACGCCGCTGCGATGGCGACCCGTTGACGCTGGCCGCCGGAGAGTTGGAAGATCCGACGTTCGGCGATCGTCGTAGCGGGGATCAGTCCGCACATCTCAAGCGCTGCCAGTCCTTCGGACCGGCGTGCAGCCGCGTCGAGATCGCCGCGATGAATTCGCAAACCCTCGGTGACGACGTCGATCGCCGTTGAGTTCGGCGATAGACATTCGAACGGGTCCTGGAAGATCATTTGGAAGTCGCGTCGCAATTTGCGCAGTCCACGGCCTCGCGCCCGGGTGATATCAATTCCGCCGATCGCCACCGAACCGGAACTCGCATCCTGCAGGCGCATGATGGTTCGCGCCACCGTGGTCTTCCCGCAGCCGGACTCGCCTACCAGTGCGACGATCTCGCCCTCGTGGATCTTCAGATTGATACCGTCGACGGCGCGTGAAATGAGCCGGTGACGATCGTGGCGAACTGGGAAATGTACTCGCAGATCACGGATTTCGGCGATCACATCACTGCTTTGGTCGAAACTCATTGGCTGATCGCCGTGTCGACACTTAACAAGGTGCATGCCGCGAGATGGCCGACCGAACCCGGCACCATCCGCAGCGCCGGAACAGCGGTAGTGCACCCCGGGATCGCCTGAACGCATCTGTCGTGAAATCGGCAGCCTGCAGGCGGGTGGGCCAGATCCGGGGGACTTCCGGGTATGCCGCTGATGGACCCTTGCCCACCTTCCAGCCGCGGATAGCAATCCAGCAGCCGGCGGGTATACGGATGGGCCGGGCCGGCCGCGCCGAAGATTTCCTCGGCCTCGCCGATCTCAACGATGCGACCGGCATACATGACCGCTACCCGATCACAGAGTTCGGCGAGCACGGTCAGATCGTGGGAGATGATCAGCATCGCCAAGCCAAGTTCGTCGGCGAGGCGCCGGATCAGGTCGAGAATCTGCGCTTGGGTCATCACATCGAGGGCGGTGGTGGGCTCGTCGGCGATCACCAGGTCGGGCCGGCAGGCCAGTGCCATGGCGATCATCGCGCGTTGTTTCATACCGCCGGACATTTGGTGTGGGAAGTCCTCGGATCGCGCCGCTGCGATGCCGACTTGATTGAGCAGTTCTCCCACCCGATCTGCTACATCGCGACGGTTAGTGTCGGGTTCGTGGGTCCGGATCGCTTCGGCTATCTGGCTACCGATACGCATGACTGGGTTGAAGCTACTCATCGCGCCTTGGAACACTAATGACAGGCGTCGCCATCGCAGTGAGCGCAACTCCTCATCGGCAACCGTACGGAGATCGGTGCCGCCCAGGCTAATCTCGTCCGCACTCACCACCGCACCCCGCGGCAACAGCCGTGCGACGGCAAGCGCGAGGGTACTTTTGCCGCAGCCGGATTCACCGGCCAGACCCACGACCTCTCCGGTATTCACATCAAGGTCGATACCATCGACCGCGCGAATCATCGCCTCGCTTGTCGGGTAGGTAACAGCGAGATTGCGGACTCGCAGCAGGGTCATGCGGCTGCCGCCAGTCGGGGATCGAGGATGCGTTCCAAACTCTGACCGACCAGTGAGAATGCCAGCACAACAATGACGATCCCGATTCCGGGCGGCAGGAAGTACCACCAGTACCCGTTGCCTACCGCGCCGGTGACGAATGCGTTGTGCAGCATCTGACCCCAGGAGGTGCGGGTCGGATCGCCGAGGCCAAGGAATGACAGGGTGGCCTCGGCCAGGATTGAGCCGGCGATCACCAGAACGGCATTGGCGATCACTAATGCCATGACGCCCGGCAGGATCAACCGCCACAGGATGCCCGCCGAAGACAGCCCGACGGTTTTCGCTCGGGCGACTACTTCGCGTTCGCGCACGGCCAACGCTTGGGAACGCACAATGCGTGCAGTACTCGGCCAACTCGTGAGTGCGATGACGAATACAATCATGGCCAGGCTCTGACCGATGATCGCGCCGAGGGCGATCATCAGCGGCAGGCTCGGTAGCACAAGGAAGAAATCGGTGATCCGCATCAACACCGCGTCGACAAAACCGGTGAACCAGCCGGCCAGCACTCCGACTGCCGTACCGATCAACACCGTAATGAGCGTCGCGATCAACCCGATCTCGAGCGACACCGAGGTGCCCGCTAGCACCTGACGCAGGATGTCTCGGCCCAACTCATCGGTGCCTAGCCAGTGAGCTGCGCTGGGAGACTGCAGGATTCCGGTGCGAGACGTGGCCACCGCAGTGCGATCATAGGGCGCCAAAAGGGGTCCGATGAAGGCAACCAGCACGACGGTGGCGACGATCGCCAGTCCAATACGGCCCATCCGATCCGACACGAGTTGGCGTAACGCGCCGCGCCATCCGCCAGCGACGTGACCGCTGACAGGCTGAGTCTCGAGGCTGGAATTGATCATGGGTCCGGTCATGTCAGCCGCACCCGGGGGTCGAGCAGGCGGTAGAGGACATCGCTGGCGAAGTTGGCCAGCACTACGACGATGGCAAAAACCAGGAAGCAGGCCTCCATGACCGGATAGTCGCGTCGGACCACCGACAGGTAGATCAATTGCCCCATGCCTGGCCAGGAGAACACCGTCTCCACCTGGATCGTGCCGCCGACGGTAGCGCTGGCGTACAGCGACGTGGCGGTGACCACAGGTAGCAGTGCATTGCGCACGCCGTGACGCCACAGCACCCGGCGCGGGGTCAGCCCTTTGGCGCGGGCCGTGGTCATGTAGTCCTCGGAAAGCACCGCCAGCAGTGAACTGCGACTGATGAGGACGAACTGGGCGATATCGACCAGCACCATGGCCACTGTCGGGAGGATGAGATGCCTAGCAAGGTCAGCGATCTTCGTGAACACGGTCGGGTACAGCGCATCTGCGGTGAACATACCTGCGATGGGTAGCCAGCCAAGGGAGACGGCGAACACGAAGATCAGGAGCATGCCCACCCAGAACGTGGGCAGGCTCCAAAACACCAACGACCCGATGACCAGACCGCCATCGGTTCGCGTGCCACGTCGTGATGCGGCGAATACTCCTAGTACCACACCGAAAACAATCACCAGCAGCGTGGAGATTGTGACGAGGATCAGCGTGTTTCCGAGGGCTTTGGCGACGATCGGGCCTACCGACGTTTGATACGTATAGGACCAGCCGAAGTCACCGCGAAACAGATGCTGAACATAGGTGATGAATTGCGACGGCAGGGGCATGTCCAGTCCGTAGAAGCTGCGAAGTCGCGCAACCGCGTCCGCGTCGAGGTGCTGGCCGCGGGCAATGTGTGTGACAGGGTCTCCCGGCATCAGGTGGAACAGCGTGAAATTAGTGGCTAACACCGCCGCGATGGTGATCACGAGGTACCCCAGTTTGCGTCCGATGTACCCGGCCATTGACTTTCGGTGAACCTCAGGCCGGTTTCACATCGAGGTAGTTGATCCTCGGGAAGTTCAGGATCATGCCACCGTTGATCGGTTGCCAGCCGGTCCACGTGTCGCTGCGGGTGCCGGTCAGCTTCTTCTGGTACCACATCACGATGTAGGGGCAGGCCGCATAGTGCAGCGCCTGCATCTCCTGGACGATCTTGACTCGTGCAGCCTTGTCGACGGTCGTCTTCTGCTGGGCGTAGAGCTCGTCGTACCGCGCATCAGTCCAGAAGGTGTCGTTGTTTCCACCGATCTGATCAGTGGTCGGAATCCCCAGCAGGTAGGACGGGTCATAAAACGCCGAATCCCACCCCCACACCACGATGTCCCAGTCCGGTGCCTGGGTGTTGAACACTGTCGCACCCATACCATCGGCGTCGGTGGTCGTCAGTTTCAGATTGATTCCGACCGCTTTGGCGGCGGTGATGAACAGTTCTGCGGCTTTCACGTCTACGGCGGTGTCGGCGATAGCAAGAATTCGGAAGTCAAGTGGCGCGCCGGATTTCGACGTACGGATGCCATCAGCCCCACGTGCGCTGTAACCCGCCTTATCCAGTATCTCGTTGGCCTTGCCGGGATTGTTGTCCAGCACCGCGTCGGGCGCCGGGGTGTAGTGGAATTCGCCAAAGGTGGGCGGCAGCAGATCGGTTCCGGGTTCCCCGAAGCCCGACAGCGCGAGTTCGACGAGTTGCTGACGACTTACCGCGCAGCTGAGCGCTTGGCGCACCTGCTGATCGAGCAGCAGTCGATTGCCTTTGGAGCCGGGCTCTTTCGAACAGTTGAATCCGATCATGTGGAACGAGAAGGAGTCCATCGCTGTCGAGGTGACGTTGGAGGCGTCCTTCAAACCGGTGTAGATAGTGGGCGGCACCTCGGCGACGATGTCGATATCACCGCTGCGCAACGCCTGGATAACGACGTCATCGGAACCAAACTTCGTCCAAGTGACCTTCTGCGCAGCCGGC
>Ga0209829_10002370_pt1 | contig 14359 bp, 10 predicted proteins | sample C_140205_EF_Meta_FD_187311 | JGI IMG/M metagenome (GOLD analysis project Ga0209829, IMG submission 187311) | Freshwater microbial communities from Lake Croche, Canada to study carbon cycling - C_140205_EF_MetaG (SPAdes) (version 2) | ecosystem: Environmental > Aquatic > Freshwater > Lake...
TTAAGGCCATGCAAAAGAACGCGGGGCTGGCGATCGAGCTGCTGCGCGTGATTTGCCAGCGCTCCCGCCGACTGCATGACCTGCTGGCCGACCGCAACGCGAATTTCTGTGACTATCCCGCGTCCAGGAGAACGCAACGTGTGTTCCATCTTCATTGCTTCTACGGCCACGACTGCTTCTCCGGCGGCAACTTCCTGGCCCACCACGACTGGAACATTTGCTACAGCACCAGGCATGGGACTGCGCGCGATCCATGGGCCGACGCCGTGGCCGCTGCCGCCTCCAGTGCGTAGGGCACGATCACGCAGGAGAGAGGTTTTGACCGCCCAGTTGCCGAAGCGGATGCTATGCAACCAGAGGGCATCTCCCTGAGCGAAGCGCACCTGAGACGTGACGCCATTTGCAGTAAGTGTGAAGACATCACCAGCGATGCTCGCTCGGGTCTCGAACTCTAGATCGTCGATGCTCACGAGGGCATGTGCCACAGTGCCGGTGACCTTGACTGACGCTGTCTCCTCGTGAAGAGCCTGCACATCAAAGTGCAGGATGGGATAGCCACCGAGTCGCCACGCGCCATCCCATGGGCCACTGTCACGCACGGCATTAAGCCTGATGAGTGCGGCCGCAACGAGCAATTCGTTGGGGACCGTAGGTGCGGGTGCGTCGAGCCGTCCAAGAAGTCCGGTGTCGATTGCACCTGTACGGACTGACTCTAGGGCGAGGACTCGGCGTAGGAAACTGATATTTGTGGTGATACCGAGACATGCGGTGCGTGCGAGAGCATCGCTGAGCGATTCGATGGCAGCCACGCGATCAGGCGCCCACGAGATCACCTTGGCAAGCATGGGGTCGTACGTGGAGCCGACTACTGATCCACTCACGATTCCGGAGTCAACGCGTGTGCCCGCTGGCGGCGCCCACGTGAGAATCTCCCCACCCGTGGGGAGGAATCCTCGATCTGCATCCTCGGCGTAAACCCGCGCTTCGACTGCGTGACCGGTGGTCACCACGTCCGCTTGAGTGAACGACAATGCTTCTCCAGCAGCCACACGAATCTGGCACTCGACAAGGTCGACGCCGGTGACGAGCTCAGTCACGGGGTGTTCGACCTGTAGTCGTGTGTTCATTTCGAGGAAAGCGAAATCCTGTGGAGCACCAGAGGGCACGACATACTCGACAGTGCCCGCACCGACGTAACCTACGGCTTTAGCCAAACGCACAGCAGAGTCACAGATCAAGGCCCGCGTGTGTGCGTCTAGCAGTGGCGAAGGAGCTTCTTCAATGACCTTCTGGTGGCGACGTTGAAGGCTGCACTCACGTTCTCCTAGATGGAGAACATTGCCATGTGTGTCGGCAATGATCTGAACCTCGATGTGGCGAGGTGTATTCACATAGCGCTCAACTAGGAGTGTGTCGTCTCCAAACGAGGCTCGTGCCTCGCGGCGAGCAGATGCAATGGCCTCATCAACTTGGGCAAAGTCGGTGATGATGTGCATGCCCTTGCCTCCGCCACCAGCAGAGGGCTTTAGCAGGGCGGGCAATCCGATCTCTTTGACGGCCGCAGCGACCTGTTCATCAGACATGTCCGCATCGTGTCGACCCGGCACAACTGGGACATTGGCGTCAACCGCGCTGACCTTGGCGCGAATCTTGTCTGCCATTGCCAGCATTGCGCCCACGGGTGGTCCGATGAACGTGATGCCAGCAGCCGCACAGGCTTCAGCGAGGTCGACATTCTCTGCGAGGAATCCGTAGCCTGGGTGCAACGCCTGCGCGCCGGTCTTTAGTGCGGCTTCGATGATGCGATCGATGCGCAAGTAGCTCTCTGCCGCTGATGCCGGACCGATGCGAACGGCAACATCGGCTTCGCGCACGAAGGGAGCATTAGCGTCGGCATCGCTGTAGACCGCGACGGACGTGATTCCCATCGCACGTAACGTACGAATGACGCGAGAGGCGATTTCGCCGCGATTAGCAATAAGAACGGTGTTAAACATCAGGTCACATCCGGAATATTCCGTAGTTTACGGGGGGCAGTGGCGCGTGCGAGGCGGCGGAGAGCGCTAGACCAAGCACACGTCGGGTATCGCGAGGATCGATGACGCCGTCATCCCAGAGTCTCGCAGTCGAGAAGTACGGACTTCCCTTAATCTCGTAGTCGTCGCGGATGGGCGACTTGAACTTCTCTTCATCTTCGACTGGCCAGTTCTCACCACGTGCTTCGTGCTGATCGCGACGCACGGTGGCCAACACTGAGGCTGCCTGCTCGCCACCCATGACGGAGATGCGGGAGTTAGGCCACATCCATAGAAAGCGTGGTGCGTAGGCGCGACCGCACATGGAGTAGTTGCCGGCCCCGTAGGAGCCGCCGATAACGACGGTGAACTTCGGTACGCGAGCGGTCGCAACCGCGGTGACCATCTTTGCACCGTTCTTAGCGATGCCACCTGCTTCGTAGTCGCGCCCCACCATAAAGCCAGAGATGTTTTGCAAGAACACCAGCGGAGTCTTGCGTCGATCGCAAAGCTCGATAAAGTGCGCGGCCTTCACGGCGGATTCGGAAAATAGGATGCCGTTGTTAGCGATAATGCCGACCGGATGGCCATAAATATGGGCGAAGCCAGTCACAATTGTCGTGCCGTACTCGGCCTTGAATTCCGTGAATTCACTGCCGTCAACGATGCGCGCGATGACCTCGCGTACGTCATAGGGTGTGCGCGAATCTGGAGGAACAATGCCGGGGAGATCGTCGGTTGAGTAGAGCGGTTCGCGAATCTCCTGCACATCCCACACCGGCGGAGCATCTTCGGGAAGAGTGGCCACGATGTCACGTACGATTCGCAGGGCATGCGCATCGTCGTCGGCGAGGTGGTCGGTGACACCGGAAGTGCGTGAATGAAGTGCACCACCACCGAGATCTTCCGGCGTGACTATCTCGCCAGTTGCGGCCTTCACGAGTGGCGGACCACCAAGGAAAATCGTGCCCTGATCACGAACAATCACTGCTTCATCGCTCATTGCTGGCACGTATGCACCACCAGCAGTGCAGGAGCCCATGACAGAAGCGATCTGGGGAATGCCCATAGAAGACATTTGGGCTTGGTTATAGAAGATGCGACCGAAGTGTCCGACATCTGGGAATACTTCATCCTGCATTGGCAAGAATGCGCCGCCAGAGTCAACGAGATAAATACATGAGAGGTGATTTTCCTGCGCGATCGTCTGAGCGCGTAGGTGCTTCTTCACCGTGATGGGGTAGTAGGTGCCGCCCTTGACGGTGGCGTCGTTGGCCACGATGACGCACGTGCGACCAGAAACGCGCCCGATGCCCGTGATGATGCCAGCGGACGGAGCGTCGCCGTCGTACATGTCCTCAGCAGCAAGAGGCGAGAACTCAAGGAACGCCGTGCCTTCGTCGAGGAGTTGTTCGACTCGGTCTCGGGGCAGCAACTTGCCGCGGTCGACGTGGCGCTGCCGAGAGCTTTCTGGGCCACCAAGGGCAGCGCGCTCGAGTCGAAGGTGCAACTCGGCCAGCAATTCTTGATTGACAGCGACGCGCTCGGCCCATTCGGGCGAGGTGCGATTCACAATTGAACGCAGCACGGTACCTCCACGAAACTCATAAGAGTTAACGAGCGTTCACTTTACTCGGGTGCTGGCGTTATGGCAAGTGCCGCAAGGGCCATGCCCTGGAGGAGGCGGGCCATGTCGGGACGAGATAGCCACGCGCTGTGTGGCGTGGAGTTAATGAGTCCGAACGTCGCCTGAGCAGCTGCGCGCGCTTCGTCGCGATCAATGGGGCGGATTTCCATGAGGGCATCCGTCCAAAGGCTCACGTACTTTGCCTGAAGTCGCCGGACAATGCGTTGCTCAGACTCGGGCATCGCGGCCAGATCACGCATCTGCACATTGATCAAATCGGTGTTGTCGAGAGCAAAATCGACTTGGAAGTCCACGAGGGCTGACAGGGCATTACGGGGAGCTTCATGGGCTGCCACACGCTCCTCGCCGCCAGCGAGCAGTCGCTCACTGATGTCGATCAGCATCGCGGACAGAATCGCCTCTTTGCCCGCAAAATAGCGGTAAAGGGCGGGACCGGTGAGGCCTACTGCAGCCCCGAGGTCGTCAATCGACACCCCGTGGAAGCCACTGCGGGCGAAAAGTTCGGCAGCCTTAGTGAGAATCTCAGTGCGCCGATCTGGACGCAGGGATCTCTCGCTCACTCCGAAAGACTAGTGGGAGGTGCCCGTCGGGATTGGAAACCAGCGCTTTACCTTTGAGGAGGCGCGTACCCCTAGGGGTATCAAGGTAAGAATTGAGCAAATAACGGACGCCAGGGCGTTCTCGACGCGCAACGCAAGGTGAAAACTACTTACCGTCGATTACATGGCTACCTCACAGAAGTACCGAACTGTTCGCGCCCTGACCGCAAGTGCTCTCTCGGCACTCGTCGTAGCGGGCGGCATCCTTGCGGCCGTACCCGCCTCAGCGCATGGCTCCATGAACTCCCCGGCATCTCGTGTGTACGCCTGCTACGAGCAACCGACTAATTCGGCCTGTGCGCGCGCCTGGCAGGTAAATCCTCAGGCGCTTTATGACTGGACAGAGGTCAATATCCCTGATGCAGCTGGGCGCCATCATCGACTAATTCCGGATGGCAAACTCTGCAGCGCAGGACGTGAGAAGTACTCAGCCTTTGACGTCCCAAGTAGCCAGTGGCCAGTGACTCGGCTCAAGCCGGATGCTGACGGCAAGTTCACCTTGAAGTGGACGTCAACTGCGCCTCACGCCACCGCTTACTACCGGATCTACTTGACTAAGCCAACCTTCGATCCGAAAGCGCCGCTGAAGTGGAGCGACTTACAACTCGTACACGACTCGGGGCCCCGCGCCGCTGCTCCCGAAACAGTTATTCGGACCGCTCTACCCGCGCGGCAAGGGCGGCAGATTATGTACACCATTTGGCAGCGAAGTGACTCGACTGAGGCCTTCTATGCATGTTCAGACGTGATCATCGATGCACCTGTCGTGACTAATCTCCAGGCGACGTTGCCTCTGCATATCGAGGGTAGCGACATTAAGGACAGTGCGGGTAACACGGTCGTGCTCCACGGCGTCAACTGGTTTGGCATGGAGACGAGTACACATTCGCCGCATGGGCTCTGGACGCGAGACTACAAAGACATGCTGAAGCAGATTGCGGATCTCGGGTTCAACACCGTGCGCCTTCCGTTCTCACTTGAGGCGTTGGATTCTTCTACGACCAGTGGCATCGACTTTGCCAATGGGCGTAACGCAGAGTTGAAGGGAAAAACTCCGCTTCAGGTTCTTGACGCAGTGATTACGGAGGCCGCTCACCAGGGCCTCATGATCATTCTTGACAACCATTCGCAGGCGGATGATGGATTCATGTATCCACTCTGGTTTGGACAATCGGGATATACCGAAGCCGACTGGATCGCGATGTGGAGGAAGCTCGCGACACGATATGTCCGGCAGCAAAATGTGATCGGATTTGATCTAAAAAATGAACCCCATGGTTCGGCTACTTGGGGAACTGGTGGCCCAAACGACTGGCGTCGAGCCGCGCAGGCAGCGGGAAACACGATTCTTGGTGTGAATCCTCGTGCGCTGATCTTGGTTGAAGGCATCGAAGCGCCCGTGGCCGGCGGCACGCTCCAGCGCAACTGGTGGGGTGGAAACCTTGAGGGCGTGCGGACGGATCCGGTTCGCCTTGATCTACCTCACCACGTCATTTATTCGCCACACGAGTACGGGCCCGAAGTTTTTGCGCAGCCTTGGTTCGCTGATGCCAACATGAGCAGAACTCTTGCGCAGCGTTGGCAGGCCGGGTTCGGCTACATAATCAAGTCTCATACTGCCCCTGTGTTGGTCGGCGAATTTGGTGCGAAGGATGTCAGCATCTCCAGCATCGAGGGTCGGTGGTTCCGTCAGTTTGCTGACTACTTGAGTGACAATTCGATTAGCTGGACCTATTGGGCCTGGAACCCAGATTCCGGTGATACTGGCGGGATTCTGAAGGATGACTGGACTTCGGTACATGCGGACAAGTTGGCGGTTCTGCGGGCCGTCATGGCTGGGCAGCACGTAGAGTTTGCCAAAATTGAGCCAGCGCCCGCACCTCGGCCCGATCCCACACCGATCCCTAAGCCGGCTACCTCAACGTTGAAGGTGGAGCGTTCTATCTCGAGTGACTGGGGTTCTGGCTACTGCGCGAAGGTACGCATCACTTCGAATTCTGCGACGCCATTGCGTTGGCGCAAAGCCATCGCCATCGACGGCAGTATCACTGAGATATGGAGTGCGAAATCCTCCACAGTCAAGGGCAGTCCGGTATTTAGCGGACTCGCCTGGAACAACATGGTGCAGAAGGGGTCACCTGTTGATTTCGGATATTGCGGCCTTCGCGGCAGCTAGGACATGCTCGATCTCGGCATCTCCGTGGGCGCCAGAAACGAACCATGCTTCGTACGCTGATGGTGGCAGGGAAACCCCGTGACGGAGCATGCCGTGGAAGAAGCGCGCGAAGGTGTCTGTATCTTGCTTCGCTGCCTGCGCATAATTCGTCACCGTATCTGCGGAGAAGAAAATGCTGAACAGGTTGCCGGCGTACTGCAGTGAGTGCGCAATACCAGCACGTGTGAGTTCGGCGGAGACACCCGTCCCGATCGCTTGTGCTGTTGCATTGAGGTGTGCATACAACTGTTCATCGCAATTCTGGAGAGTCACCAGACCAGCGGTTGCGGCGACCGGGTTTCCGCTCAACGTGCCCGCTTGATACACCGGTCCTAGCGGCGCGAGAAGATTCATGACCGACGCGCGCCCGCCAACCGCGGCTAAGGGGTAACCGCCGCCAATAACTTTGCCGAAGGTCAAGATGTCGGGTGCATCTGCGCCCGTCTCCCGCGTTAGACCCCACCAACCACCAGACGAGACACGGAAGCCCGTCATGACCTCATCGAGAACGATGAGTGCACCGTGCGCATGCGCGATACGTGTCAACGACAGATTGAAGTCTGCTGCGGGTGGCACAACTCCCATATTTGCAGCTGCACCCTCTGTGAGAATGGCGGCAATGAGATGGCCGCGTTCGGCAAAGAGTTGCTCGACTGCGTGGAGATCGTTGTAGGGCAACACGATGGTGTCCTGCACTGATCCCGCGGTCACGCCAGGTGAGTTAGGCAGACCGAGAGTCGCGACTCCCGATCCGGCTTGGACGAGTAGCGCATCGGAGTGGCCGTGATAGCAACCGGCGAACTTAACGATGAGATCACGCCCGGTGGCGGCGCGAGCAAGACGCACGGCAGTCATCACTGCCTCAGTGCCGGAAGACACGAACCGCACCCGTTCGGCAACAGGTACGCGGATTCGGATCTCTTCTGCGAGGAGAGTCTCTTGGGGTGCTGGCGCACCAAATGATGACGAAAGCGCAACCTGTTCGGTAACTGCAGCCACAACGGCCGGATGGGCATGTCCCAGAATCATTGGACCCCACGAGCCGACTAGGTCAACATAACTGCGGTCATCAACGTCATAAACCCAAGCGCCAGAACCTCGCGTGAAATAGCGGGGCGTGCCGCCCACACCTTTGAAGGCCCGCACGGGCGAACTGACACCACCGGGAATGACCTGCTCGGCACGGGCTTGCCATGCCGAGGACTGCGGTGTCTCATCGGGATAGTTCGGCAGCGTCATCGAGTTTCACGCAGCCAATGTGCTGCCTCAATCGCCCAGTAGGTGCAGATCACATCCGCACCAGCGCGGCTCACGGAGGTGAGGGCTTCGAGGATCGCACTTCGGCGGTCAAAGACGCCAGCTGCAGCGCTGGCTTCGATCATGGCGAATTCACCAGAGACGATATAAGCCGCGACGGGTACATCACTGGCTGCGGCGGTGTCGGCCAACACGTCGAGATAGAACAGTGCCGGCTTGACCATCACGATGTCAGCGCCTTCGTCAAGGTCTAGGGAAACTTCGCGCTCGGCTTCACGGCCATTGGCTGGGTCCTGCTGGTACGTGCGGCGATCTCCTTCGAGGGCGCTCTCGACGGCATTTCGGAACGGCCCATAAAGGACACTGGCGTATTTAGCTGAGTAAGCAAGGATGATCGTATTGTCGTAGCCCGCATCATCAAGGGCTTGGCGCACTGCGCCAACTTGCCCGTCCATCATTCCGCTTGTACCCACTGCGTGTGCACCTGCTTCAGCAAGTACGACACCCATTCGTGCATAAATCTCGATGGTCGTTGCGTTGTCTACGTTGCCTCGCGCATCGAGAACGCCGCAGTGCCCGTGGTTAGTGAATTCATCAAGGCAGAGATCGGCCATCACGACTATGTCGTCACCGACGACGTCTCGTACGTCGCGAACTGCCATCGACAAGATTCCGTTGGGGTCACAAGCAGCCGAGCCCATGGCGTCACGTTGCTCTGGTACGGCAAAGAGCATGATGCCGCCAATGCCAGCGTCCACGGCGGATCGCGCAATGATGCGCAAAGAGTCGCGGGTGTGTTGGAGGACGCCGGGCATACCGGGAATTTCACGCGGTGACGCGATCCCTTCACGCACGAAGACGGGGAGTACCAACTGCGCTGCGTCGATGCGGGTCTCTCGGACCATACGACGAATCGCGGCAGTAGAACGCAGACGGCGAGGACGATGGGGCCAACTCATGGCGCAAGTGTCCCATCCCGGAAGGCGGCCACGGCACTGGCGAGGGCCGCGGACGTTGAGTCAGTTGCCTCGGCAGCGATGGTAAAGCCCAGCGCGCTCGCCTCAGCCGTGGTCGTCGGACCGGTCGTGACGACGGGTGTGCTGAGCCCGGGAGCAAACTCTGCGACGGCTCGTGCGGCGCTAGGTGAGCGGAGTAGGACCGCGTCAAACGCGCCGGATCGAAGCTCAGCAGCGCTGGCGGGTTCGTGGCGGAGAGTGTGAGTTGTGTAGATCACCACCGGCTGCACCTCCCAACCCCCGGCCCGAAGACGTTCGGCGACAACAGGAAGCGCCTGGCTTCCCTGGGGAATAACAGCCCGGCCAGGAGGAAACGTGAGCAACTCATCGGCCAGGGCTGACCCGGTCGCTCGGCGGGGTGTGAACACATCCGCAAAACCGAGGTCGCGCAATGCCGAGGCAGTCGCCGGACCGACCCCAGCCGCTTTGATGCCCGATGTCGGGATCGCGCCGGCTACGAGCGCCCGCAGCGAACGTGGCCCCATCGCTGAAGTGGCAATCAACCACGTACCGGGAGTCAGAGCAGCGAGGAGATCATTGACTCGTTGACCGATGCCTGGATCAACGCACGGAACAACTTCTACGTACGGGTCACTGACGGCCTCAACGCCGATAGCGCGGAGGGCATCTGCATCCCGGTCAATCTCTTCGGAGAGTGGTGAAGTCGCGGGTCGTACGAGTAGGACCCTCATGCGTCACCCCTGAGCACACTGGCGGCCGCAAGTCCGGCATCGTGCGCCCACTCAAACTGATCACAGGGCACGGTCGTACGTACGTAACCGGTTTCGGTGGAGAGGTCGGCATGCAAGACGCCATTGATGACATACGCACCGACGGCGGTGGCGCACGTGGCGTTGACGCCGGTGAGAACAGCACGCTCTGCGTGCACATCCCACCATGCTTTCGCATCAGTCAGACCAAAGAGTGCTTCCACCAGTTCGGCATCGTCAGCCCGGCATTCCACCCCGAGGGCGCCTTGGGCTGGTGCTGGAATACAACGATCCGGTGCGAAGAACTCGGTGGCGTCTTCGATTCGTCCGATGCGGGCGAGTCCGGCGGCGGCGAGAACAACCGCATCGAACTCACCGGAACGTACCTTTGCGATTCGGGTGTCAATGTTGCCACGTATTGGTCGCACGATGAGGTCGGGACGCTCACGTCCGATAAATGCAGTTCGCCGCGGAGAACTGGTGCCGAGAATCGCCCCGGCTTTCAATTCGAGGAGTGACGTGGAAGCGACCAGTACGTCTCGCGGATCTTCGCGAAACGGGACTGCACCAAGAACGATCCCCTCAGCCGCTTCTGATGGCAGGTCTTTCAGCGAATGCACGATTACATCGACTTGAGCGGCAAGAAGGGCGTCGCGTAGCGCGGAAACGAATACACCCGGTTGAGGGGCACGGTGTAGCTCTAGTGTTTGGTCATCCCCGGCAGTGCGAATAACCTCAGTTGTAATGGCAAAACCGGATTCGCCGAGTCGATCTGAGATGAGTCCGGTTTGGGTGCGAGCGAGCAGGCTTCCGCGGGTGCCTACGCGGACTGTTCTCACGATTGCGTCTCGTCCAAGGGGATATCGACACCGAAGACCAGGTGAATAGCGCGCGCGTAGTCGAGTCCGTCGCCAATTTTCGCCATTTGTCGCGCGCGCATGGTTGGCGTGTGGAGAAGCGATGAGGTGACGCGGTGTAGGGACTGCGCCACTGCATCGGCCGCAACATCGCCAGACTGGCGACGTACGCGATTTACCTCCTCGGAAACGACTTCGTCAAATCGCGTGCGCAATGCGACGACCATAGGATCTGCGCTCCGGCCCAACTCAGCATCGCCGTACGCTTCGACGGAATCACGCACGACCTGGCGGGCTGAGTCGATGACACCCGCATGTTCTGTTGGCGCATGCTCACCAATCAGCGCAAGATTGATGTAGTCGACGATCTCGAGCGCGCGAATATCGGGATGTATATCGCTGTGAAGCGCAAGGTCGATGATAGGCAGAACTTGCGTGCGTTCAGCGATAACGTCCGCATAGGCGTTATCCACAACGAAATCGTGCACTCCACTACAGGCAACGATGAGATCAACATCCGGCATAATTTCGGGTAGGCGATCAGCGTCGATAGCTTGCAAAGAGTGCGAGTCTGCAAAGTGCTGAGCACGACCGGTAGCCGAGAAGTTGGCAATTGAGTTGCAACCACGATCGCGAAGCGATTGGGTGCTGATGCGTGCGTATGCGCCCGTTCCGATGACGAGTGCTGATTTGCCTGCGAGTGGTCCATGTCGATTAATGACAAGATCGAGACCAACGCCGACCAACGATCTGCCAGCCGCTCCAAGCCCGGTGCTCGAACTGACCTGCTTCGCTGTGCGCGACGCCTGCTGGAAAAGTCTTTCGAGCGAGGGAGTGGTATCTCCGCTTTTGCGTGAGTCTTCCAGGGCATCGCCCACCTGGCCGGATACCTCGTTCTCCCCAACGACCATGGACTCGAGGCCAGCGGCGACGGAAAAAAGATGTTCGGCTATCGGCGGACCCACAGTCACTCGCATCACGTCGCGGACATAGTCGTGGGGAAGTCCGGCTGAACCAGCAATGAGTTGGGTGACGTGATCTACGCCGTCATGGAAGAGGTCGGTCTCGATGTAGAACTCGACCCGGTTGCAGGTCGTGAGCCGGACTGATCCACGGATACATTTCAGGGCTGTGACTTCGCTCGCAATCCGGTTGGCCGCGTTAGCGATGGGATCAAGCGCCTCTAGGGGGAGGTCATGATGGCTCGCGCCGATGAGGACCATGACCATGCTCAGCAGGATACCTGCCTTCTTGATAACGTTCCAACGTGAAGCCAGGTGCGGGCATCGGAGTGCGGAATCTCACGGCCAACTCGGATCTTGTCCGTTCGGCGCGAGGGCTCAGGACCGAGCGCCCGCCGGTCTGGTTCATGAGGCAAGCTGGTCGAAGCCTTCCGGAATATCGAAAAGTCCGCGAAGGCGTGTCCATGTTGGACTCATGTCTTCGACCCCAATTAGCTGCCGAGATCACCCTGCAGCCGGTCCGCCGACACGGCGTAGACGCTGCCGTGTTCTTCTCTGACATCGTGGTGCCGTTCAAGGCGGCTGGTGTTGAGGTCGAGATCGTTCCTGACGTTGGTCCTGTCATGGGGACGCCAGTACGCACAGCAGCCCAAGCCCGAGCATTGCCACGACTCGAACCCGATCAACTGGCACCGATTGTCGAAGCAATCGGCATTGTCACCGACGAACTTGGTGCGACTCCTTTGATTGGATTCGCGGGTGCGCCTTTCACCTTGGCGGCGTACCTGATTGAAGGTCGGCCGAGCAGGGACTACCTCAACACCAAGGCTCTGATGTATTCCGACCCCGACACGTGGGATGCCATTTTGTCGTGGGCGGCTGATGTGAGTGCGACTTTCTTGCGGACGCAGATACTCAGCGGTGCGAGTGTCGTGCAGTTATTTGACTCGTGGGCTGGTGCGCTCTCGTTGGCTGACTACATCGCGTATGTACAGCCGTACTCCGCGCGAGTGCTCAATGCTGTTGCAGATCTTGACGTACCTCGCATCCACTTCGGAGTTGCTACGGGAGAGCTGCTCGTTGCAATGCGCGAAGCTGGCGCGGATGTAATGGGCGTCGACCATCGCATTCCACTAGACGTGGCCAATGCGCGACTGGGCGGCACTACACCTTTGCAGGGCAATATTGATCCAGCGATGCTCTTCACTCCGTGGCCGGTTCTTCGCGCGCATATAGACGACTGCATCACTCGCGGAAAGAGCGCTCCTGCTCATATCCTCAATCTTGGTCACGGTGTTCCGCCGTCGACTGACCCTGAGGTACTCACTCGACTTGTTGCCTACGTGCACGGTGATCAGTGACTGTTGTCGTCGTAGGAGGCGGCATCAGCGGTCTCCTGTGCGCATGGGAACTTTCCGCGCGTGGGCAACATGTTCGAGTCATCGAAGCTGATCGAGTAGGTGGCAGTGTTCGTAGTGCAGACCTAGGCAACTTTGCGGCAGATGTCGGTGCGGAGGCTTATTCAATCGTCCGTCCCGAAGCGGCGATGCTGATTACTCAGCTTGGGTTGGCGGCCATCGCGCCGAGACGGTCTGACGCGCGGCTGGTGTTGGCTGACGTCAGTGCACCTATTCCAGGGGCATCCGTACTCGGCATCCCATCTGATCCCACCGCTGTCGACGTGGGGGCATTCCTCAACGCTGACGAAGTGGCGCGCGCGTTAGAGGATGCTGATAGCCCGCTTCCGCAGTCGCTTCCCAGCTCACTGGGTGAACTTGTGCGCATGCGTATGGGGTCAGCGGTTGTGGAGCGACTTGTCGATCCCGTCGTGAGAGGTGTTCACGCAGTCCGTGCTGACGACATTGACGTCGACACGGTTGTTCCTGGACTTCGCGCGGCGATGTATCGAATGGGTTCGCTTGCCGCTGGCGTACGAACGCTTCTCGAACACAGATCGGGTTCCACCGGAATCGCTGGATCTGCAGTTCGTAGCGTGGCTGGTGGCATGACTCGTGTTGTGAATGCCCTCGTCGATAAGTGTGAAGCGGAGATCGTGGCCGGAACTGAAGTTCTCTCAGTCGTACGAGCGTCGGATGGGTGGGCGGTCACCACGGACCAAGCCATCTACCCTGCTGATCAGGTCGTTCTCGCCCTGCCGTGCACCACAGCAGCCACTCTCCTCGAAGATGCCGAACTTGCACATCATCTGAATCAGGTCCGTCTAGGTGACGTTGTAGTAGTCGCGTTAAGGGTGCGGTCACAGGCACTCTGCTTGGAGCCGGTCGGTTCTGGAGCCCTGGTGGATCGTGCAGATGTAAAGGCCAAGGGGCTCACTCAGGCAAGTGCGAAGTGGGACTGGATTCGTTCGTCCCTGCCCGAAGACGAACACATCGTGCGTCTGTCCTATGGGCGCGATGGTGAGGAGCCTTGGCATCTTCTTGGTCCCGATCCAGTCGCTACCGCAGTGGCTGATGTGATTGCCATCACCGGTGCCAGCGACGTCGAACTCCTCGCGAGCCAGGTCCAACCGTGGCCACGATCCTTAAGCCATCCTTCGCCCGAGCACGCCCAGTGGCGCGAAGGGCTAACTAAGCTTGTGAAGCGAGCGCCGGGTCTCCATGTAATAGGGCCGGGAATCAGCGGCAATGGCATCGCGGGGGCAGTGGCCTCGGTTACTGACCTGATCTCTGGATGGGAGACAATGTGACTATGTCTGAATCCCCGAAAGTTCGCGCAGTCGAGATCAACGACACCATTCGCTACACCCTGTGGTCGGTCTTCAGCCAGGGCGATGCGCTGTCGGTGCCTACAGAGGCGGCCGAACGTGAGCTGGCAGCCCTCGTCGAGAAGTGGGCGAGTCGTGATATCACGCTCCGCGGTTTCTATGACGTGTCTGGCTTGCGTGCCGACGCAGACATCATGTTGTGGATCCATGCGGTTGATGCGGCAGTGCTGCAGGAGGCAATCCGTGAGTTCCGTGCCACTGCGGTGGGTTCGGCACTTGTGCCGGTGTGGTCGGGTATGGGTCTTCATCGTCCCGCAGAATTCAATAAAGGACACGTTCCGGAGTTCATGACCGG
>Ga0209829_10002371_pt1 | contig 14359 bp, 15 predicted proteins | sample C_140205_EF_Meta_FD_187311 | JGI IMG/M metagenome (GOLD analysis project Ga0209829, IMG submission 187311) | Freshwater microbial communities from Lake Croche, Canada to study carbon cycling - C_140205_EF_MetaG (SPAdes) (version 2) | ecosystem: Environmental > Aquatic > Freshwater > Lake...
AACTAAGTGTAAAATATGCGACCTTTGTAGAGCAAAACAAAAAGACTCATTTTAACAAGATATTATAAAAAACAAATTAAACGGGTCGTTTTTAACAAAACATTGGAAACAAGTAACTTAGGAAGACTTTGAAAAAACCTTTCTTTGTGGTCAAGAGGAAAGAATAAAAAATTATAATTTAAATTTACAAAAATGGAAGACAAGAAAAAATATAAAATTTTACTTTGCGAAGACGATAGCAATTTAGGATTGGTTCTTAAAAACTATTTAGAATTGGACGAATACGAAGTTTCTTTAGAAAGAGACGGTCGATTGGGGTTGGCGGCTTTTCAAAGAGAAAAATTTGACCTTTGTTTGTTAGATGTAATGATGCCCAACGTGGATGGATTTACTTTGGCCGAGGAAATAAGAGACATCGACCCCGACGTTCCTTTGTTTTTTCTAAGTGCAAAAACATTAAAAGAAGATATTATTCATGGTTATAAATTAGGCGCGGATGACTATATCACCAAACCATTTGACAGCGAAGTTTTATTGCTTAAAATTAAAGCCATCATTAAAAGAAACGAAGAAGACAATAAAGTAAGTGATCATATTGAATTTGAATTAGGGCGCTATCATTTTAATCCAAGATTAAGGGAGTTAAAAACCAGCGATCACACCCAAATACTTTCTCCTAAAGAAAACGAATTGCTTAAGATGTTGGCCGAAAATATAAATGATTTATTGACGCGCGAAAAAGCTTTGAAGAAAATTTGGGGTAGCGATACTTACTTCAATGGCAGAAGCATGGACGTTTATATTGCCAAATTAAGAAAGTACTTAAAAGAAGACGAAAAAATAGAAATTGTTAATATCCATGGCAATGGCTTTAGACTAGTGGTTTCTTAAAAAATAATTCCACTCCTTAATCTTATAGAAAAGGTCCCGAGCGTAAAACTTTCGGGACCTTTTTATTTATCGACAGAAAATAATTATCTAAATAATTCTGGATTGTTAGAAGCGCCGCGATTTATCTTCTTACCCAAATGCGCATACGCTTTATCCGTCACTTCCCTACCTCTTGGCGTCCTTTGTAAAAAGCCTTCTTGAATTAAGAAAGGCTCATACACTTCTTCAATGGTTCCAGACTCTTCCCCTACTGCAGTTGCTATCGTGGAAATACCCACTGGCCCTCCTTTAAACTTTTCTATAATAGCCAATAAAATTCGGTTATCCATTTCATCTAATCCATGCTCATCTACATTCAATGCCTTTAAGGCATGCTGTGTAATACCTATATCTACTTTACCATCATTTAATACTTGTGCAAAATCACGCACCCTTCGCAATAAGCCGTTGGCAATACGTGGCGTACCCCTACTTCTTCTTGAAATTTCACCAGCCGCTTGACTATCTATATTTACATTTAAAATTCCAGCACTTCTTAAAATTATTTTTTCAATTACGGAAGCTGGGTAATATTCTAATCTTGATTTAATACCAAATCTTGAAAGTAAGGGCGCCGTTAATAAACCGCTTCGAGTGGTCGCTCCCACTAGTGTAAATGGATTTAAATTAATTTGTATACTGCGCGCATTAGGACCACTATCAATTAAGATATCAATTTTGTAGTCTTCCATAGCCGCATACAAATATTCTTCCACCACTGTACTCAAACGATGAATTTCGTCTATGAACAATACATCATTGGGTTCTAAACTAGTTAACAAACCTGCTAAATCACTTGGCTTCTCAATCACCGGCCCTGATGTTTCCTTAATTTGAACACCCATTTCATTCGCTACAATTCTGCTCAAAGTTGTTTTACCTAAACCTGGAGGGCCGTGAAATAAAATATGATCCAAGGCTTCTCCACGCATTTTAGCTGCCTTAATAAAGATGCTAATGTTTTCAATGAGTTGCGGCTGTCCAGCAAATGCATCCATCTCTCTTGGGCGAATACTATTCTCGAACTCTTTGTCCAGTGGATTCAAATCATTCGAACTATCTAATATTGGATTGGACATACAAATTATTTAATGGATCAAATTACAATATTGATCATCTTCCCTTTTACAAAAATTATTTTTTTAATAGGCGTAGCTGCTACCCATTTTTTGATAACTTCATGGGCAAGCACTATTTCATGCACCTGCGCTTCGGTTGCAGCCAAGTCAATAGAAATATTAGCCCTCATCTTTCCATTGATACTTACAGGATAATCCTTTGCGCTTTCTGTTACATATTTGGCTTCAAATACTGGATAGGTTGCGTCTACCACTAATCCTTCATTGCCCAAGGCCTGCCATAAATCTTCTGCAAAATGAGGCGCATAGGGGGTTAACAGAATCAGTAATTTTTCTAGTATCTCTTTTTTATGACAATTTAAATCGGCTAATTCATTGACACAAATCATAAAAGTACTTACCGCTGTATTAAAACTATAGCGCTCTGTATCTTCTTCAATTTTTTTAATGGCCTTATGTAATACTTTTAATTCCGCATCGGTGGCTGCCTCCTCATTCCATACTTTTCCTTTGAGTTCATCATAAAATAAGCGCCAACTTTTTTTCAAAAAGCGGTGCACCCCTTCAATACCTTTGGTATCCCATGGTTTGCTTTGTTCTACCGGCCCCAAAAACATTTCATACATTCTAAATGTATCGGCGCCATATCTCTCCACTAAATCGTCTGGATTTACCGTATTAAATTTAGACTTTGACATTTTTTCCACTTCAACACCACAAATGTATTTGCCGTCTTCTACAATAAATTCTGCCTTAGCATAATCTGGCTTCCACTTTTTAAAAGCAGCTGTATCTAATTCTACTCCATCTACAATATTCACATCCACATGCAAAGCGTCAACTTCATGCGCAGCCGCTAAACCAGCAGATACAAATTTTTGCGTACCACGAATTCGATACACAAATCTTGAACTACCTTGAATCATTCCTTGATTCAATAATTTTTTAAAAGGTTCGTCAAATCCAATATGCCCTAAATCATACAAAGCTTTCGTCCACATTCTGCTGTACAATAAATGACCTACGGCATGTTCTGTTCCACCAATGTATAAATCTACCTGCCCCCAATAATCACTCACTTTTCTATTGCAAAATTCTTTGTCATTGGAAGGGTCCATATACCTAATAAAATACCAGCTACTGCCCGCATAGCCAGGCATGGTATTGGTTTCATAGTTGGCCGATTTCCAGGATTCAATATTGGCTAGTGGCCCTTCGCCTTCTGGTCCTGGTGAATAATTATCTACCTCAGGTAATAATAAAGGCAATTCGTTTTCGCTCATTGGATAAGCAATACCATCTATCCATTTGATAGGAAATGGCTCACCCCAATAACGTTGTCTGCTAAATGCAGCATCCCGCATTTTATAATTTATTTTTCTTTTGCCAATGCCCATGGCTTCCATTTTATCATTCACTATAGCAATGGCGTCTTTTTGAATAATGCCATTTAAGAAATCACTATTGGTTAATTTGGCCTCTTTGGTGGGATTGGCATCGATTCCGTTAAATGCTTCTCCAATAATATTCGTAATGGGAATATTAAAATATTGAGCAAATTTAAAATCGCGTTCGTCCCCGCAAGGCACGGCCATAATAGCACCTGTCCCATAACCTGCTAATACATATTCCGAAATCCAAATTGGAATTAATTTTTTACTAAATGGATTTTCTACATAAGCCCCCGTAAAACATCCTGTAATTTTTTTCTCCGCCATGCGTTCTCTTTCGCTTCTGCTTTTGACATAAGCAATATATTGCTCCACTTCTGCTTTATGAGAGGCGGGTGTAATAGTTGCTATCAATGCATGTTCTGGAGCGACCACCATAAAATCTACACCAAAAACGGTATCAGGTCGGGTGGTATACACTTTCAAAGCACCTTCGTTTTGGTGAATAGCAAAATCAATCTCTGCTCCATAGCTTTTCCCAATCCAATTGGATTGCATTTCCTTCATGGCATCGCTAAATTGAATGGTATCCAATCCAGTGAGTAATCTATCCGCGTATTCTGTAATTCTTAAATACCATTGTCTTAGTTTTTTCTTTTCTACTGGATGGCCGCCTCTTTCACTTAATCCATTGACCACTTCATCGTTGGCCAAGACCGTACCTAATGCCTCACACCAATTCACTTCTCCATACCCACAAAAAGCCAAACGATATTGCATGAGAATAACTTGCTGTTCTTTTTCACTAAACCCTTTCCAAGCAGTTGCAGAAAATTGTAAAGAAGTATCCCCCGGACAAATATGCTTACTATTTCCTTCCTTTTCAAATTCAGTCAATAAGTGGGTAATGGGTTTTGCTTTTGCTTCTTTCTTATCAAAATAACTATTAAACAATTGTAAGAAAATCCATTGCGTCCATTTGTAATATTGTGCATCACAGGTTTTTACTTCTCTCTCCCAATCAAAACAAAATCCAATATTATCTAATTGCTTTCTAAAATTATCAATGTTGTCATGTGTACTTTTGGATGGGTGCACGCCATGCTCTATGGCATATTGTTCGGCAGGTAATCCAAATGCATCATAGCCCATGGGATGTAAAACATTAAACCCTTTTAATCTTTTAAATCTACTATAGATGTCGGAAGCAATATAGCCTAAAGGATGACCTACATGTAAGCCCGCCCCACTTGGATAAGGGAACATATCCAATACATAACATTTAGGCTTGCTACTTTCATTGCTTACCTGATATGTTTTTTTGTCTTTCCAAATAGTTTGCCATTTTTTCTCAATGGCCCTAAACTGATACTCCATTTCTTGTTTTTTCAAATTAAAAAGGGTTAAAAACTAACAATTATTTAACCAAAATTTGAGGTACCCCCTTTTTGATAAAAAATTGTCTTAATTCAACCTCTGCAAATGTAAGCCATTAGCTTGCAAAACCCTACATTTGCAAAGCGAACACGTAAAAAATTAATGCTATGGCAGCCAGCGGAACCTCTTCTCTTAAACGCAGTAAACCCAACTATATTTATAGCATTATAGGGGTAGCTATTGTATTGTTCATCATGGGCATCATGGGTTGGCTTTTTTTGAACCTGCATTCTATTGGAGATAATTTCAAGGAGGATATTAGAATCAGTGTTTACATCCACAGTACCGACAAAAATACAGTGGGTAATATTCAGCAGTTTATAGCCAGTCAAGACTACGCCAAAAACGTAGAATACGTAAATAAGGAAAAAGCAAAAGCCATTTGGAATAAAGAAAATAATGAAGATTGGGCTAAAATATTAGACGTCAACCCATTGCCAGAAAGTATCGACTTTTTTGCCAAAGCGGCTTATGTAAATACGGACAGTTTAAATAAAATTACGGCAGCTATTGAATCCGAATTCAAAAATGAAATCGCAGATATTCAATATCCAAAAAGCTTGGTTACTAGTTTAAATGAAAGAACTACCAAAATAGGTTTTATCTTTTTAGTGTTAGCGATTATTTTATGCATTATTGTTATCATTAGTATCGACAACACCATTCGTCTAGCTATGTTTAGCAATCGTTTTTTAATTAAAACCATGCAAATGGTAGGTGCAACAAGAAACTTTATTTCCAAACCACTATTAATTCGCGCATTACTCAATGGATTAATAAGTGCATTAATAGCCATATTCTTACTTTTTGGATTAATAGAATGGGCCATCAGTCAATTCCCTCAATTAGATAAATTGCAAGGCATTGGCAATAGTCTTTTACTTTTTGGCGGCTTAATTTTGCTGGGAGTAGGCATTTCGGTTTTTAGCACCCATCGCAGTGTGTTAAAATATTTAAAAATGAAATTAGACGAATTGTATTAATTAAATAAATAATCTACATTTAACTGAATTAAAAATAAAATTATGAATCAAAAAACTAAAAATAGATCCCTTGATTTTTTCGGAAAATCTAATTACACATGGATGCTAGTTGGCGCTGCTTTAATATTGATTGGTATGTTATTATTGTCTGGTGGAAAAAGCACCGACCCAAATGTATTTAATGCCGATGAAGTGTATAGCTTTAGACGTATTACCCTAGCCCCTATTGTTATTATTGCAGGCTTTATTGTTGAGATATTTGCCATCTTCAAAAAATCTTAATTTAAATAATTTATCCAATGCGATTTCGATGCTGATGGAAGAACGAAATCGCATTTTAATTGAATACTATGAATACTTTTCAATCCATCATTATTGCCATTATCGAGGGCATTACCGAATTTTTACCTATTTCCAGTACGGCACACATGAAATTTGCTAACCCATTTTTAGGTATTAGTAGTGACCCTTTTGTGGACCTTTTTGAAATAGTCATACAGTTGGCAGCTATTGCATCCGTAGTAGTAATTTATAGAAAAAAGTTTTTTGATTTCAAGAATATTAGTTTTTATAGCAAGCTAATGGTGGCAGTTATTCCAGCCTTACTATTTGGTGCCCTACTCAAGAAGCATATTGATGCTGCCTTAGGTAATTTATGGGTCATTGCCATTGTAATGCTAGTGGGCGGTATTGTTCTTTTATTTATTGATCGATTATTTGAAAAAGCAGCTGCTGCAGGCACAGAGAACTCTAAGGAACAAGAAATAAGTTATAAGAAATCATTCATCATTGGCTGCTTTCAGGTATTGTCAATTATTTTTCCAGGACTCAGCCGAAGTGCGGCTACTATTATTGGAGGCATGAGTCAACGTCTAAATAAAAAAACAGCTTTAGAATTTTCATTTTTTCTAGCTGTACCCACCATGTTGGCGGCGTCTGCAAAAAGCACTTTAGACGTATTTAAAACCAACCCAGAAGTATTTGCCAAAGACAACTTCATATTACTACTTATTGGGGCCAGCGTAGCTTTTGTAGTAGCCTTAGTAAGTGTTCAATTTTTAATACGCATAGTTCAAAAAAAGGGTTTCGCTCTATTTGGTTGGTACCGTATTGTATTGGGGGCGACCATTTTAGCTTTATTGTACACCCAATACCTCCATTAAGCAATAGGACAGTTGCCTTTTTATTTGTATTTTTAAAAGACAAATAAATTGCCATGCAAACTGCTTCCAAAAAAGTTGTCAACGGATGGGCTATGTATGATTGGGCCAATAGTGTTTACAATTTAGTCATTACCTCCACTATTTTCCCCGCTTATTACGAAGCAGTGACAGGTGACGGAAACGAAAACACTTTAATTGATAAAATTAAAATTGGCTCTTTTGAATTTTCCAATACGGCTTTGTACAATTATGTTTTAGCCGTTGCTTTTGTAATTGTAGCCATACTATCTCCTATTCTTTCTTCCATTGCTGATTACCGAGGAAATAAAAAACAATTTCTTCGATTTTTTTGCACCATGGGAAGTTTAGCTTGCGCCTCATTATATTTTTTTGATAGCAACCATATCATAGGAGGCTTATTTTCGGTTATTGTTGCCTGTGTTGGCTTTTGGGGCAGCTTAGTATTTTACAACTCTTATTTACCCGAGATTGCTGCACCCGAAGACAGAGATAGAATTAGTGCAAAGGGTTTTATGATGGGCTATATTGGCTCGGTACTTTTACAAATTATTTGTTTTGTTTTTGTATTAAAGCCTGAATTATTTGGCATTACTGTTGGCAAAGCTTCTCAAATTTCTTTCTTATTGGTAGGTATTTGGTGGATGGCTTTTGGCTGGATGTCTATCTCAAGGTTACCAGAAGGGAAAGGCGTAAAAGGCATTCATAGCAATAATTTAATTACTCAGGGCTATAAAGAGATTCATAAAGTTTGGCTAGAACTAAAAACGCAACCCATCTTAAAACAATACTTAGCTTCTTTTTTCTTTTACAATATGGGCGTACAAACCATTATGTTGGCAGCTACCTTATATGGTAAAAGTGAATTAAACATTCCTACCACCAATTTAATCATTGCCATTTTAATCATTCAAATTGTAGCCATACCCGGCGCTAATTTAATGGCTAAACTGGCCAGCAAATGGGGCAATTTTAATACCATAATGGTAGCGATTCTTATATGGATTGGGGGATGCGTTATGGGTTATCTCCTTCCTAGAAATGGCATCGTTCCCTTTTACACCTTAGCCATTGTTGTAGGCTTTGTAATGGGGGGAATACAATCGGTTAGTAGAAGTACTTATTCTAAATTAATGCCCAATACGCATGATACAACAAGTTATTTTAGCTTCTTTGATGTGACTGAAAAAATAGCGATTGTGATTGGCATGTTTAGTTTTGGCATCATCAATGAAATAACAGGTTCTCAACGAAATTCAGTGCTAGCTTTGTGTAGCTTTTTTATCATCGGCCTTGTTTTACTATACCGTACTTCTAAATTAAAAGGACATGCAGGTATTTAGTATTGAAACAGGAAAATTTAAACTAGATGGCGGCGCCATGTTTGGTGTAGTGCCTAAGTCCATTTGGAATAAAACCAATCCCGCAGATGATAATAATTTAGCTACTTGGGCCTTAAGATGTTTATTGGTGATTGATGGTGAGCGTAAAATTTTGATTGACACGGGTATGGGGAATAAACAGGACGCCAAATTTTTTAGTCATTACCATCCTCATGAAACCATTGCTATAACAACAGCTTTAAAAAATATAAATTTTACGCCAGAAGACATCACGGATGTGCTACTAACTCATTTACATTTTGATCATGTGGGTGGTGCTATTGTTAAAGAGAAGGAGCAATATGTCCCCAGCTTTCCCAATGCCATTTATTGGGTGAGTGAACCTCAATGGAATTTGGCCTTACATCCCAACAAAAGAGAAAAAGCATCTTTTTTACCAGAAAACATTTTACCCATTGAAGCTTCCAGACAACTAAAATTAATCAGTCTCCCTTTGTTTACCAGTAAAACGCAATTACAAGAAATTCATTTTAGCCCTTCCATAAGTTGTTATGTAGTCAATGGCCATACACAAGGCATGTTGATTCCTAAAATAACCTTCAATAACCATACCCTAGTGTTTATGGCCGACCTACTGCCTAGCGTTGGGCATATTCCGCTTCCTTACGTGATGGGATATGATATGCAACCACTAATCACTTTAGAAGAAAAAGAAATATTTTTAAAAGAAGCAGAGAAAAATAATTATACTTTATTTTTTGAACACGATGCCGTCAATGAATGTTGCAATTTAGCGATGACAGAGAAAGGGATTCGCGTTAATAAGACTTTTAAACTTACTACCCTCCTATCCTAACTTAGTCATTAGTTTCCACCAGTTCTATTAATGAGCTTAATGGATATCTTAAATTATCGAATCCCACCATATCTACTTTAATAGTTCCTACTATAATGGGTGTTTGAATGCGCACCGGTATATGATTGTCATCGTCCGTGATCCAAATAGTCATTTCTTCCCCGCCTTTAAACATGGTACCTTTTACTAAAAGCGGTGCCAATTTAATCGCTCTAAATTTTCCATAGCGGGTGGTGATTATCTCCCTGCCTAAATATTTAAAATACGATGGATATAATTCCTTGTCTAAGAAAAAATTTAGATAAATTTTGTCATTGATGGTGCTATTTTTATAATTGTAATTTCTGGCTGCATAAATAGCACTTAAAACATCATAAGTACAATCGGGTGTTTTAAAAATTCCCTTTTCGTTATTAACTGTATTGTCTTTTTGATTAAACAACAAAGTTTCTTTGTGATGAAAACTACCCTCGTTAATTTGTCTTGTAAACTGATAAGGCAATAAAGTTTTACTATCTACTATACTTTCGTATTTGTCTCTCACTTTAAAAATCCAATCATATTTTGAATTGGACTTTCCTAAAGCAGTGAAAGTAAAGGCATCGGCCCCGTTCCAATTACTAGATTGGATGGTAAAATCGGTTTTGCCTGCATTCACATACAAGCCAACCACATTGTAAAAAATGGTATAATTTATTTGCTCTCCTACAACAAATGCGGTATTTTTTTGATTACACAAGCCGCTGTCTTTGGGCTGAAAAAAGGAAAAGAAAGAAAACAAAAGAAGTAGGGGATACATGCTTTTTTAACGCTTTATACTAATATAATGTGCAAATTTATCGTTTTATTTTGAATCCCAATAATAGAAAGGATCCAATTATAGCTGGTAATAAAAGATTAACAGCCCATATAATGGTACTAAAACAGATCAACATTAAACTATTGGTATAATAAGGCGCCAGTAACAATACAATCAATTGTCCGCGTATCACTAAATCGGTTAGAGCAATGGCTGGGATAATACTTAAGCAAAGCAAAAGTACCGCCAAAGCTATCCACAAATCGATGGTGGGGATAGGCAGTGCTAATATGAAAACCACCCAAGTAAATTGTAAAATAAAAATGGTATACCTTAGTAAGGACAGCACTACCAATTGTATTTTTAAATCATTGTTAATTTGCAAAGCAGTTAGCCTTTTTAACCAGCCTTTAAATTGTCCTTTGCTAAAATAGATGACAAAAGCTGCTAAAGTAATAAATGGGGCTAACCATTTTAACCAAGGCAAAAAAGGCAAATTAAAAAACAAGCCGATGGTACCCATTAAAAGCGTTATTAAAAGCTGTGCATAAGAAGCCCAAGCCATTTGGGCTAGTCCTCTTAATTTATTTTCGGGTGCTAAAAATAAAATTCTTCCTACATAATCTCCCGATCTTACAGGTGTAAAAAAAGAGAAAGCTTGGCCTACCAAAACACTTTTAAAAGATTGACCCAGCGACATCGGGTTTAAATGTTTAAGTGATTGTTTCCATTTGAGGGCTTCTAATAGATAATTGAATAAAAATAATATCAACAATACAAGCCATTCCACCCAAGTAATTTTCAAAAATTGTTATTTAATGGGGCCCCCAAATTTTTGCAAATTATCATTGGTCATCACTTTGCTGTAAATAGCTACTGCACAAATAATAAATAAGATAAACCCTATGGCCTTATTGGCTAAAGATAAAATACGTTTTGTGAGGGTTTCATTCATAAGGGCCAAAGTTCGGAATTTGAAATGATATCTGTAACTTTATTGTACATGTCAAAAACACCACTCATTTTAGGAATTGATCCAGGAACACAAATTCTAGGCTATGCTATTTTAAAAGGAGGGCCAAAGCCTAGTGTAGTTACTATGGATGTGTTAAAATTGACAAAAGAAAAAGATATTTATGCAAGACTGCAACTAATACATGCTAAAATTATTGAGCTCATTGAAACTTATCAACCCGAACACTTTGCTATTGAAGCACCCTTTTTTGGAAAAAATATACAAAGTATGCTCAAGCTGGGCAGAGCGCAGGGGGTTGCTATTGCCGCTGCTATGCAATTTAAATTACCAGTCACTGAATATGCACCTAAAAAAGTAAAGCAAGCCATCACAGGCAATGGCAATGCCGATAAAGAAATGATTTGGAAAATGTTGGAGCGTATTTTAGAGATTAAGAAACAGCCTAAATATTATGATGCTACCGATGCCTTAGGTGTCGCCCTTTGTCATCATTATCAAATAACTGGCTTACAACTCCCTGCAAAAAAAGTGGTTAAAGGAAAAAAATCTTCAAAAAAATCAAATAGTTGGGATGCCTTTATTACTAAAAATCCTAGCAGGGTAAAAAGTAAATAATTACGTTTTTTTGAAGCAGCCTAATCTCCTAAAAAATACTTGCTTATTATAACTTACTTACAATAGATGCCTGTATGGCATTAAACTCCTCTTTAGTTAATGAAAGTTTAGGCTGAGAAAATTCCATATCCGATGCAGCGTTAATAGGTATTAAGTGCAAATGCGCATGGGGCACTTCTAAACCTACAGTGACCATGCCCACTCTATTACAAGGAAAACTCGCCGCAATAGCAGAAGCGATGGGTTTTGCAAATAATAATAGCTCGCTTAAATAAGCATCCGGCACCTCAAAAATTTTATCTACTTCAATTTTTGGAACAATTAAAGTATGCCCCTTTTGCAATGGGAAAATATCTAAAAAAGCATAAAACTTTTCCGACTCAGCAATTTTATAAGAAGGTATTTCGCCATTAATAATTTTAGTAAAAATGGTCATGGCTTATACAATTAATTTACACTGTAATATTATCTACCATAAATTTCATCACTCCGTTGGGTGCTTGAATTTCGGCCAATTCGCCAACCTTCCTACCCATTAATCCTTTTCCAATAGGAGAAGATGCTGAAATTTTACCTGCTTTTAAATCGGCTTCTTTCTCTCCTACTATTTGATAAGTAGTTGTTTTTTTTGTGGCCTGATTGGTAATGGTCACTTTAGTTAATATTGTCACCTTACTAATATCAATGGTGCTGGTATCCACAATTTTAGCATTAGAAATAGTAGACTCCAATTGTTTAATTTTTGCCTCTAACATCCCTTGTGCTTCCTTCGCAGAATCGTATTCTGCATTTTCTTTTAAGTCGCCTTTTTCTCTCGCTTCTCCAATAGCTCTTGATGCTGCAGGACGATCCACCGACTTCATACGTTGTAATTCTTCACGCATTTTATCGAAGGTCTCCATAGTCACATATGCTGTATTCTCGCTCATACCCTTAGTTTAGTTATAAAAAAAATACAACGCCACATAATTGTAGCGTTGCATGATGTAAAGATATAAAATATTGCTTAAATGATGTCTAATTTTTCCAATACCACTTTGGACATCTTATAATAGGCTTCCTGGCTATACCCCGCAATATGGGGAGTAAGCAGGAAGTTAGGAAATGCTTGTAAATCAGCCAATAAGGTCTTCTCTTGGCTAGAAAAGCTAGCCAATTGCTCGTTCTCCAATACATCCAAACCCGCCCCTTTTAGCTGCTCCAATTGAAGCGCTTTTAGCAAAGCCTTCGTGTCGGTAACGGCCCCTCTGCAGGTGCTTATAAAATAGGGTTTCTTTTTAAAACCACTAAAAAAAGCACCGTTGGCATAATGATGTGTCAAGTTGGTTAATGGCAAATGTAAGCTCACCACATCGGCCAGCTCTTGAATCATTTCCATAGAAGCCGACTTTATAGTATCCGTTTCAAAACCAGTTTTATAAATATCATGTGCTAAAATTTGCACATCAAATCCGCTTAAAACTTTTGCAAAAGCAGTACCTGTATTTCCAAAACCAATAATACCTACCGTTTTGCCGGTAAGTTCATCGGCTCTATTGGCATCACGTATCCATTTACCTTCTTTCACTTCTTGATAGGAACTATGAATTCGATTCATTAAACTTAAAACTAAACCCAAGGTATGTTCGCCCACTGTAGTTCTATTTCCCTCGGGACTGCTTACACAAAGTATATTTTTAGCTGCCGCCAATTCGGTATCAATTAATTCCATCCCACTTCCTATGCGACCAATCCATTTTAATTGATTTGCTTTTTCTAAAATAGCAGCATCAATTTTTAAACGAGTGGTTACAATTAACCCATGCGCCGTTTCCACACAACCCATCAAAGCATCATAGCTTATGGCAGGCTCGTATTGAAGCTCATACCCCTTTTGCTGTAGCGTATCCAATAAAAAGGAATGTACAGGTGCCGTTATAATTATTTTCAAAGCCATTTTATTCAACATGCATTTTAAAAGTTAACGCAGCATAGTCTTCATAGGTAAGGTTTTCCGCTCTTTTAGTAAAAAGGGGATCCTGTAATTGCGCTGCACTAAAATAAGGTTTTAATGGATTTCTTAACATTTTTCTTCTTTGTCCAAAAGCCATTTTAACTATATGAAAAAATAATTTCTCAGAAACGAATTTCGGGAAAACATCTTTGCGGGTAAATTTAATCACCCCACTCATCACTTTAGGAGGAGGCGTAAACGCTGTGGGAGGTACATCAAATAAATAAGTGACGTCGTAAAAAGCCTGCGTTAAAACACTTAAAATACCATATGCTTTAGAATTGGGCTTGGCTGCAATACGTTCGGCTACTTCCTTTTGAAACATACCCACCATCATAGGCACTTGCTCTTTCCATTCTAATATTTTAAAAACTATTTGTGTAGAAATATTGTAAGGGAAATTTCCTGCCACCACAAAATCATTTTCAAAAGGTATGGCAGCCTCCAAAATATCGGCTAATATTAATTTATCTTTTAATTCGGGATATTCGGAGCTTAAAAAAGCTACTTTTTCTCGGTCTAATTCAATGGCTTTAAACGAAACAGTAGGAATGTCTTGGATATACTTAGTTAAAGCACCTGCTCCTGGACCTACTTCTAGTAATTGCTTAATTTCCTGTTGTAGCAATACCTCCTGAATATCCTTACAAATTTGAGCATCATTCAAAAAATGTTGACCCAGCGACTTTTTTAGCGTGTATTGCATGAGGCAAAGTTAGGTTTTTGTGCGTACTTTTACAGCCTAATCAAATGGATATGAACCCAGACATCAGAAA
>Ga0209829_10002372_pt1 | contig 14358 bp, 6 predicted proteins | sample C_140205_EF_Meta_FD_187311 | JGI IMG/M metagenome (GOLD analysis project Ga0209829, IMG submission 187311) | Freshwater microbial communities from Lake Croche, Canada to study carbon cycling - C_140205_EF_MetaG (SPAdes) (version 2) | ecosystem: Environmental > Aquatic > Freshwater > Lake...
GGAATCACAAATCTGACACTTCCCGCCATATTCACTCACAAAGAAGTCCCTCACTAATTGATTTTTCGCATCCCAAACATCGACGGTGACTGATCTTACCCTTTCTTTCCGAGAAGGCTCCGCGTGCTTTTTATCGCGATACTTTAGACGCACCCGCTCCCGAAACAGTTTGGTATCTTTGATGGGTCCGGGCTCTAGTTGCTCCGACGATACCTTAAACTTGCCTGTGCGATTAAAACTACCACTCAGCGCTGTCTGTGGGTCGAGTTGAACTAAGGACTCGACGCTTTCGGGTTCTACGGATGCCTGATCGGGCGATACGGCACCGGCAATAATCGCAGTAGATGTCGGGCCCTGAAAATTTTTTCCAGTCCGCTTCAATTTAACCCGTGCAATATTTTCGCGCAAACCACGCTCGACTTCGAGTCGCTCTGGCTGCGTTAGCTCGTCGAGCTGCCCAGCGACATCAGCCGAGATTCCAAGTGTCTTGGCCGCGTGCTCAATTGCCTTCTCCGCTTGGGGAGCACGGTCGCGGCCTGTCCCGAAACGTAGCGCTGTGAGCCAACCATTGCGGTCATCATAGACAAAATCATCCGGAAGTTCCTCTTTGGACATCAGTGCCGGCTTTTCGAATTTACCTGCTTTCGTCGGAATCCAAGCTGCATCACGCAACGCACACACCAATTGGGAGTCACCCTCCCTCAGGCCATACTGGGCGTTTGGCCGGTAGCGTGCCTTGAGGACTTTCGGGTCCGCCTTGCCGACCGAGTTCCAAATAGCGCGGCTGGCGTTGCGGTCCGGTGTAGTCAACTTCACGTTACTGATCACATAGTCCTCGTCGATGCGATAGTCTGTCTCCCGGGCGAATGAAGATCCCCGCAAAGTGTTGGCGTTCGGATTTCCGAGTGTTGTGGTTGCTGAGATTGGGACGGATGTGAGGGCGCCGACTGCGGCAGCAAATTCCTTGAGCCTGCCGATCTTTAGTTTGTGGTAGTCGACGGCTATCAAATGCAATTTGGCTCCCGTCCAACAGGAAGATCCGAGTATCCCCTTCAGGCCGGAATCAAGAAATGGATCATCTAAATAGCATTGTGCGGGTGTAAGTTTGAATTTCTTGGTGTCGTCCTGAAATATGAGTGCATCGTGGAACATTTTCGCATCTTTGGATTGTTCCCACGATGCAATGAATCTCTGCAGGTGGCTGACATGAGTCTTCCAATCAGGGAATTGAGCCTCCCGGCAATAATGCTGCGTCAGGATATATTCGACGCGCTCCTTTTCACCTAGAACACGCACGCCCGCGAGGTCGAGGAAACGTTTCGCATTTTCGATCTGATTGTTTTTTTTCCCGCTGAGTATCTCAGAGGCAACCGTCGGGAATTCTGCATCTTCATCGAATCGCACTTCGGTCGGAAAAAACACACCGCGTCCGATCCTAATGTTGCGGTCAGACGCAAGAATCAATTTCCATGACTTGCAGGCGTTTTGAGGGGTAGGCACTGAAGGGACCATTCCCCAACTATAGTTGGCGAACAGGAGTTCTTTGAGCAGTGCGTAGAGTTGTTGGAGCCAGTCGTCGTCTCGCGCCCTGATCCAATCCAGCGAACTCTCTTGCAGATACTTCTCTGCGAACAAACGGTCCGTTCGTTCCAAGAGCTCTCTCCAAGCCCACTCCTCAATTTTTAATGCCTTGAGGAATTTGCTGGCTCGCTGTCCTTGCATCACCCCTGCGGTCCACTGCACATCAACGCGTCCAGAATAGAACGGCAACAGAGTGTTGTCGATGACCGCCCTAATTGGGGCGGGGCCCATCAAGAGGTCGTTCGCCGCGGCGTGCCCACCTCCGTCGACCGGAACAAGCGGTCGCTCTTGCATGGCCTCTACGATTTCGGCAAGGAGCGGCTCGTAGAATGGATCCAGTCCATCATCGGGATTGGGCAAGACCTCCAGGAATCCGACAGTGAGCAATTGCAGGTCCCGCACGAGATCCAGCGTCTCAGAAAGGAGCTGAGCGGTGAGGCACAACAAATCCTGATTTTCGTTCGTATGCCTTATACTTGCCCGATCTATCGGAGCCGCGTATGGCCCGTGAATGTGAAATTTGAGCTTCGTCGTTTCCTTTTCCGCTGGGAAGAAAATCGACAACTGCCCGCCCGATCTGACCGGCACTACTTTCATTTGCTCGCCAATGGGCAAAGCAGGGTCGAGAACTCGCCTCGTTCCCTCGAACTCGAGCTGAAACGCTAGGCTCACAAATTGATGATTTCCATTTCCTATCGTCTTCACTGCCCTCAACCAGTAGGTCTTGTGACTCTCATTTTTCCCGGTCGATCGGTGCTCGATAGACACTATCCCAGATACCGGCTCTCCACGCGTTAGATACCCATCGCCGGAGCCGTCTATTTCCCACGACAGATGACTGATATGTCGCAGGAAAAGCAGAGTGTTATCTCGAATCTTCGAAAGCCAATCGCATACTTCCTGATAGCATCGCTCAGACGATTTCGAACCGTTGAAAGGTAGAATAAATTGAGTCTCTCCCGGCAAGCTAGCGACGGAGTCCAGCCACTGGGGGACGAATAGATCGTTAATCTCAAAAGTGAAATCCCCTGAAGCAACCCGGGGTGATTTTGTATATGCAAATACTGCCTTAAAGCCTACACCGAACTTCCCGATTTGATTGACGTCTCCTCTCTTCGTGCTGTCACCCATGTTGGTGATGGACCAGATGTCGTCCTCTGAAAACGGGCGTTTGCCGTTGTGCGAGAAAATTAGTTGATCGGCGCTTAGCTTGAACGACACCAAAGTTGCCTGTGCATCCTCGGCATTCTGCAGAAGCTCGTAGATAAAGTGCGCTTCATCGGGGTAGACGTCCGATAGCGTTCGCTTGAATCCATCCCAAGCCCGGTTCTCCCGCATGGAGGCCACCATTCCGGCGCGGAGCTCACCCAGTTTGCGAACGTATTCTCGCGGGGAATTAGGCACGGTGAATTTCCAATACCCCCAGCGCGATTCGCTGAGTCACAATGTCCGCCCGGCGGCGCCGTTCGATCTCTGCCTGTCGACGCAGGAAGTCCGCCGTTGCCCGATTGCGTTCACCTTCCTTCATGTTGCGGATACGCGGATCGGTGCTCACTAGGATGTCGTGTTCGATGCGTCTAAGTCTGGCAACATGATAGGTCTCTAAAACTGCGAGTCGGTTTGTCACCAGCGTGTCGTTTCGAGCCGTGAGTTCACCGAAAGCCGCCTCACGCTGGTTATGAATTTCTTCCTCAATGCCCACCAACGCGCGATCAAGGTGCTCTTTCAAAGGCATGGCTACCGGCAACGTAGACTGCGGCTCTCGCACAAGCTTCAACAATAACGACGCAACGTGCGGAGCGGAAGTGCCGGTGTTCAAATCCCAGGCAATAATCCGCAGTCGAATGTCAGGATTCGCCGCGATGGTTTCCCAGAGCTGGCAGACGAACACATAAGCCCCTGGAGGCGCTTCGTTGCTGCAAACGGCGACCATCGAAACCAGCGGCTCCACGAACGCGCCCATCGCTTTTGTCGCCATTCTCGCGAGTGGATGCACGGGCGTAACGAAGGGAATCTCTCGCCGTTCCAACGCGACAGTCTGATCGAATGTTAGAATAAGGTGAGGATCGCTTCCTTCGAGCCAACGGCGAAACTCGACGGTAGAGCGGTCGCGTTGCTCGAAATCGCGGAGCTGGCGAGCGAGCTTTAGCCGGGCTTCTTGGTTCAAACGGAGACGGAACAGCGAAGAATGCTCGGAAGCTGGCTGGAGCGAGCCACCCACATCACTGCACTCAACGAAGCATGCTACCATCTCCCTCAGCTCGTCAGCCGAAACAAAGCGCCCCTCACTGCTCACCGCTTCGACTTCGCTCGTGAATGCCTGATCGATGCCAAGAAAATCTCCCGCCTCGGTTTCAAGTCGACGTTGCTCTTCTAGTTTCCGCACGACGTTGTCGGCAATTTGTTGCGAACGGGCCTCGGCCTGTTCCGGAGTCAGACTCGGGTTTCGCGCAATCTTCAAGAGTTCCTCGGCAACCGCGAATTCACCCATCACCTCTTCGCAGTCACCGACCGTGTCTCGGAAAACGCCCAAGCGCTCAAAGCAACGGAAGAAAATTCGTTCCTCGACGGTGCCAGGGGTGATAAAATTAAAGATGAGCACTTTTTCACTGGCCTGACCAAATCGATCAATGCGTCCAATACGCTGCTCCAGTCGCATTGGGTTCCACGGAATGTCGTAGTTCACCAAACGGTCGCAAAATTCATAGTCGAGGCCTTCACAACCGACCTCAGATGAGAGAAGAATATCGATTGAATCCGAATCCGCCCGTGGTTTGCGGAAGCGATTGCGTAGATTCTCTCTCTCTGACTCCTCGACCTTTCCCGTGACAATGCCGACCCGATAGCCGGCACGTAGCAGGTGCCGACCAAGGTAGGAGAGCGTGTGGAGGAAGAAAGAGAAGATGAGCAGTTTTCCAGGCCCGGCGCCTTCGCGCGTCGCGTTGGCCAGAGCAAACAGTCCTTCAAGCTTGGGATCGTGGTGTGGGAGTTGAGCGGCTTGGGAGCGCAAACTCGCCGCCTTCGTGCGCAGGCCTTGAGGGAATTCCACTTCGTCCTCATCGTCGATATCATCGCTGACTTGTGACGCCGAAAAACGCCCTGTGCGCAAAAATTGGTCGAGCGTGGGCACCAGAGCCGGGAGACAACTGGCCGCTTGCCGCTCTAGCATGTCGATGATCAGTCGGACCACTATGGGATCGTGATCCAACTGGAGCATCTCCACCCGGAAGGCGATGAGGGCGCGGTAGAACGCCTCTTGTGGTTCTGTGAATTTCACACTGACGGTGCGTGGTTCGCGGGTCGTGAAGCGTCCGATGTCGCGCCGGCGCGTTCGGTTCATGACGTGCGCCAGTGTGTGAACCTCCTCCAAATCCCGCAGGCAGCGAATGCGTGCTACGTCGGACAATGGCGCCTGCGCCTGAAGGGCTTGGGACCACTCGACGAAACGTGGGTCTTGAGTCAAAATCCGTTGACCCCATGGGGTCAACGCAGCGGTAGCTAGGACACGAGCGGAGTCAGCCTGCCAAGTCTGGTGTGGCACACGAGTGCGGACGTGGCGCATTGCCGAGGTGATAAATTTGTTGGGCGCGACCATCTCATCAAACACCTTTTCGTCGAGAAAGAGATCGGGGCGGAGCAGAGACAGCAGGGTGAAAAGATTTCGTGAACCGAGTTGAACCGGAGTTGCCGAAAGAAACACCACCGCTTCGCTCGCGTCGCAGATAAATTTGGCGAGCTGATTTCCATTCGTCGCCGGGTTGCGGAGGTGATGCGCCTCATCAAACACCGCTAGGCTGAATTGTGGCAGTGGGTCCAGCGAGGCCAGACCCGGTCGAGCGTTCCGCCCCGTGGTGCCGAAAAGGTAGTCAGGATTCCGGAACAGCTCCAAATGCACGATGACCCGCGAGTATTGCGACGGCCAGGCACCCTCAAGATGGGTCTGATTGAGGCAGTAGCGAAGCGTCGAAGCATCCAGCGCGTGGAAAGTCTCATCAAAGCGGCGCATTTCAGCCCGCCATTTGCTGACAAGTGCCTTGGGACAAACGATGATTACATTTTCGACCTTCTGGCGAGATTGCAGCTCCTTCAAAATCAGACCGGCTTCGATGGTCTTGCCGACACCCACTTCATCCGCGATGAGTAGCCGCGGACGGTCGGAGCGTAGAAAACGCAACAGCGGCTTGAATTGAAATGGGATGAACTTTATCCGCGCCGCATGGAGCGAATAAAGGCTGTCGGTCAGTGGATTTGCGAGGCGGGCAGCGGTCAATCGGGCCCGAAAGTCCTCAATGGCCAGCCACCCACCATGTCTAAGGGCTTCGATGCCGGGATCGGCGTCAGTGGGCGAGGACACCAGAGAAAGCTGGTCACCGTAGTAGTCGCGGGTTTCCTGAGCGGAATGGAAAACGCGGTAGCGAGCGCGGCCACCCAAAGAAGGCAAAATTTGCAGCACACTACCTTGGCGTGAGGTATCCGCAGTGAGGCAAACAACCTGACCGGGTTTGTATTGGATTAGCATGCGCGGTTACGAGCGCGTTGGGTTCTCGGGGAGCAACTCACGTGCAAACGGATGCTCCGGCCACGGGCCCACGAGGTCGAGTTGGAGGGCTTCGACGAGTTTTGCGCGGGCTTCGGGGGAGGTCATGAGGTGATATCGAAAGCTTAGAAATGAGAGGATTCCCGCTTTTCGGTGCGATAGCGATCAACTGAATATTCGTCCGCACTGAAGCTCACCGCGTTTATATGCTGCACGGTGATACTGGCTAAATCTATCTTCAGGCTAACTTGCCGCGCGTTGAATGCCTCGTCAGGCATTGGCAAGAAATGGAAATTGAGTGGGTCTGATGAAGAAGGGGTCGCCGCTGGCGTCGGTGGGACCTCCTCCCAAACGGAGTAATTTGGGTGGGCGCCCTCGTCGTCGTATTCATCCAATCTAGCTGTGAGCTGGGTTCCTACTGGAAGCTGAACCTCCTCCACTCGGGCAGCGTGGTGAAATAAAACTACGTTCAACGAGGCGTGCCCGACCTGCACGGAGGGGAAAACGATTCCGTCCAAGTTTTGTTCAGTCGCCAGATAGTCCGCCACGGCCTGTGTCGCGAGATACTCGAATGCCTCCTCGGTCGGCATGACCGGGCGAGCTATTCGGCGGCTCAGGATTTCCATGAATTTGGCCCGCTGAATCTCCCTGAGATACTTTGGATCGAAGATACTGCCGGAGGGGGTCAAAGACTTCAGCGCGTCCAGGTTGAGCAGTCTAAGCGGGCGAGTGATGGCGAACTTCGCAACGGCGACTTGGCTGCCAACCGGAGGACGCACCTCCGCCATTGCTGTCGCGGCTTCAACCGCTCCGTAGAAAACCGATATCCCCCGAGCGTTCATGCGTCCGGCAGATGCGGCATGCATTGGCGGCGGCCCAAGATGTCGCCACGGGTATTTTAACGCCTCCACCAATTTCTCTTCCTCTGCGGCAAACACCCGCGCCCGATAGAGAAATTTGAGCGATGCATCAGGCCCAATGGTCGTGATGGCCGGGGCGCCATTGCTTGCCAAAGAGAATGGGAGATCCGCAAAGATTTCATTCAAAGTTGCCTGAGCAGATCGTGAGAAATAACGAGCCTCGGTTTTGAGCCCGCGCTCGAAGGCACTCCATTTCGCGGTGAACTCACCGCAATCGTGGTCTTTCAGTTCATAGTATGAATTCTTATCGAAGGGACACTCTTCCCCCATCTTGGCCGACTCCCAATCGGAGTGTCGGTCTTCGAGGACCGAGAGAACGTCCTCCGCTGGTTCTTGGTCAATATTTGCTGCCTCGGCAATTGCCCACAGAACTTCCTCTCCGTGACGCTCCCATTCATAGCTACTTTCCCGGTCGGAGAGCATTGCAGACTCATAGCCATCCGGGTCAGGCGATGTCCTAGCGTAGTGTGATTCGAACGCGGTTTCTATTTCGTCAGCGAGTTGATCGATGCTGAACGTTTTGCGTTCCCCCTTGCAATAGTAGCACAGGGCCTCTTCGCCCTCATCGTCTATTTTCTTCCTCAGAAAAGAGTCGCCGACACAGCTCGAACATATTCTGCGTGCCTCTTCATCGTGTTCCTCAGGCGTGTTGGATGCCATTCAAACTTTCAAGCCACAGCAGAACTTCAGCTTCTTGCCCGAGCGACACGGGCAGTTTTCATATGGGCTGAATAGCGGGCTATATTTTTTCGTCCAAGCTCTTACGACAACTTTGACGGCTGATTCGAGACGCTGGTGAGTAATTCGGGCGGACTCACCAGCATCAATGACATCCTGAATGCAGTCTGAGACGCACCCCACAGTCTGCGCATGGACTGACGCCAAATCTCGGGCCGCTGCGACTGGAAATCCAGATCCGATAGTAAACGATTTCCACGCCGTGCCTGAATCGTCGACCTCCAGCTTATCAGATGATTTTTCGTTGAATGCGAATTGCGCTCCAAAATTGGGGTGAGCAAATTCACAAAGCACCTCGTAAATATTTCTAACTCCAGTTACGCGTCTATCTAGTTTGTCAATGTAACTGAGAATTGACTTGGCTGTGTGGTCCACGCGGTTTGCTTCGGGAGAATATTTGATGTTTGCCTGCGAGCGGATCGGAGTATCTCCGAATAGGATTTCACGCCATCCAACACGAGTCGGATACGCAGCTTTATCGAGGAATAACTTCGCGGCGACGATTTGCTCGGAAGCAATCTTGGCATCGCTTTGTTCTGACACTTTCAATACCTCAGCGCCTAATATGGCTGAGCTTTGAGCGGCGTGTTCGATGATTGCCCGCATACAGAGACAGGCGGGCAGCAGCTTACCTGCAGCCAGAGCCGAAAACAGGGCGTCCACTAGCGATGCAATAGCCAGATCCGCTCTGGTAAGGATGTGCTGGTAGAAAGCCGGGACAGAGCAAAGTAAATAAATGTGCGACTTGGCCAATCTAGGGGAAACATCAGATCGTTCAGCAGTGGTTACCCCATTCTTTATCCTTACCAATCCGTGCTCCGCCTCTCGATAATACTGGTGATTAAGAAGACTGACGTAGGTGTGAGGTGCTTTGGTTCGTTCACCCAATTTTTGGCGTAGCTCGGTCAAGCGATATATCTCTACCCTCAAGGGTGTTCCTTCAGGCGCAAACCAAGAGAAATCAAAAGACAAACCACTCATGGATGTTGAGTTCACCCGAAAAGATCCCCCTGCGCTGGCGGGAGGAGTTCGCCTTGGGCGGGGGTGACGCCGGCGGATGGTTTGGTGCGCGATTTTTTGGGCTTGGGGGTGCCTGACATCGCGGTGGCTACGTCGGCTAGGCGTTCTTCTTCGGCGCGGTCGGCGTTGAGTTTGAGGAGGCGGGCGAGGACTTCGTCGCGGACTTCGTCGGGCCAGCGGTAGCGCCAGGGTTTCTTCTTTTTTCGACCGGTGGATTCTTCGGCGTCGCTCTCCTCATCTTCGTAATCGAGCAGGAACTCGCAGGTGCACTTAGAGAGGAGGTCGGTCCAGCCGTAGGCGGTGAGGACGGCGGTGTCCATCGCGGCGTGCAGGGCGCGCATGCGTTGGACGCCGGCGAGGGCGGCGGCGGGGGTGGCGTAAAGCGTCAGCGGCGAGCGGTCGGCGGGGGCGGACTCGGCGGTGCGCCAATCGGGGGTGGCGGTGCGCTTGCGGTAGAGGGCTTCCAACCGCGCCCGGACCTCGTCATCGGGCGAATGAAAGAGGTTGTAGATTTCCGTGAGGCCGAGCCAGAGGTCCTGCATGAGCGCCGCGCGGAACTCGTAATACTCCCGCCCCGCCGCCTCCAGCGCCGCGTTCGTCTCGAACCCGGCGGGGAACGGGAACGTCTCGAAGCAGTCGCTTGGCGTGTAACGCAAGTCGTCCTTCATGGAGGACGACAAGGACCGCGCCCACAGCTCGTGAATGCGGCATTGGACGACCCCGAATCCGGAGTCCGTAGAAATGTCGAAGACCACGACTTGCTCGGAGAAAACAACCGCCGTCGGGAGAAAGGCAAAGGCCAGTGCTTGACCAACACGAGACAAGCAAAGGGCGCGCGGCTTGTCCCGAAGCGCCGAGTAAAGCTCTGGACGGTGAGCTTGGTAAGCCCACCACCGCTTTTTCAGCGGAATGTTGTTTGGGTTAGCGCCGAGTGTCTCCCTCTCCGGTTTGACGAGCGTCTCGACAATCGAGCGGAGCTCCGGCCATGCAGCCAACTCGTCCTCGGTTGCCACGTCGCTCAGATTGATTGCGAAACGGTGAGGACGAAGCAAGGCGTCGGTATTTATCTCCTCCCCGCCGATGTATGGCAGTAAACGCTGCGCCCAGTCGGGGTGTAGTCCAAGAAGCCGTTTCCGCTCTGATGTTGGGGAACACTTTGGGTCGGTGTCGTCGAAGACAAATCCTTGACCATAGATTTTGCAGCCGAGTGAAAAGTAAGGGTTGGTTGCGAGTCGGCTGGGACTTTCATCAGCATCGCCCTCGAATAAGTAGGCACTGATCCGTCGAACAGATTCGCCATCAAGCATCGAGGGCAAAATCCGGGATGCTTTGGCGATGTGGACGACGCTGACGACAACAGCAGCGAGGCCGGGCCACTTGTAACGCCGAGTGGCGTCGTAGATTTGCCCCTGCTCACGTATGATGATTCGCAAGCCACCTTCTCGCGTATCGCCTTGGGCAATCGTGTTGGTTGAAATCAGACCGAGGCAGCTTTCACGTCGCAACAAGTCGAACGCGCGTCGGAAGAAGTAGGCGACGAGGTCACAGTGATGTTCGCACGGCGCAAACATTGCCACGAGCCATTGGAAATAGGACATCCCGCTCACTTCGGAGATTCGAGTGCCGCCAAGGAATGGTGGATTGCCCACGATGCCATCGAAGCCGGGATTCTCCCGGTCGAACACTTCCGGGTATTCAATTTCCCAGTGGAAGGGCGTGACCGGGAATTTTCCGCCGCGCAGGTTGGCGACAACTTTCTTGAGTTCGATTCGCCCGGGGATGTCGGCGGCGGTGGCCGTAAAACGATGCAACAAGTCCTCGCGTTGGTCGCGGCGTGCCTTGTCCTTCTCCGCTCCGAAGAAAGCCGCGATGGCGAGATCGCCGACAAAGCGAATCTCATCCAACGCTTCATCGGCCAAGATGAGCTTCTGGGCCTTGAGCGTGGGCAGCAAAAGATCGCCCGCTTCGAGAATGTCGCGGCGGTAGGCGGTGGCAGCGGCAATGCGCTTCTCCATCCGGTCCTGCCCGAGGAGCCGTTGCACACCGGCAGTCGGCCCCCAAGTAAAGGCGGCGATCTGCTTGGTGGTGAGCCCGACAAGCGAATCGCCCGCACGAATCGAATGATCGAGGAAGGTGAAGGGGTGGTCCTTGGCCAGGGTGGCGAGCCAGAGGGAGAGCTTGGCGAGGTCCACGGCCATGGGGTTGCGGTCCACGCCGTAGAGGCAACGTTGCGCGATGGTGCGCATGGCGAGGAGTTCCTCGGTCTCATCGGGCGGGAGCGCGGGGCGTCCGCCATGCACGCGCCAGGCGCGGACGAGCACATCGGCAAGCTGGCGGCAGGTTTCGACGAGGAACGCCGCTGAGCCGACGGCGATGTCGCAGATTTTGAGTTCGAGAATCTGCGCGGGCGTCGGTTGTTCGCCGAAGCGCTGGAGAATCGGTGCGAGGGTTTTGCGGACAATGGGTTCGGTGAAGGAGCGCGGCGTGTAGTGCGAGCCGCTGCGGCGGCGCTCGTCGCCGGGTTGCAGCACGAGTCCGCCCTGGGCCACGGGCGCGGGCGTGGCGTGGCGGTCAATGCGTTTCTCCAGCGCGACGAGGAGGTCGTCCACGGTGGCGGCGGCTTTGAGGCGCTTGTCGGCTTCGCCGGTGAGGTCGGTGTCGGCGTTTTCCTTGAGCCACTTGGCGCGGTCCTTGGCCGGGATGGCGAGGAGTTGTTCCAGGTTGATGACGGGCGAGGCGGGCACGCCGCCGTTCTTGCGTTTGCCCTTGAGCGCGATGGCCGTGCCGGCGGCGGTTTCGACGCCGAAGCCCATGATGGTTTGATAGACCGAGCCGATTTCTTCCACGTCGAGGGTGCGGTAGCTGACGCGTTCGCCTTCGAGGATGCAGAGTTTTTCCAGGATGCGATGGAGCGTGCCGTCGCTGACGAGCGGGAGCGCGCCGATGGGGTCGTGGGCGGTGGCGCGGCCTTCGAGGAACGGGTAGCGGTCGGGGTCGAAGAGGTGGCCCTTGCGGGCGGGCATCGTCAGCTCGGGATGGGCGCAGCCGCCGTAGATCAGGCGGAAAAGGGCCAGCAACTGGGCCCACCCGCCGAAACGGTGGTCCATCGTATCGGGGTAGCGCTCCGCATCAGCACGCAGGCGCTCGAAGAGACCGCGCACTGCGTAGTTCCGAACGTAGACGGCGCCGCCGGGCGTCAGGCCGCGGTCCTCGGCATAGAGGGTGAACACGAGGCGGAGCAGCACGGTGATGAGGCCGCCGTAAATGTCGGAGGGCTGCCGGGCTGCGAGTTCGCGCAGGAGTTTGCCCTCGGCGCGGCCATCGGCGGATTCGAAACCGCGGAGCAATTCGTAGAGGGCGTGGAGGACTTGCTCAGCGAGGATTTCCGAGACACTGGCCTGATAGTCGCGGCTGCGCTGGAGGAGGGCCGGCAGGCGCTGGGTGCTCGGCGCGGTGAAGAGCGTCCACGAATTCAGCAGCAGATGGAACGCGCCGAGGATGAGGCGGCCCGTGATCTCTGCCATCGCGGCGACGGGGAACGTAAGCGCGCCGGAGTTTTCCTTGGGCGGGGCGTAGACAAGACGGAAGGAGACGCCGTTGGTGAGGAGGCCGATGGGCACCTGCGTCTCGCGGAGGAGGCGCTCGAATTTCTTGGCGGGCGAAGCCGCCCAACCGCGCTCGTGGGAGGAGGCGGGTTTATCGAGGTCGACCGTGGCGGGATGCGACTGGGCAAGCAGGAGCCACGGCGACGCGCCGGCCTTGGACTGCGGCTGGGTGACGGCGTAGGTGGGCGCGAGGGTTTCGCCGAATTCGGGGAGGGCGACGGAAAGCTCGGGCGGGAGGGGGCGAGCGATGTCCCAGCCGACGAGGAGGTCAGCGGGCCAGCCGAGAAATTCAGTGAGGAAGCGGGGCAGATCGGCGACGCCGGCAGCCGTGTCTCCTGTGTCACTGTCGGTGATCGCGATGCTGGAGACGTGATCGGCGAGCCGGCGTTGGACATCGGGAAGCGCGGCACGGTCGATGACAACTTGAGAATCCACCAAAGCCGGCGCAGAGACGACGAGCCCCTCGGGCTGGACATAGCCGAGCCACGCGAGGTGGTCGGCAAGGATGGGGTCTTTGGTGAAGGGCGTGGACATCGAGTGTTAAACGGGAACGCTTGTCAGAGCCCCCAAATCGACGCATCGAGGATGCGCATCGGGGTGTAAGCTCGCCCCGGAAAACGTGCATTAAACGCCCTCTGCACATCCAGAAAAAGCGGATGAGTAAGCATAGAGCCCATCTCGTTTTCTAGCTGAGCATAAGCTGCACTGCAATTGACCACGGTGCGCTGAACGGGATCGGGAATCATTAGTTTCGCACGGAGCTCTGAATCCCAGATTGCTCGATGAGGATCGATAATGTGGATGAGTTTGCTGATGAAAGACATTTCCTGACGCCCACTGGCCTCGAAATGCGCATTTAACAAAGCAGGAAAAGCGTGTCCGGTTAATGCCTTTTTCGCCTGCATCATTCCGAAATAAAAGGGCCGATCGGCAGTTCTCATATAGCGCATCTTAAACAGCCCTGAAAATGTGCTCTGAAAGGCAGGATCAACTGCCACATCCACGATAGAAAGATTCGCTCGGAGCCAATCGTAGCGGTCCAAGTGGCCGAGTCTAATACGCGTAGCTCCCGCCGGCAGAGCCAAGCTGACGATTACCTGATTCAGCAGGGTGATTCGTTGTGCAGGTGTCATGACTCCTAGAATTGCTAGTTTGTCACCGGCCAGAGGTAGGCGAGACCGACGGGCTCCAGTCGGAAAGAGCGGGTCTGATAAAAATCGGCGATGCGCTGGGGCTCGCGAGCGAGGTCACCGTCGACATTAGTGAGCCATCGTTGCCAGTGGCGACGGTCGGCGGAGAGTTGGCGACGCTCGTCGTCGCTGAAACCGGGTAGGACGGATTGATCGTCACCGGTGGCCTCATATTTGAGGAGCACGCGGCGGCGCTGATCGTCGAGGGTTTTGCGCATGGCCTCGGACTCGATGCGACCGCGCTCGGCGAGGAGTTTTTCGGCGTCGGCTTGGGCGCCCTGGCCGCGGATCGTGAGCTGGGGGAGCAACTCGGCAATATCCCGCGCCATCGCGGTCTGCAGGCGTTGTAGCACAGTCGGCGAGAGCGTGCGCGTGTTTGCGCCGGGCTTCAGCGAATCCTGAAGGAGTAAAATTGTCTTGGCCTCGGCGTCGCGGCCGTAGGGCGTGAGGGGGTGCTTGCGGTCCTCGGGGGCGATCCAACGGGCGGTGACCGTAATCAGTTCCTCGTGGAGACGGGCGGCGCCGCTGCCGTAGACGGCGAGACGGCCAAGGAGGACGACGCGGGGAATGGCATCGTCGGATTGCGCGAGGCAGGCCCGGGAAAGATCGTGGTAAACGAAGCCCTGCGAGAGAAAGCGCCCGAGCAGGCGTTGCACGACCCGGTGCGAGAGGTGCATCTGCACGGTGTCGCTATCGAAGCCGGTCGGGGGCGTGAACACTACGGGGCGCAGCTGCGACTCGCGGCGCCATTCGTAGAGCGGCTGTCC
>Ga0209829_10002373_pt1 | contig 14356 bp, 15 predicted proteins | sample C_140205_EF_Meta_FD_187311 | JGI IMG/M metagenome (GOLD analysis project Ga0209829, IMG submission 187311) | Freshwater microbial communities from Lake Croche, Canada to study carbon cycling - C_140205_EF_MetaG (SPAdes) (version 2) | ecosystem: Environmental > Aquatic > Freshwater > Lake...
AAGCCATATGTAAGCCATGGCAAAACTATTTCTGAGGGAACTACTCTAGTTGAATGGGGAGATGGAAACTTACCCTCAGAATACTATGACGAGTTCATTTTAGTGGGACAACTTACCGAGGAACCTGGAAATTTATATTTTAAAGTGACTCAAATATGCCAATCTAGCAAGTTGGAGTGGAACCAAATTCCTGATCAAGGTAAGACGATCAAAGACTATAGCTCTCCTGCTGCACTTCTTAAAGTTCTTCCAAAAGAAGAAAATCACGAACACCATAATCATTAATTTAGTTGGATTTTATTCTGATGAAACACTTTCAACTTAAATTATTAATATGTTCTCTAATCATCGGCATTACAAATTCATATGCTGCAGAAAAAGAGGCTCTTGAAGCTGACCCTATAGAAGTTACTGGTGCCAAAAATCAGCAATTATTACCTCCGTTCCCTGGCACAGTTGTCTCTACGAGCGCTTCTCAAATTGCCGATACAGTCAATGCGATGGATACGCCAGATGCATTAAAGTATCTACCAAGTTTGATGGTGCGTAAACGTGATTCTGCTGATTATGGTGGCGCCACTTTGGCTACACGCATATGGGGTGTTTCCTATAGCGCTAAAAGTATAGTCAATGTTGATGGGATGCCAATCTCAACGCAACTATATAACGATAATAACTATGGACCACCAAAATGGTTTATGGTTTCTCCAGAAGAAATCAAAAGTATTGATGTAATGTATGGACCATTTTCCGCCGCTTACTCAGGAAACTCAATGGGTGCCGTTGTTAATATCAATACACAATTACCAGAAAAATTTACGGCCATTATTAATACGACTGGTAGCTATCAAACCTTTAATAAATTTGGCACAAACGATAACTACCTGAGTGGACAGATGACAGCATTGATTGGCGATAAAAGTGGAAACCTATCATGGCGATTATCAGTGAATCACATAGACGCGAATACCCAGCCACGAGCCTTTGTAACAGGCCAAAATATTAATAGCAGTGGAGGATACGCTACAAGCTATCCTTACTATACAAAAACGGGGACGAATGGCAATGGCTATGATGGCGCTACAGCTTTTTTACACGGTACTTCAGATAGCGCTAATTTAAGACTTTTATATAGCATCACACCAAGTTTAAAATTAGGGCTCAATACGGGACTTTGGCAAGCGAACACGAATTCGAGTATTCAGTCGTATCTTGATGGAGGAACGTATCAAACCTTCAGTAAAAGTAATACGTCATCTGCTTCAACCTATTACGGGTGTAGTAATACTGGAACATCTACATCAGGAGCAGGGGTCACAAGTCCAGCATGTACCCCTTTTGCCTCTGGTATCTATTCTTTAGCACAGCGTCATTATATGAATGGTGTGACTTTAACCAGTGATGATGGTGGAGATTTTAATTGGCAGTACTCAATTGCGAATGTCTATTACGATCAAAATTTACAACGATCTGCTGGTGCTACCAATATAGACGGAGCGCCAAGATACGACTATGCAGGCACTGTCTCGGACTATAGTGGTTCAGGTTGGACAACGACCGATTGGCGGGGTAACCTTATATTAGGTGAAGGCGATACTAAAGGTAAGCATGTGTTGAGTTTTGGCTTGCACTATGACTACAACCGCCTTAATAATACCCAATACACAACAACCAATTGGAATACAGCAACATCTGGAACTGTTTCTGCGATTGGGAAAGGTGTGACAACAACCAGTGCCTTGTGGGTACAGGATGCTTGGCGCCTCAATGAAGTATTAAGATTAACGACTGGATTACGTTATGAAAATTGGAATTCTTTTGATGGACAAGCCTTATCAGCTGGAAATTCTGCAGCTCCACCAAAGTCATCATTTGAAGCATTTTCACCTAAAGTATCTCTCCTATACGAAGCATCAAATGATTGGTTAGTTACCACGACTCTAGCCGGAGCATCAAGATTTCCGACTCCTGGCGAACTATTTAATGTGGTTGCTAAATCTGCTGGAACGTGTGCAAATGGAGCTTCGACTTGTACCTATGCGCCATCTAATTTAAATCCTGAAGATGTTCGTTCTGTTGAGATTAGTTTTGAGAAGCAACTATGGAATGGTTTTTTTAGGACATCACTTTTTGCAGAAGATGTTCGCAATGCTTTAATATCTCAAATTGGTTATCCTGATAGTAATAATCCAAATGCAGCTTTTAGTACCTGGCAAAATGTAAAAAAAGTGCGCAGTTACGGAGTTGAGTTTGCTAGTCAATTGAGAGATCTTGTAGTAAAAGGTTTCGATCTCGGCGGTAGCATTACCGTCGTTGATTCAACCATTCTCGATAATGATGGATTAACGTCAACTTATAAACCATCAGTAGGTAATCCAACACCAGGAGTGTCGCCCTTAAAAGCTACAACAGTGATGACGTATCGCCCTGATGAAAAATGGGCTTTAACAGTAGCAGGAAGATATCAGAGACAGTTCGCCTCATCTTTGGACAACAACGATGTAAACGCCAATACCTATTTAGGATTTTCCGGTTTCTTTGTTGTGGATTTGAAAGCAAGATATCAAATCGATAAGAACTTGAGAGCAAGTTTTGGTATTGATAATGTAAATAATAGAGACTATTTCTTGTTTCATCCTTTCCCACAAAGAACGTTTGTCGCGAATTTAAGATATTCGTATGATTAACAAATGAACCATAAGCGTCCAATAACAAGACTCTGACACTAGTTCAACACTCTGTCGATACCGATACCCAAGCATTTAAAGCCACTAGACACCACATTTCAAACTGCATAAGCAAAACCACAATTTAGAAACCATACATCATTGTTAAGTCGTTGTTTCGATTAGATTTTCGCGCCTTCTAAGCCGTAGGTCGCACGTTCGAATCGTGCTGGGCAGGCCACTAGCCAAAAAGCCAAAAGCAAGTAAAACAAAATGTTCTTCAGTTGGCAATAAAAGCCAAAAACCTTGCGATGAAACCTGTGTGATTTTCTCATAATACGATATTATCTTCTGATGAGCTTTTCGGATAAATATATTGACTTATGCCTTGGGCTCCTATAATTTAGTTACTATCTGTAAGATTCAATATGTTGAATTATCGTCCCTTTGCAACGAAATTAGTAAGTCATGAGACCAGAATTTCTATTAAATTTTTGTGCGGTAATCGAAGATACTGCTTTAAGTCAATTAATCCAGAGGACTGATTGGTTAATCCCCGCCGTTCAAACTGTCCATATTATGGCGATTGCGGCGTTATTGATTTCTGCTCTGACGATTCATTTACGAGTAATACAGGTGAGTTTTACTAATCAATCGCTAGGATGGACCATTGCTATATTTTTTAGAGTATTGCAATGGAGTGTGGTTGTATTACTAGTTACAGGCTTAGTTATGATTATTGGCGAGCCTGCTAGAGCTCTCGCTAATTCGGCTTTTCAAATCAAAATAGTTTTATTGTCTATTGCCATGAGCGCCACATTTTACCTAGTAACTCAGATTAAAAATACATTAATTTATGCAGAGGGAACCAAGGCTGCAACGGGGGCTTTTAGGTGGGTTTCAACCGTTGCGATAATCTCTTGGATCAGCGTCGTTTTTTCTGGTAGATGGATTGCATACACTTGATGATCTTAGGAATAAACGGATGTCCCCAGAGATAATTTCAATACTCAATTTTTTACTTGACACTCCCTTAGCTGCTTTAGTGAGTGAGAACGAAGTATTATTCCCATGGATAGAGTCCTTGCATGTTTTAGGTATTGCGCTTGTTTTTGGATCAATTGTGGTTGTTGATTTACGCTTGTTAGGCTTAATAATGCGCGATCAAGCTATACATGCTTTTTTAAGACAATATTTAATAATTACATGGTTAGCATTTGCATTATCTGCAATAACTGGTGCTGTCCTTTTTGTGTCAAATGCTATGAGTTATGCAAGTAATACAAATTTTCAAATCAAATTAATCTTATTGATTTGCGCCGGATTAAATATGGTGATATTCCAGAAAGTCTTTGCAAAAAAAATACCACGTTGGCTCTTTGAGGAGCAGGTTCCTAGAATGGCAAAAATTATGGCTTGTATCTCCATTTGTATTTGGTTAGGTGTGGTTATTTTTGGTCGATTGATAGGGTTTACCTTAATGCCTACAATAGCTAACTAATATTAGAATGGTAACGAAATTTATAACAATTTTTTAAAAGTGCCATTTTTAAAGCTATAAAATCTAATGGAGGCTTCATGAGGGTAGTAGTGAGTAGCACAAGAAGTCTTTTTTTAATATGCGCATTCATTTGTGGTTTTAGTAACATGGTATTTAGTCAGGTTAACTCCGAAAAGCCAATTATTAATCCTGCTCCGAAGGCAAAAGATTGGGCGGATTTGGCAAAATTACCTGACTGGAGTGGCGTCTGGAATCCTTTTATCAGCGATCAAGATAAGCAAGCTAAAACGAATATGCCGCCTTGGATTCCAGCAGCTGCAGATTTAATTAAATTTCAATTAGCAGAAGAAAAAGCGGGTCGTCCTCCACCATTATTTGTCAATTGCTTACCAGAGGCGATGCCATCTTGGATGTTAATTACCCATAATGCGATGGAGGTTTTATTTACACCAGGCCGAGTTACTATGCTGGGTGAGTCTGATGGCAATCGGTTGCGGCGCATTTATACAGATGGACGGAAGCACCCGGCTGATCCTGACCCAACTTTTCATGGGCACTCAATTGGCCATTGGGAGGGAGATACTCTAGTGATTGATACGATTGGTATATTACCTCAGTCATTAATTGCGATCAGTGAGGCTGCTGGCGTGCCCAATAATGGTGACATGCGTATTATTGAAAGAATTCGTTTAGTTGGGAAGGACGAGTTACATGATGAAATTGAGGTGATTGCTCCCAAAGTACTGACTAAATCATGGAAGACGACACGTATTTTTTTCCGACAAAGAGCTAGGAAATTTGATATTGTTGAAGGCGTCTGTTTAGAGGGTTATTTCGCTCCTGGTAAAGATAAATATGATAATGATATTTTTGTCCCGATTCAGCATGATGTCGGCGGTAACCGTATTCCACCAAAATAAAGTTTTAATCGTTTGAACGAATATGAAAGGGATTTAATGATGAGAATAATCAATCAATATAAATTAGCACTATTCGCCGCATTTCTATTGGGGATGACTGCTCTTGTTAGCGCTCATCACTCAACAACGATGTTTGATCATTCACAAAGTGTTCAAATAGTTGGGGTAGTCAAAGAAGTGCATTGGACAAATCCGCATGTCGCTATTTTTATTAATGGCACCATCAAAGAAGGCGATGAGCCTGCCTTATGGTTGATGGAAATGACTAGTCCTGGTAACTTAGTTCGAGCTGGAGGCTGGACTAGGTCAGTTGTAAAGCCGGGCGATAAAGTAACCGTCAACTTTAGTCCTTTGCGAAACGGCAGTAAAGGTGGGGCTTTGAAGAAGATTACCTTGGCGGACACTGGCAAGTTTTACACCGCGGATATTCGAGCCCAAGAAAGTCCAAATTTAGAGCAGCGTTAATAATTTCTAAAAGAAAATATTTTTTAGACTAATTGATTACTATTGGATTACCCTATTATGCAACGCTTTGTTTTGAGTCTTTTAAGTCTATTTTTGCTACAGTCCTGTGATTCAAAACCACCGATCATGAATACGGCTTTGCCATTAAAGCAGGTGATGGAGTGGGTAATCGATCCAGCTGCGGATGTTATTTGGGACTCGGTTAAATCTATTATTACCGAAAAAGGTACAGAAGAGATTTACCCAAAAACAGACGAACAATGGGAAGTGATTCGTAACGCCTCTGCTAGTTTGATTGAGTCTGGTAATTTATTAAAATTACGTAATAAAAAGGCCAGTGATCAGGAGTGGATTGCTTACGCTGACCGTCTCAGTAAAAATGCAGAATTAGCACTAAAAGCTGCTAATGATAGAAATAAAGAAGCTTTATTTGATGTGGGGGGATCTATTTATAACTCTTGCAAGGCTTGCCATCAAAAGTATGCCATTCTAGATTAAGTATTTTGATGAGAACAGTTTGTTAGAACCGTTAACAAACTATAATTCTAGTAATTTTACTGAATTCTCAGCCTGATCAATTCAAGCAAACACTTTGCCAATTAATGTAGCATGTTAGTTTGGCAGTATTTGGAACTAATTCTGAAGGAAATTTCTTTTCGGCGGCCTATATCGATGTGAATGATGACATGAAACGGCGTGCTGTAGAATTGATTTGACACATATTCAGACCTGAATTAATCCGACCCCTAGTCGTGAAGTGTCGGTTTAACCGACACTTTTTGATCAACCCTATGATTGCGACCCACCTGATCATACCCAAAGTCTGATTCATCCTTCCCCGAAGTTCAATATAGAATAGACCTATAAATCATAGATTGGAGATCAAACATGAGAATAAACCGAAGAAAATTACTACATGCCGGCTTGGCAATGACTGCAGGTTATGTCTCTTCAGCCAGCGCCAATGAACCCAATCAACCAAATTCAGGAACTAACCAAGAGTCCAGTGTAAAGCCATCCTACGGGGCTGGAAATACTGGATTAGGAATAACTAAGCAACTAGCAGAATTCTTATCGCAAATTAGTTACAAACAACTCTCTGATAAAACAATTCATGAAACTAAACGTGCGACTCTCGATTGGATGGGCTGCGCTATTTCTGGTGCCAAGCATCCTACTCCTCAAATACTCATTAGTAGTATGCAAGAAATGGGTTCAGCTCCCACCTCAACCGTTTTGGGGCAAGGCAATTTGCGTCTGAGTATGTTGGATGCAGCAGTAGCAAATGGCCAAATGGGACATGTCCTAGATTTTGATGATACACATTTAGGTGGCGTAATACTGCATACCAGCACAGCAACTATTCCTGCATTATTGGCACTTGGTGAACATTACCATTCTAGCGGGCAAAATTTTATGACCGCTATCGTTGCTGCCTTTGAGGCAGGCATTCGAACTGGTCAGGCAATGCCATCTCATCATTTGGGTGGGTGGCACTTAACTGGTTCATTAGGAACTATAGCATCCGCTGCTGCCGCTGCAAAACTTCGACAAGCTAACCCTCAACAAATGCTTCATGCACTCGGAATAGCTTGTACTCAGGCAGCTGGTATGCAACAAAATCGAGGGAGTGATTGTAAATCTTTTCATGCAGGAAAATCGGCTTATCATGGTGTTTTATCAGCAATGCTTGCGATGAAGGGCTTTAATAGCTCACCAGAAATTTTAGAAGGTAACTTAGGATTTACAAAAATCTATAGCAAAACACAAGATCTTTCCAAGGTTACAGCAGATTTTGGGATGCCTTGGATGATTGATGGTAATGGCTATAAACCCTATGCATGTGGAGTTGTCCTTCATCCTCTGATAGATGCAGTAATTAAGTTATCTAAAACTTCTCAAATTAATCCAAATGAGGTTGCAGTTCTAGAGGTGTTTGTTCATCCGGATGTAATTCGTATTACGGGTGTTGATTCGCCTGGATCTGGTCTAATGTCAAAATTTAGTGCAAATCACGCAGCAGCTGTAGCCTATAACGATCAAGCTGGTGGAGTTTTACAATTCTCTAATGAAAAGTCTAAAGACCCTAAAATTCAGGCATTAAGAAAGTTAATCCAAGTCAAACCACTGCCTAGTTTTCGTTTAGACCAAGCTATGGCTGAATTAAAAACGATACATGGGAAAGTTTTTACAGCCCAAATTGAGCATGCATCTGGGACAGTTTCTAATCCGATGTCAGACCAAGATCTCGAGCGTAAATTCATTGGTAATACCCAAACAATTCTTGGTAAATCAAAAACACAACAGGCAATTAAAACGATCTGGGCCCTCGAATCTGTGAAGGATATTCGTAACGTAATTCGTATTTTCGCTTAATAGATCATAATAATAATTAAGGATTTTTTTTGAATCCACAATCTAATTCTAGACGTCAATTTTTAGAAAACATTATTCAAAAAATTATTGGAGCTAGATTTCTAGCTCCAATATTCTTAAGCACTCTGGCTGGGGCTCAAAATTATCCAAGCAGACCTATACGGATGATTTCTCCCTTCACTACTGGTGGAGGAACAGATCTGGTTGGTCGCATGCTCGCCGATGGTATGTCAAAAGATTTAGGCCAATCCATTGTTTATGAAAATAAACCTGGTGGTGGGACTGTTATTGGATCAGATATCGTAGCAAAAGCGGCTGGGGATGGTTATACACTTTTACTGACAACTTCTGCCCATGCAATTAATGCTAGCCTTGTCAAAAACTTGCCATTTGACATCGAAAAATCTTTTAGTGATGTTGCCCTTATTTGTAGGGGGCCAAATATGCTTGTAACCAAAATAGATAGTCCATACAAAACGATTAAAGATGTCCTAGAAGTTGCTAAAGCCAATCCTGGTAAATTGACATATGGTTCATCTGGTAATGGAAGTGCTGTACATTTAGCTGCGGAACTCTTTAAATTGATGGCGAAAGTGGATATTACTCACATACCCTATAGAGGCGCTGGACCAGCATATACCGATTTAATGGGTGGGCAAATCGATTTTGTTTTTGCGACATCTGCAGGTGTAGGAAAGTTTATTGAAGCCAATAAAATGCGAGCAATTGCAGTTACATCTGCGCAGCGCTCTTCATCTTGGCCCCAAATACCAACCATCGCAGAAACTGGAATTTCAGGCTACGAAGCGGATGTTTGGTATGCATTATTTGCAAGCGGAAACACCCCGCCTGAGATCATTAATAGACTCAACCTAGCAGCTAGAAATGCAGCGAATGCTCCTTCTTTTGTCACGCGTATTGAAAAAGAAGGAGTTACCTTATCAGTAAGTAGTCCTGAGGAATTAAGTAAACTCGTGCGCACAGAACGTGATCGCTGGAGAAAAGTTGTTACTATGGCTAGAGTTACGATTGATTAACTTTTTTATAAATATTATTAAAGTAGGCGGTTTAACTGATGGGGTGGCTGAATCGAGTCCAACGCTGACGGTCTTGAAGTTGGTACGATTAAACCTCTGACTCCTAAGCAATCTGGGTTGGCTGCTTTGAAACGTCAAAAAGAAAATGTAGCCAAACAAATCGAAGGCGAACGAGATCGGCAAAAAATCCATCGAGCACAGCAGCAGATCAGCCAAGCAATCAATTCCAAAAGCTCAAGCGTCCCGTAACCGGACGCTTGCATCGATTCAAAATTAATATATGCTAAATTTATATTACTTCAGATTATATTGATATAGCTTAATATTCCTTTTGGTTATGTTGATTTTCTTTCATAATTACGCAATGTATAAATATGATCAGTTTGACCAAACCTTAATTAACCAACGTGTTGTGCAGTTTAAAGGGCAAGTGGCGCGCAGGATTGACGGGAGTTTGCCGGAAGATGAGTTCAAACCATTAAGGTTGCAGAACGGTCTTTATCTTCAGCGGCATGCCTATATGCTTCGTATAGCAATTCCTTATGGAATGCTAAACTCTAAACAACTCCGTACATTAGCCAATATTTCAACAAAATATGATCGTGGATATGGGCATTTCACTACACGTCAAAATATCCAGTTAAATTGGGTGGAATTACAAGAAGTGCCTACTGTCTTAGAAGAACTAGCCAAAGTAGAAATGCATGCCATTCAAACATCTGGTAATTGCATTCGCAATATTACTAGCGATCCCTTTGCAGGTGTTTCGGCAGATGAGGTGGTTGATACTCGCCCCATCTGTGAATTACTTCGGCAATGGTCAACTTTGCATCCAGAATTTGCATATTTGCCGAGGAAGTTTAAGGTAGCAATTAATGGTGCTCTAGAAGATCGAACGGTCTTACTATGCCATGATGTTGGTATCGAGTTAAGAAAAAATGATACTGACGAATTAGTTGCTAATATTTATGTTGGCGGTGGGATGGGGCGTACGCCGATCTTAGGTTCGCTGATTAAAAATGATTTACCGTGGAAATATTTACCTAGTTATCTCACTGCCGTGCTACGAGTTTATAACCGCTTTGGTCGGCGAGATAATATTTATAAAGCGCGAATTAAGATCTTAGTAAAAGCTTTGGGCGCCAAAGAGTATTCAAGCCAAGTCGAAGATGAATGGGCACATATTAAAGATGGTGATGATAACTTTACCCGATTAGAATGGGATCGCGTTGCAAAACATTTCACAAGGCCACTGTATAAAAATTTAGAAACTCAGGATTCACAAGAACTTTATAAGCAATTTGAATTACAACTTCAGCCAAATGAAGTTGTAGGCTTTAAACGTTGGTTAGAGCGTAATACTAAGAATCATCAAGTTCCTGGGTATATAAGCGTTGTACTTTCGCTTAAACCTCATGGAACCGCTGCACCAGGTGATGCTACTGCAAACCAAATGACAGCAATTGCTGATCTGGCAGACCTATATAGTTTTGGAGAACTTCGTGTTACTCACGAACAAAATATTTTGTTAGCAGATGTAGAGAAATCTAATTTATTAAATTTATGGCGCTCTGCAAAATTACATGATCTAGTCTTACCTAATATTGGACTATTAACAGACATCATCGCTTGCCCTGGAGGAGATTTTTGTTCTCTTGCAAATGCAAAATCACTTCCAATTGCCAAAGCCATTCAGGAGACCTTTAATAATCTAGATTATCTACATGACTTAGGAGGCCTGTCTTTAAACATCTCAGGATGCATTAATTCTTGTGGACATCACCATGTGGGAAATATTGGCATATTAGGCGTCGATAAAGATGGTGAAGAGTGGTATCAAATTACCTTGGGTGGAGAGCAGGGGTACCATGCCGCTATTGGTAAGGTAATCGGACCATCTTTTAAAGCGAATCAAGTTCATCATGTTATAAAAAAAATAATTGACGTCTTTGTGGCTAATCGTGGGGATGGCGAATTATTTATTGATGTATATCGTCGGTTAGGAATTACTCCATTTAAGCAAGCAGTTTATGAGAATGATGCCCTTAAAAATGAAGAAGAACCACAAAATGAGTGGGCGATATGAATAGTACATTGATAAATGAGCAGATATATTTAAAACTAATTACCTATAAACTTGGATTTTCTGCTCAGGCTTCCACTAATGAATGGGCGGTTTTAAAGAATGAACTGATAGATGGTACTTTAAGGGTTAGTGATTACCTTCCCAGTAAAAATGTTTTGATGCCATTTTCTCAGTGGATAGAAATTAGTAGTTCAAAAGACATTCAAGAAAGATCTTTACGTGGCGAGATCGGTGTATGGTTTTCAGTGGAAGATGACATTCTCAAATATTCAGATCTTATCTATGCTGGGAAGAAATTATGGTCGATCATTGCTATAGACTTTCCTATTTTTAGAGATGGTCGTGGATTTAGCACAGCTGCTTTGATTCGGCAGAGATTTGGATGGCAGGGAGAATTGAGAGCTATTGGAGATGTTTTAATTGATCAACTCATTCAGTTGTCACGAGTTGGATTTGATAGCTTTGAATTACGAGATGATCAAGATCTAATAACAGCTTTGAAGCAATTTGATTTATTTACTGTAACGACACAAAATGCATGGAGAGCTAAGCGAAGTCTTATAGCATTGCCTGAACGTTTAGAAACTACATGATGAGTAATATCCTTGGAAAAGTTTATTTAGTCGGCGCTGGCCCGGGTGCCGCAGACCTCATTACTGTTCGTGGAGCAAAAATATTAGAGCAGGCTGATATTGTTTTTCATGATGCATTGGTCGAGCCTGAAATGTTAGCTTTATGTAGTCAGGCTATTCAGATCCCAGTCGGAAAGCGTTGTGGAAAATTATCATCGATACAGGGATTCATTAATAAGCGTTTAGTAGATGCTGCCCATAAGTACCCAATTGTCGTTCGCTTAAAAGGTGGTGACCCGATGATGTTTGGCAGAGCTGATGAAGAAATTACTGCGCTTAGGTCAGCTGGAGTCGAGGTTACTGTGGTGCCCGGTATTACTTCAGCCCTAGCTGCCGCATCGACAATTCAGCATTCTCTTAGCTTAAGAGGCGTTTCTAGAAGCGTTGCTTTTGTAACCCTAGCGCAAGGGAATGAATTGAGCATAGATTCCTCATCAACCCAGATGCCTTCTGCTGATACCTTGGTCTATTACATGGGGCGTAAGCATGCCGTGAAAATTGCAAGGAGCCTTATTGAAAGTGGAGATAAAAAAGCAGGCACTCCAGTACATATATTAGAAGCTGTTAGTACCAGTCGTGAAAGACATTGCTATTTAACCCTAGAAGAACTTGCTAATGGAGAGGCAAATTCCTGGTTTAATCCAGATTCACCAGCAATGATCATGATTGGAGATGCTTTAGCCCAGCGACCTATTAGCAAACTCGATAATCGATTGCAGGACTCCGAGGTCTTCACCAACAGCAGGCGTTCTGCTTAGGTGAATTTCTGGGAAACGATTTTTACAAGCATCTAAAAGAACTGGAAAGTCATTCCTCAAGTGGCCCCCTTGGCCAAAAAAAACTGGAACGATCTTAATATCTTTGCAACCCTTTTTTATCAGCGATTCAACTGCGCCATCAAGATTAGGCTCCATGAGTTCTAAAAATGCCAGCTCAACCAACGTATCTTTTTGTTGATTTTTCCACATTGAGGAAAGCAAATCAAAAGGCTCTCTCCAGCGTTTATCGCGCGCACCGTGACCAAAGAAAATGACCCCATTCATGTCAGAATTTTACGTTAATTCAAGAAGCGTTACTTAAACTAACGTTTACTAATCTCATATAAAACCACTTTGAAGCAACGAAGTATTAGATGGTTGCTATAAAAATCCTGTGGTTTTGAAAACCAAAGAGCGAGGTAATACTTCTTGTGATCTTGTTAATCTAGTCACACAAACGCTCACACATCTATAAACAGGTGATGTAAGCTCTTAATATCTTAGTAGGTCGCAGAGGTTTAGCTAAAAAGTCTTTTCAAACCGTCTGCCGATGCCACAAGCAAACCAATCAAAGCCGTCCAACTCCGCAATTCAAACCTACTATCTAGAACCCAAAGTGCGTAACTGTAAATCATTGTTAAGCTATTGTTTCTTATAGATTTTTAAAACTTCTAAGCCGTAGGTCGCACGTTCGAATCGTGCTGGGCAGGCCAAAACTTTAAGATTTGTATTAGTTTATAAATCTAATAAAAAATATAAAATTAATTTAAAAGAGCTTTTTGAAAATCTTCAGCTGTTACTTCAGCTTGGCGCAATAATCCGTTGACTGTGCCAACTTTGACTTCTTTGTGGTTTGGTACGACACAACCTTTTCCACCACGTTTCATCATAATATGGCTACCAGATTGCCTTGCTACTTGAAAGCCTATTTTTTCTAGTGCACGAACGATATCTTTACCAGAGAGACCTGGAAATTTAGGCATGAGCTATGTCAAAAGTTGTTACTAATGGATGAACATTAAAAGTCATTGGAAACTCTTCCAAATAAAGAGAGGTAGCTTCTTTTAAATTAGCAATTGCCTCATCAACAGTTTCACCTTGAGTAGTTGTGCCAGTTTCAGGATTTAGGGCAATATACCCACCTTCTTCAACTGGACTTAATATAGCTGTAAGTAACATTAGAGCTCCTTTTCTTAAAGTAAATATTATGCGCTCAATGATTGATTTGAGCAAATAGTAGCCTTTTAGATAATAGGTAATTATCCACACGGTATGAGAAGCCCAAGGTCGCACGTTCGAATCGTGCTGGGCAGGCCAAATTAGGATTTCAAAAACCATAAACCTACAAATGTCAATTGAATGGTTTTAAAATCAATAGCATAGACTTATAAATCATCTAGGAAATGCAATGGCAAGTTTAATCACAATTGATCCTGCAGTTTGTCATGGAAAGCCTTGTATTCGAGGCATGAGATATCCTGTCGAAGGTATTCTCGAATGGTTAGCAAGTGGCATGACTATTGAAGATATTTTAGGCGACTATGAGGATCTTCAGCGTGAAGATATTTTGGCTGCCTTGGCCTATGCTGCTCGCTTAACTCATATTAAAAGAGTCGAACGCATCGCTGCATGAAGTTTATCGTTGATGCCCAATGACCAAGGAAGTTTGTCATTTGGTTAAATGAAGCAGGGCATGATGCGCTTCATACATTAGATTTGCCAAAAAAAAATCTCACGTCAGACATGGAGTTAACTGAATTTGCAGTCTCCCAAGGTCGAATCGTTATCAGTAAAGACGATGACTTTGTGCAGGCTTACTTGATCAACGGAGAGCCATCTTTGTTACTCATTTCAACGGGAAATATTAGCAACCTCGCACTTGAAGTCTTGGTTAAAACAAATCTACAGTTAATAT
>Ga0209829_10002376_pt1 | contig 14338 bp, 14 predicted proteins | sample C_140205_EF_Meta_FD_187311 | JGI IMG/M metagenome (GOLD analysis project Ga0209829, IMG submission 187311) | Freshwater microbial communities from Lake Croche, Canada to study carbon cycling - C_140205_EF_MetaG (SPAdes) (version 2) | ecosystem: Environmental > Aquatic > Freshwater > Lake...
TGCAACCGGAGGCTGTTAGAATCGGCATCACGTCGAGCTGGAATGAAACCGGGCGCGGCTTGGTGGCGTCCTTCACGACCACCGGGATCTCGGTGGACAGCCCGCGATACTCAATCCGGAGAGTGGTGGAGCCGTCCTTTTTCGGCGTCAACGTCGTTTCCAGCAATAAGGCCAGCGACGGATCAGAGAGGGTAAGCTTGGATTGCCGGGTAATGTCATAGGTGGCGAAGTCCTTGAAATGCGCGATGACGATGACGCGGTGAAAATCCGCAGCGGTTTCCAGCGTGACGTTCTTTGGAAAGGCCTCGATCGAGGAGATCTCCGGATCAGGAACGGCATCCCAGCGCGGCAGTGAGTTTTTCGATCTGGCGGAAAGTGTGATGCCCTCGGGCCAAACGGCACCGCCTTGGATCCAGGATTCCAGCGTGGCGATTTCCGCAGCACTCAGAGGCTTGCCTCCCTTTCGCGGCGGCATCACGTCGTCATCGTCTTCTTCGAGATGGATGCGTTTGACGAGATTGGATTTGCCGGGGTTGCCGGGTTCGATCGCGGCACCGTCATCGCCACCGATGATCGTCGCGGCACGTGTGTCGAGACGGAGATTGCCCTTGGTTTTGTCGGCCTGATGACACTCCAGGCAGCGGGTTTCGAGGATTGCTTGAGCGTCCTCGAAGGTCGTGGCCGCTGCACTCAGGAGCAGGCTGCTGAACATGAGCGTCAACCGGGAAGCGAGGGATTTCATGGCTTGGCGGTTTGGCGGAGTTGCTCCAACCGGGAAAGCGGCTTCGGCGCGGGGGTGGCTGGATCTGCGGGTTTCGGAGGCTCGGGTGCGGCTTGAGCCACTGCCGGCGGCGGGGTGCTTGGCTTATCGATACGAAGTGTGCCGCCCTGAGCAACCTGATGCAGGATCGTGGAATTGTTTTCCGGAATCGTGACGCGACAGAAGACGTTGTTGTGTTTGCCGACCGGGGCATCGGCCGCGACGGTCAGCGGGAAATTGAGCTCGGCCTGATCCTTGTTGAACTGCACCGGCGGCGTGGTCACTCCGGCGGGTAGTCCGAGCAGCTCGGCGGTGGCAGTGCCCGCAAATTCGCGCTGCACCTCGACCTTGCCGGACATGATGGTCGGCTTCCCTTGCTCGGTCGCGGCGAGGGAAAGTGCCATGGTGAGATAGGGCTCGGCGACCTTTAGCGGCACGAGTCGTGAGGACACCAATACCGGGCCTTTCGGGGTCGTGGCTTCCGCGAGCATGCAGATCTTCCATTCGGCGATGGCGGCGTCGGCACTGGCGTTGATCTCGTAGTTGATCTCTGACTGACCGGCTGGGATCGGCATCGTGACCTGTGCTCCGACGCCCGGAGGCGACCACAGGAAGCGCACGGTGATCGCATCATTATAGCCTTCCTTCCGGATTGCACGGACCTTCAGCTGCATGATTCCATTCCTCACGATCGGCACAGTGGGAACATCGAGTTCCAGATGGAGCGGTGCCTCCTCGGTCACCGCCATCGCGATCCGGTCCAGCGGAGTGGAATAGTAGGGGCCCTGGTTGTTAACCTCGACGTGATGGATGACATCAGTCAGAGCGCCTTTCAAAGACTGACCTTCGGTGAGCGAGCGGACGGAGAAATCATAGAGCCCTCCGGCGATCGGCGCATCTGCTGCCGCCTGGAAGATGACAGGGAACGCATTCACCGTGCGGGCGGCGTTCGAGGCATTCATCGTGACACCTGCTGGAAGGGCTGCGGCATCGAGGGCGATGTCGCAGCCGATGTTCTCACGCGTCACGTTCACCATTGCGGCATAGCGGTTGCCGCGCGGCACGGGAAAAGTCTTCCACTTCTGCGATTGATCCCGCTCGACAACCGGCAGTGTGGCGGCGACGGCCGGTTCGCGGCGGAGAATTTCCATGCGATACACAAAGTCCGGGCCGCCGTTGCCGAGCTTGTCGCGGACATTGGCCACGTAGTCGCCATCCTCCGGACAGGTCCACTGGATGACGGGATCCGGGCCACCTTGGTCGTCGTTCTCCGCGAGCTGATTGCCGGCCTGGTTTTTGAGCCGCAGCACCGCATCGATCGGCGAGCGCAGGGCGCGGCCGAGTACTTTCAAGGTCAGGTTCTCGCCCTTCGCGGCATGGAACTTGTAGCGGTCGATGTCGTCCTTCTTCGAGAGGATTCCCTGACCGGCGCACGGGATCGGGGGCAGGGGAGTGGCGTCCTTCTCCTCGTCGTTCGGTTCGACTTCCTCGGCATGCTCCAGAGGGGAAACGACCACACGGTTCGGTGAGGGGGAGAACACTCCATCGGCCACGGCGAACAAAGGGAAGCGGTCCGCCTGCGCGGGCAGCGTGAAGGACTGGCTGATCGGTCCGGCGGGATCACCGACAAACTGGAAGGTCAGGGTCTCACCCGGCTTTCCTCCCGGAGGAAACACCGCCGACGGACGCGGAAAGGTGCCGATGTGCAGGCGGTAGTTGCAGGAATCGCTGCCCTCATAAGCCGCTTCTCGCACGACGATCCGATAGTCTCCATCCTCGGGTGCCACGATGGAGACGAAGGCATCATTCCGCAGCAGAGGCGCGTCGTCGCAGGCAGCAAGTTCGAAGCGCCTGGGGTCCAGAATGGCCACATAGGCATCGAACATCAGGCGTCCCAGACGCATCGCCTCGACCTCGACTGAAAGCCGCTGGCCTTTCTTTAAACTACAAACGTAGTAGTCCTCATCCTCACTCTTCGAGATGCCCGCGACGGTGACGTTGAGCTCGACTTTCTGAGGCTTGTCAAAGGTGTCGTTGGGTTCGACCTCCTCGACGGTGGGGAATAGTCCGACCCAGAAGGTGCGGAGCTCGGTCAGACCACCGGGGCTTCTCAGCCGCAGCTTGTGCTCGCCCAATGCCGCGTCGGGCGCGATGGCGAGCTTCGCGATCACGTGCTTCGGGTCCTTGACTTCGATCGCTCCGAGCGTGAGGCCGGGCTCATAAAAAAGCGCTTCCTGAATCCCATCCAGCCGGTCGCCGCTGAACTCCACCTGAACCTCCGTGCCGCGCTGGCCGCCGCGTGGGTAAATGAGTTCCAACACAGGCGTGAATGCCTCCAGCGGCGCGGTGGCAGCGGCGAGGGCAATCAACGCGATGAACACGCGGCGAATCATGCCTTTTTGTCGAGAATGGCCTCCAGGACCTGACCGCCCTGACAGATTTCGATCGGACGATTCCCCGGAGCCATCAGTTCCTTGTCCGCGGTGATGCCGATCTGGTTGTAGGCGGTTGTCGCGAGATCCGCCACCGTGACCATGTCCTCTTCCGGCTCACCGGCAAGGGCATCGGATGAGCCATGGATCAGGCCCTTCTTCACGCCGCCGCCGGCCAGCATCACCGAGAACACGCGAGGCCAGTGATCGCGGCCTCCGGTCTGATTGACTTTCGGCGAGCGGCCGAACTCGGATGTGACCATCACCAGCGTGGTGTCGAGGGTGCCGCGCCGTTCGAGGTCGCGGAGCAGGGCGGCGATCGCCTTGTCCACCGATGGCAGCTCCTTCTCGATGTTGCCCTTGAGGTTGTCGTGGTGGTCCCAGCCACCGGCGGTGAGGGAAACGAAGCGCACGCCGGCTTCGATCAGGCGGCGGGCGAGGAGCATGCGCTGGCCTGCGGCGCTGCGGCCATATTGATCCTTCAGCGCATCCGGTTCGTCCTTCAGGTTGAAAGCCTCGCGAGCCTGCTGTGAGGAGATCAGCTTGTAGGCGTGCTGGTAGAAGGCGTCCATCGAGTCCAGCGCGTCGGATTTTTCCAGCGTCCTGAAATGGTTGTCCACGGTCTCCAGCAATGAGCGGCGCTTGGCGAAGCGCTCGTCACTCACTCCATTCGGCAAGGCGAGGTCGCGCACCTGGAAATTTCCCTGAGCCGGATCAGAGCCCAGCGCGAAAGGCCCGAAGGCGGAGGAAAGAAATCCGGAGTTCGCATACTCATTCGGCACCGACGGAACGCAAACATAGGGCGGCAGGTTGTTCCTTGGTCCTAGCTCGTGGGAAATGACCGATCCGATCGACGGATACTCGACCGCGGGCGATGGCCGATAGCCGGTGAACATGTTGTGCGTGCCGCGCTCATGGGCGGCCTCGCCGTGGGACATCGAGCGAATCACGGTGAACTTGTCCGCGAGCTGCGCCAGGTCCTTCAGGTGCTCGCCGAACTGCACGCCTTTCAGCTTCGTGTCGATCGCTCCGAACGGCCCGCGATACTCCGCCGGGGCGAAGGGTTTCGGGTCGAACGATTCCTGATGGGCCAGCCCCCCGGGCAGGAAGATGTGGATGATCCCCGTGGCCACGCCCACCCGGGTTGCGTAGTCCTTCTGATCGGCGAACGCCTGTTGACGGAGGAAACCGGGAAGCGTCACGCCGAGTCCGCCCAGCAGGCCGACATACATGAATTCACGGCGGGACGCATAGCGATCGAGCGGATTTCCGGGGCAGGTGGGTTTCATGGCACGGTGGGTGGAGAGTAAACGGGAAACACCGAGGGGACAAACGGCAAACCTGAAAAATGCCCCCAACCTCCCCAATACGCCGCCGAGAATGATCATTTTTCAGGCCAGCGGATCAAAAAATCAGGGTCTAGTGGGACTTCCTGTCCCTGTCTTGGATCTGGACGACCCGACTTCGGGGAAGCAAGTATGCTCGGTTCACGGGCTTCGGCGACGATCATGTCTTGTTGAACTCCGACACCTGACCCGCGTGAACTCAAGGCGCGGCCTGTTCGCGTCCTGCATCCCGGCGCAGATTATCCGTCATGGCGCATGACGATTTGGGAAAGTGGCTTTTCGAGGACCATATTGACCGGAAGGGCTCTTCGAACATGACTGAAACTGGTGAAGCCACTGGAAACCTGTGAAATTCCTGCTAAAGAAACTCAACTCTCTGGAAGTTCGTGTCATCCACCCACTCACAGTTCACTCCAGATCCAGAGACTGCCGATGCAACGGGCGGCATCCTTGCCCCGCCCCCTTGACGCTGCCTCCCCGAATCCATCAAAATGCGCTTTCGCGAGGGCGGATCCCTTTCACTTTGAGAGCCCCCTTTCTATCGAATCAGCAAGCTTTTAACTCCGATGAAATTTCTCCTCACAACCTCGTTTATCGGCATCATTGGTCTTTCGCCTGTTTTGGCCCAGCTGGACCTACCTGCCAATCCGATGGTCACTCCCAAGAAGTTCACAACACGACCGATCGGTGGTGGAGTGAATCCGGGAGCCGAGGTGGAGCCTGAAAAAACCGCACCGCCCACGGTCCGCTACACCACTCACATCGTCCTCTACCCTTATCGGATGTGGTCGAGCACGGAGGGTAAACCTCTGGAAGCCGGGCTCATTGCCTTCGAAGATCTCGTCGCAGAAGCGCCCAAGGGTTCTGTCGAACCAGTGATGCCCCAGCCGCCGGCGAACCCTACCCTGATTCGCGATGGAAAGATCCGGCTGCTGGTCAAGCAGAAGCCCATCGAAATCCCACTCGACCGGCTAAGTCAGGCAGATCGCGAATTCATCGATCAAATGAAGGTGGCTCTCGCGAAAAAAGCGTCGACCGGGAAGTGAGCGGGCGGCAGATCATTTCTTCACCGGGTGTCTGCCAGTGAGGACCATCGGGACTGCCCTCACCTACGTGAGAGGTTGGGGTGTCAGACCGATCCAAGGGGAGCGCAAAGCCATCTCGCCAGCGCCAATCTGCCCTCTGCTGTGGTCGGACGGGTGAGAATCGGCCCCCTGTCACAGCCTTAGGATTTTCCGATCGCGCCTGCCTCAATGCCCCCTGTTGGCAACCCCTCGGGCACGGATTCCCCGGCCCGCAGCGGTCCTTGATCGCGGGCTTAACCAGGCTGGTTCTGACCGGGGGCAAGCGCCTTCTCTTGAGTCATCCTTGGCAGACGCGAGGCGACCCACAATGACATGAGAAACAAGCCGACCCCCGAGCTGGTGAATACGATCCAGTAGCCGGGAATTCCCGTGCCTTTGGGCCCCTTTTCCCCAAAGAGCAAGCCCAGAGCCCCGCCGCCCTGCACGCCGAGCGCTTGGCCGAGGAAAAAGAAAAACGCGAAAAGGGACACTGCCGTGCCACGGGCTTTCACCGCCAATTCCGTCGCCTTGGTTTGAAGCGTACTGTGAATGGAATTGAAACCAAAGCCGATCAGCAGTGCCGCAGGAATGATGGGCCACCACACGTGCAGCGAAGGAAGCAAAGCGGCGAGGACGAAGCCAAGCATCAGCAACGTGCCGCCCATCAGCGCCATCTGGAATTGCTTGAAACGCTTGAGGATTTTCTTCGCGCTGAAACTGTAGACTAGGCCACCGAGGCCATAAAAGCTGATCATGATGCCCGCTTTGAGAATCTGCATCCCGAAGTTGTCCTGCAAGGCGCTGCTGATATAGACGAAGCCCCCGAACAGGAACAGCCCCTCCAGAAAAATCGCCGGGTAAACGACCAAGGCATTCGGATTCGATAAAACCATCCCGTACCCCTTGAGCACGGGAGTCGCAGGCTTGTTTGGATCCTTCACCGGCGGCGGTTCGGCGCGGGCCGCTTTGATGAAGGCGATCAAGACCACCGTCGAGATGCCACCTAACAATAAGAAGATGTTGCGCCAGCCAAGGAATTCCCCGAACGCGCCTCCCATCGGGCCGCTGAAGACGGTGCCCATCATCAGCGCGCTCATGAACTGGCCCAAGGTGGCTTGTCGTTTTTCCGGAGGAAACTTGTCTCCGATGTAGGCGATCGAAAGCGGGATGATGGCGGCGGCGAACACTCCCGTGATGAAGCGCAGTGCGATCAACATCTGCAGACCCCCGCTTCCCGTTGGCACGAAGGCGCAGGCGGCCGTGCCCACGGTGAACAGGAAGAAGGCGATTGCCATGACCCGCACTTTTCCAATCCGGTCCCCCAGCGGACCATAGCCTAACTGAAAGAGTCCATAAGGAAGGGCATAAGCGGAAACCGCCAGGGACACCTTGGTGAGCGGCGCGTCAAAATCCGCGGCGATGGTTTTGAGCAGCGGGTCGATCACCCGGGCGTCGGAAGCCACCATAAAGGCCGCCGCGCCGAGGATGATCAGCGATGCGCGGCGTTCGGAAGATTGGGGATGGGTCGCGTTCAAAAATTAGTTCTAGTGGTTTGCTATTGGCGGGCGGGATCGGAGGTGGAAGGGGTCATCGCGGATTCACAATCTCCACGCCTTCGCACCTTCATGTTCTTCCTTATCAGCATCGACAAGGTCCTCCAAGCCACAGGCACCTCATATGACGAATCGTGGAGACTGACTCAGGAACCGCAGCGGGTTGCCGAAGAGGATTTTCTCGATGGCATCCGGAGAATAGTGGCGCTTGCGCATTTCGAGCCCGCACTTGACGACGGCGAGGGGATCAGAGACGCCCCAGTCGCAGGCGGAGTTCAGCCAGAGTTGTTCGTTGGCGTAGCATTCCAGCATGTCGATCGCGCGGTTCGGCGTGCATTTGCTTTCCGGGTAGAGTGTCATGCCAGCCCAGTAGCCTGCATCGAGCACCGCGCCGATGGTGTGCTCTTCGACATGATCGATGATGACCTTCCCCCGATCCAGTGCGGAAAAGGTGGCGAGTGAATCGAGGATCAGCCGGGTTCCCTTGCGCTTGTCTTCCAGGTGGGGAGTGTGGATGAGAATGGGAAGATCACGGTCGAGGGCGAGCTGGACGTGTTCCTCGAAGATGGCGAGTTCGCTGCGGGTGTTCTTGTTCAGTCCGATTTCGCCGATTCCAAGGACGGTGGGTTTGTCGAGGAACTCCGGGATGATCGACATGACCTCACGGGCGAATCCCGCGTCTTCCGCTTCCTTGGGATTGATGCAGAGCCAGCAGAAATGGGGGATTCCGTATTTGGCCGCGCGCTTTGGTTCGTAGTCGGTGAGCTGGCGGTAGTAGTCGAAGAATCCGGCGGGCGACGAGCGGTCGAAACCGGCCCAGAAGGCGGGCTCGCAGATGGCGGCGCAACCAGCCATCGCCAGTTTTTCGTAGTCATCCGTGGTGCGGCTGACCATGTGGGCATGCGGTTCGATGTATTTCATCCGTGAAGAGGCAGGAGGTTAGCGGGGGGCCCCGAAGGCCCCTTGGATGGTGGCGCGTTCGATCGGCTCGGTGCTTTCATCTGAGAGCGCGTCGAGGATGGCCTTGGCGCGGGACGGGAGGTCACTCAGCAGGATCGGAATGGCTTTTTGAAGCGCCGTGAACCGGAAGTCGGCTTCCCCGTCGTGTCGTTCGACGCGATCGAGAAAGGCGGCGAGATCGATGAGTTTGCAACGAGCGTCCATGAAATGGAGGTCGAGGATTTGCTGCTTCGTCGGCATGGGTGGAGTGTAGTGGGGGCGAGCGGGATTCCCAAATGGAAAAGTGAGGGTCCGCAGCGGGTTCATCGCTTGCGGGTTTGGCGCGGATCGTGTGAGGTGCGCGTGTGTTCGCGACATACGTCCATCATTTCGACCCCGTTGCACTGAAAGTGGGGTTTCTCAGCTTGCGTTGGTATGGCCTGGCCTACTTGGGCGGATTCGCCGCCGGCTATTTCCTGCTGCGCTATCTTGCCCAGCGGAAGATGTGGGTCTTAAAGCCTGAGGAGACCGGCGATTTCATTGCCGCTGCGGCCCTGTTTGGCGTGTTCATCGGCGGGCGTCTGGGCTACGTGCTATTCTATCAGGTCCTCGATTCCAACCACGGCTGGCAGTCGGTGCTGCGCGATCCTCTGGGGATTCTCCGCGTTTGGGAGGGGGGGATGGCGAGTCACGGCGGCATTTTGGGCTTAGTGATTTTCACCTGGGTGTACGCTCGTCGGAAGAAAGTTTCGTGGACGGGTCTTGGCGATGGTCTTTGCGTCGTGGCCCCGGTGGGGCTTTTCTTTGGAAGAATCGCGAATTTCATCAACGGCGAACTCTATGGTCGAGTGGCCACGGGTGTCTCCTGGGCGATCAAGTTTCCGATGGCGCTGCGCGAGAACAGGATCGAAGCGGAGAACTTCGGGGCGGCGGCCAACGCGGTTTCCAAGGTGGTGCCCGGGCTGATGATGTCTCCCGATGGCAGGATCAAAGAGAACGACGAGATCTTTACGGGAATTCTGGAAGCAAGCCGCTCGTCTCCTGAGGCGCGGGCTGCACTGGAGCCCTACCTGGAGCCACGGCATCCCTCACAGCTATACGAGGCAGCCTTGGAGGGTGCGCTGTTGTTCGGCATTCTCTGGATGGTCCGAATCAAGTTTCCGAAGGCACCTCATGGCCTGCTGACAGGCCTGTTCTTCGGGATTTATGCGATGTTTCGGATCTTTGCAGAGCAGTTCCGTGAGCCTGATGCGGCCTTGGTTGGCTCGGTCACCAAAGGACAATTCCTGTCCCTGTTCATGATTGCCTTTTCGGCGGCGTTTCTGATCAACGCGTATCGAAAAGGCAGGCAAGCGTGAGGGTTTCCGGGATTTCCTCAGCGAGGGATGATCAGCGTTTTGCCGGGGTGGATCAAGGTGCCGGAAATGCCATTCGCCCGTTGGAGGGCTGAAACCGTGGTCTTGTTCCGGGCGGCGATCAGTGAGAGCGAATCGCCCTGTTTGACCACGCAGCGGGAGGAAGAACTGGACTTGGGCTTGGTGGCTTTCGCGACCACCTTCGGCTTTGGCTTGGAGGTGACCTCCTTTTTCCTGGACGCGACCTCCACCTCCTTCTTTCTGGACGTGACCTCCACTTCCTTCTTTCTGGACGTGACCTCCACTTCCTTCTTTCTGGACGCGACTTCCACTTCCTTCTTTCTGGACGTGACCTCCACTTCCTTCTTTCTGGACGCGACTTCCACTTCCCTGGCGCGGACGGGCTTCGAGGTGCTCCTCACAAGCGTCGGCGGCTTGGAATCGGAGAGGGGAATGGCGTTGGAAGGCGGCTGCTCGTTGGAGGCAATGCTGGGTGGGACATCGTCGGACACTGGAGAGGAATTCCTCTTCCCCCATTTGGACGGATTGTCTGCCCAGGATTCGACATAGTTGCCGTTCCGGTCGAAGGGACCGGTGCCCCCGGGGCTGCTGCCAGAGATCCCCCCCCCCTGATTGCAGCTTGAAAGGACAGCGGCAACGATGGAAAAGGAAAGTGAAGCAAAAAGAGTCGATGTTCGCATGTGCGGAGTATGAAGGAATGAGGGCGTTTGGCAAAGCATGATTCGGATTTACGAAACTTTTCCCTGCCCGTGTGTTTCGAATTTCACCTTGCTTTCGAGTCTCTGCGATGGCACCCAAGAGCGTCTCGTTGAGGGGCATTAGCTCAGTTGGTAGAGCGCTTCGTTCGCAATGAAGAGGTCAGGAGTTCGAATCTCCTATGCTCCACCATTCATTTTTCTCGGGAAAGCCGGTCCGAACCCTGCGGGGCCAAAACTAGGGTCGATTTCGGTTGGCCAATCGGCCACAAGGCCATAAAGTCCCAATTCCCTCTGCGGGAACTCTTGATCATGGCAACGGAAGCATTGGAACTGGCACAGGCCTGCGCGAAGGCAGCGGACGAAATTCAAGCGGAGAATATCCGCCTCTGGGACCTTCGAGGAGTGTCTAATCTGACGGACTTCATGATCGTGTGCTCCGGTTCGTCAATGCCCCATTTGCGGGCGATCATGCGTGACGTCTCCGCATTCGTCGAGGAGTGGACCGGTGAGAATCCGATCAATGCCGAGGGCAAGGCGGACTCCCGCTGGGTGGTGCTCGATTACATCAACGTGATGGTCCACATCATGCACGACGAGCTGCGCGACTACTACGGCCTGGAGAAGCTCTGGGGCGACGCGAAGGAAGTCGTGTGGAAGAGCGAGACATGCTCCTCGAAGAAGGCATGAGGATTGAGGTCATCAACACCGGCACCGAGCTCGTGCTCGGCAACACCCTGAACACCCACGGTGCTTGGTTCGGCCGCGAGCTTTTCAAGCTTGGCTTACGGATCGAGCGGCAGACGACGGTCCCTGATGGTGAGGCGATCCGCGAATCACTCTCGGAGGCTGTCTCGCGAGCCGACATGGTCATCGTTACGGGCGGACTCGGCCCAACGAGCGATGACCTGACGCGGGAAATCACTGCCGACGTTCTGGGCATCGAGCTGATCTTGGACCAAGGGGTATTGGCCGGACTGGAGCACTTTTTTGCAATCCGGAATCGCCCGATGGCGGATGCCAACCGCAAGCAGGCGCTGGTTCCAGTGGGTGCGGACGTGCTTCCCAATCCGAACGGCACGGCCCCTGGCGTTTACATTCCACCGCGCCTCAACGGTCGGGGAAATGCGGCGGTTTTTCTTTTGCCGGGGCCTCCTCGCGAGCTTCATCCGATGTTTCGCGATGAGGTCGTGCCCCGGCTTCGGGCGATCGCAGGCGTCGAGGTAGCGGCGGGATGCACCGAGCTGAAGTTCACCGGCGTCGGCGAGAGCGATTTCCATCAGGGCATCGATGCGCGTCTGGCGGAGATCGCTGGATTGGAGATCGGCTACTGTGCGCATGTGGGAGAGGTCGATCTGCGCTTGATTGGAAGCGATCTGGCGCGTGAGGCTGGGCGGTCGATCGCACTGGCGGAGTTCGGACAATTCCTGATCAACGAGGACGGACGGTCGCTTGAGGAAACGGTGATCCGCCTCTTCACCGCGAAAGGCTGGACCCTGGCGACGGCGGAGAGCTGCACTGGAGGACTGATTTCAAATCGACTGACCGATGTCGCTGGATCGAGCGTGGTCTTCACTCACGGATTTATCACCTACGCTAACGAGGCGAAGCGCGAGGTGCTCGGAGTCACTGAAGCGCTTTTACAGCGGCACGGTGCGGTCAGCGAGGAAGTCGCCCGTGCGATGGCGGAAGGCGCGCTGCGCGTGAGCGGTGCCAGCGCTGCCGTGGCGGTGACGGGGATCGCCGGGCCCGGTGGTGGCACCGACGAAAAGCCGGTCGGCACGGTGTGGCTGGCCTGGGCGGTGAAAGGCCGCGAAACCATGGCCACTCGTCAGTTCCATCCCCGCAACCGCAAGGACTTCAAGCTTGCCGTCAGTCAAGGCGCGCTCGACGGACTGAGGCGGCTCGTCTTGGAGTAACTCCAGACCTCAAACTCCGGGTGCGACTCGATTTTTGTTCGATGGAGAAAGAGGCTCTCAAACTCGGGAAAGCACGTGTCCCCAGCGAAATCCCCGCGAACTCGGGAAACCAGAAGCTCGTCTGTTAGATCGAGGAAAGCGGAGTATATCTCGGCACCGCCGATGATGAAGACAGTTTCATCCAGGTCACTCAAAGCAACGAGATCAAAAGGGGCATGGATCGTCTCGACTCCCGGTGCGCTCCAGTTCAGATCGCGGGTGAGGACGATGTTGCGGCGCTTTGGCAGCGGCCGCCCGATCGATTCGTAGGTCTTCCTGCCCATGACGATCGGATGCCCGGAGGTCGTGCGCTTGAAGAATGCGAGGTCCTCAGGCAGATGCCAGGGCAGGGTGCCGTCGCGACCGATGATGCGGTCGGAGGTCATGGCGACGATGGCAACGAGACGGGGCATCAGTTGTCGGAGGTATCGGAATCGTAGTGGAAGCGGTGGAGGACCCGATGGGCGAAAGGCGTCAACAGGATGCCGGCCATGGCGATGAAGAAGATTCCGGAAAACAACGCATAGCAACCGGCGAAGATCTTGCCAGCTTCGGTGTGCATCTCATTCACCGGCCCCATGCCGCCGAGGATCATCGAGGCATTCAGGAAGGAGTCGGTCCACGACAAACTTTCAAACTGATGGTAGCAAACCATTCCGATTCCCAGAGCTCCACCAATGAAGGCGATGGCCAATGATACTGTTTTCAGCAGACGCAGCAGGAAGTCCCGCCGTGGCAACGGTTGCTGTGTGCGATTTTCGAGCTGGGTCATGATCAGACGGCAATAGGAGCCTTGATATGGGGATGCGGGTCGTAGTTCTCCAGACGGAAATCGTCGAAGGTGAAGTCATCGATGTCGCGCACGTTGGGATTGATCCACATCGTGGGCGACGGCCTGGATTCACGGCCGAGCTGGAGCTTCGCCTGATCAAGGTGGTTGGAGTATAGATGAAGATCGCCGAAGGTGTGGACGAAATCGCGCGCCTCGTAGCCACAGACCTGGGCGATCATCAGGGTCATCAACGCGTAGGAGGCGATGTTGAACGGCACGCCGAGAAAGAGGTCGGCACTGCGCTGGTAGAGCTGGCAGGAAAGACCGGGGCGACCACCGTCGATCGTTTCGTGCACGTAGAACTGGAACAGCAGGTGACAAGGTGGAAGGGCCATTTTATCGATCTCGCCGACGTTCCAGGCGGAGACGATGTGGCGGCGTGAGTGGGGATTTCCCTTCAGCCCGTCGATGAGCAGCTTGATTTGGTCGATCACGCGACCCTCATCGGTGGCCCATGCCCGCCATTGCTTGCCATAGACGGGACCGAGGTCGCCATTCTCGTCGGCCCATTCGTCCCAGATCGTGACTCCGTTCTCCTTGAGGTAGGCGGTGTTGGTCGCGCCTTTGAGGAACCAGAGCAGTTCGTGGATGATGGAGCGGAGGTGGAGCTTCTTGGTGGTGAGACAGGGGAAGCCATCACGCAGGTCATAGCGGGCCTGGCGACCGAACACGGAGAGAGTACCGGTGCCGGTGCGGTCGGATCGCGATTCGCCGTGCGCCAGCACGTCGCGGAGAAGGTCATGATATTGGCGCATGCGGAATAGTCCTGAAACCGGGGGAAAGGGTCAATTCAATCTCCCGTTCCCGGTGAACGGCGGAGGTTCTTTTTCACGGAGAGGATCCGCTTGTCGGCGACGGATTGCTGCTTGGAGCGGCGGGACCGACGGCGCTTCTGACGGCGGGTCTTTTCCATTTCCTGCTGGCGGGCGGAGGCCTTGCCGAGGCGGATCTCGTCGAGCTTGTCGCAGAGTTCACGGCGGGCCTGATAGCGGTTCAGCTCGCGGGAACGGTTGGCCTGGCATTTGATTTCGAGGCCGGTGGGCTCGTGCTTCAGGTAAACGCAGGACGAGGTCTTGTTGATCTTCTGACCGCCGGAGCCGGAGCCAAGGATGAATTTTTCGACAAGATCGGCCTCAACGACGCCGAGTGCGGTCATGCGTTCCTCCAGCAAGGCCTGCTTGTCCGGACCGATCACGACGTGTGGACGCGTTGGGTGTAGATTAGGGAAGCGTGACGAATCATGCCAGCGACATCGCCTTCAGGCCTTGCGAACGGCGGCACGAACCAAGGATAGCTGCCGATCAGGTCGGTGACCACGGCGACCTCTCCATCACAGTTTCCATTTCCGCAACCGATGCCGATCGTCGGAACGGAGATCGCAGC
>Ga0209829_10002377_pt1 | contig 14334 bp, 11 predicted proteins | sample C_140205_EF_Meta_FD_187311 | JGI IMG/M metagenome (GOLD analysis project Ga0209829, IMG submission 187311) | Freshwater microbial communities from Lake Croche, Canada to study carbon cycling - C_140205_EF_MetaG (SPAdes) (version 2) | ecosystem: Environmental > Aquatic > Freshwater > Lake...
GCGATCCTGCGACGTGGGAGCGCGTGTCCACTCGTCTGCCGCTACCGTCGGGCACGCGGTTTCTCGTGGTCCACATTCGGATCAACCGCACGAGGCCGGCTGGCCTACCGCTGCAGCGATGGCGACAGCAGAGGAAATGACCATTGGCGCCGATACGAAATCGGCCGGCGGCACGTGGTAGAGCGAATGGTCGCTTTGCAGATCGTCGAACTCGTTCAACGGGTCCGCAGGCGCGGAGGATGAGCGCGACGGCGGCGTTGGATTTCACGACGCGCAGTTGGTGAAGCCGCCGCACCAGCCGGCGATAGTCATGGAGCGGGTATTTCGCGCCGACCGGCAGCACCAAACGCGCGGCGCGGGCCGGCGCCTCGATTACGGCGTGGTTGTGCTCGTGGGAGTGCAACTACCCGTGCTCCAGTCCGCGCATGAGCCGGTGGAAAATTGCCGGGAATTCTTTCAGCCACGTCACCTCCTTGATGCCTGCGATGGACCGCGCTTCGTCCTCGGGGTGCTGGTGGTCCTCGCGGGTCTTGAGGTGCGCGTTGGGTTAACGGACGAAGGGTAGCTCGCGCATTTTCGGATCGAGCGCGTTCGGTGCGCCCACGAGGATCGGCGCTGATTGCTCGATACCGGTGAGGTAAAACGGGTCCGGGTTGGGCGGTGGCGAAGCGTTTGCGGTGATGGATCGCACCGCAGTTCGGACCATCGCCTTGCGCGCGTCGAGCAGCGCCATGAGTGCCTGCACGTTCTCGGGATCTTCGAAATAGGGGTCTGTGGTCTGGCCGGGGTTGCTTTTGAGATTGTAGAGCTGGCCCAGGGCTCCCGGTGCCGTTTCCTCGCGAACAAAGAGATTCAGAGCGCTTTTTCGTGGAGGTTTCCGCCGGAGCCGCGGTTGTCGATATTTTGCCGCGCCGCCCGAGGTTCGGCGCACGAGGGCACGGAAAACAAAATTAACTTTGGTTGACTCACTTCTTCGCCGCCGGACCGCTGAACCAAATTGCGTTTGGCGCTTCCGACCGCGCGGCCACGATATCCGGCCAACCGTCGCCATCGAGGTCGCCGAGCGCCAAGCCGTAGACCGTGCCCTGGCCGTCGCCCCAAGTAGTTTCTTCAAAGGCAAATTTCTTCACGCGGCTTTGATTAAAGAAGACGGATCCGCGTGCCTCCTGCCGCCCCACCACGAGGTCGAGTTTCCCGTCGCGATTCAGATCCGCGACGCCGATCGAATACGGCGCGCCGGATTTTTCGCCGATGGGAAACGGCTCCTCGAACGCCCGCTGGCCTTTGCCGCGATAGATGAACATGCCGGTTTTCGCATCGCCAACGACGAGGTCTACGATCCCGTCACCATCGATATCCGCCGCAACAGCGGCCCGGATCGTCGACTGTTTCGGGCCCACTGTCACCGGTGCCGCCGAAAACTTTCCGGTGCCGTCATTCCAGAAAATCAGGCTTTGGCCGCCGTCGCGGTGCGGCACGAACAAATCGATTTTCCCGTCTCCATCCAAGTCCGCCGCAACAATGATCGTGGCGGATTGGGTCGGCAGCGGAATCTCCGTGGGGAAACCGCCCTTCCCATCATTGAGGCAAACGAAGCACGGCACGGGCTTGGCAGGATTACTGGAGCGATTGGCCACGATGATGTCGGGGCGTCCGTCGCCATTGAGATCGGCCACGGTGATGTAGCGGGTCGACCATTCAGGCCGGCCAAAGGTCCCGGCCGTCCGGAAGTTTCCCCGGCCATCGTTCAGGTAGATCACTTTCTTATCCGGCCGGTCGTTGCTGACGACCAAGTCCAAGGACCCGTCGCCGTCGAGATCGGCCAACGCGGCCGAGTAAGTCCGATCGGCCTCGGCGGGGAGTTTGCTCGTGGTGAAGTTTCCCTTGCCGTCGTTGCGCAGAATGAGGTTGTCGAGCGGCCAGTGGCGGCCCCTAGCGAGCACGATGTCGAGCGTGCCGTTGCCATCGATGTCGCCGAGGCTCACGCTGGCGGAGGTCTCGCCCTTTTCTTCCAACAACTTCACGCGATCAAAGGTGCGCGCCTCCGCCGACCAGGCAGGACACGCCGTGACGAGGAGCAGAACGATGGCGGTGGACGAAAAACATGGCGGGCGAACGGAGCCGTTGGACGGAAAGAGGGCGGGAAGTTTCATGGTGGTTGCTGTTCGGTGGCACGTGCTGAAGGTAGGGGTGCGCCTCGTGCGCGCCCTTGGGCGTGGACGAGCCACGCCCCTACGCTGCTCTTAGAAACTTTTCTTCACGGTCATGTAAACGAAGCGCTGAATCGGATCGCTGAGCGGGCTGTAGAAGAGGCCGGCGATCCCGGTGCTGGCGATGCCCGTAAAGTAAAACGGCACGTCGCGATCAAACACGTTGCTCGCGCCGATCGTGACCTTGGTGCGATCCAGCCAGCGACCGACCCCGGACCCTCCGCGGGCGGACGAAAAATTGTAGCTCATCTGGAGGTCGAACTCCGACGCGCTGGAAACGCGACCACCGCTGACGAGGTCGACGGCGGGGGACGTGGTGATCTGATAGGAGTCCAGGTAGCGCCAGGTCACGCCGGCGGTGAAGGCCGAGCGGGTCCAGAACACGCGCATGTTGCCCCGGCGCTTGAGCGGAGCGTTGGCCGTCCGGTAGGGCCAGCCGACGTCTTCGCGCGAGGGCTGCCCGATGGCCAGCTGGGTGCGGTATTTGTCCACGAAGGTCCCGAGTGCGCTCACGTCGAAACGGTTTTCACCGAGCGAAAACCGGTAGCTTGCATTTACGTCCATGCCCTCGGTCAGCAGCTCGTTCGAGTTGACCGGCGTGGTATCGAGGAAGGTGATCAGGCCGGGACGGCCGGCGGCGGTGTCGGCGGCGGTCGGGGCGTCCCGCACGATCCGGGAGGCGGGGAGCAGCGCTTCGTTCGCCAGCAGGGTCTGCGTGGTCAGGCTGACGATGCGGTCCTGTTTTTTGATGCGGTAGAAATCCGCGCTGATGCGAAAGCCAGTGAGCCAGCGCGGCTGGAAGACCACGCCGTAGTTGAAGCTCTGTGACGTCTCGGGGGGCAGGCCCGGGTTGCCGCCGCTGACGGTGTTCGCGACCGTGTAGGCTTGGTTGCGGCGCGGGTCCGTGATGGTCACGGGAAGTTCGCCGGGAAGGGCGGGCCCGATGGTGCCCACGGGCGGCGGGGTGAAGCCCTCGCCGTAGCTCGCCCGGAACGTCAGGCCGGTAATCGGCTCGAAGCGGAGTCCCGTCGCGGTGGTGGTGCGGGTGTAGGAACCTTTTCGGCGGGCGGTGGCGGCTCCATCGACTTCGCCGGACTGGTGTTCGTTGCGAACCGATCCCGTGAGCTCGAGGCGCTTGGCGAACGGACTGGGGCGCTTCGCGTCGATCAGCGGCACGGTCGTCCCGACAAAGGCGGCGTAGGTCTCGCGCGTGATATCGGGAGTGTTGACCGCGGTGGGCGGGCTGTTGGTGCCGACCACGATGTTACCGTTGAGGCCGTTGAACGCCGAGTCGGTGCGCCACTGGACGCCGCCGGAAAGCCACGGCTCGACCAGTGGCAGAAACTTGATCGGGCCCGCGACCCGCAGGGCGCTCGACCACATGCCGGTGCTGCCGCCCTGAATGTTGATGGTGCTGATCTCGGCCAGCATCGCCGGGTCGTTGGTGAGGCCGCTGGCGGGCCCGATGAAGGGATTGTAGAATTTGCCGACAAATCCCGGCAGAGTGCCGGCGAGGGCCTGGGTCACTCGCGACGTCAGGACCGTATCCTGCCGGCGGCTCTGGGTGGTGTGGCCGGAGGAAACGTCGCCGTTCCAGTGCCAGTCGCCGGGGAGCCTGCCCTTCAACGAACTCAGCACATTCCAGGTTTGGGTTTTGGTGTTGCGCGGGGTGTTGGCGGTGTCGTGCAGGCGCGTCGTGATCCGCACCGGCACGCCGGCGGCGCCGAGCGCCGCCGTGCCGAAAGGATTGTAGGGGTTGGCGGCCGGCACGTCGGTTTGGAGAAATTCGCCGTCCAGGACAAATGCCGTGTTTTCGGCCAGATTCACCTGGAGCGTCCCCTCCGTCTCCTTCGTGAAGCGGTGCGTCAACTCGGTCATGAGGGCGCGGATGCCCTGCTCCTGCCGCGTCCAGTTCTGGCCGCCGCCGCCGCGCGCGCCCCAACCTTCCGTGGCGTCGTTATCGAGCGAGGGAATGAGCTGCGCCACCGTGATGAGGCCGTTCGACGTGCGCGGGACCGACGCATAGGGCACGTTGAGGATCGGTAGGTTCGTGGTGGCATTCGCCGCACGCTGGATGTTGAGGTTCGAGCCGATGGTGGGAAACGCCAGTCCGGTGAAGAGCGAGGGATTGCGCTCCAGCACGCGCGTCCGCATGCGCGCGTAGAATCCGCCCTCGTTGTTGGACATGCCGTTGTTGTGCGAATAATTCGCCGACATCATCAACTGGGTCCGGCCTTGGTTGAACACCACGCCGCCCGCGAGCGAAAGCCCCACCCGGGCGGCGTCGCCCGCACTCGTGCGATTGCCATAGGTGGTGGAAATCTCGAAGCCGCGGTAATCGCTGCGCAGGATGATATTCACGACGCCGCCGGTGGCGTTGGCGCCGTAGATCGCACCCGCCGAGCTGGGCAGGAACTCGATGCGTTCGACGGCCGCGAGGGGGATGGTATTGAGGTCGGTTTGCCCGGACGCGGTGGACGACGCGGACCCGCTGGGCAGGCGCCGGCCGTTGACGAGGACGAGCGTATCGGCAGCGCCGAGACCGCGGGAATTGATCACGCTCACGTTCGCGTTGGTGTTGCCGATGCCACTTGGTGAGACCGCGTTGGCCGTATTCTGCGGGAGCTGGGTGATGAAGTCCTGCATCGAAATCGCGCCACTCCGGTCGATGAGCTCCCGGTCGATGACCACGTACGGCGTGATGTCGTTCTCCGTGCGGGGCTGATCCACGTTACGGGTTTCGAAGCGGTCGCCCTTGATTTCAAATTTCTCGAGTGCGACTGCAGATTGACCGGCGGCGGGGGTGGCCGGGGCGGTGGCTTGGGCCTGGGCCGAGGCCACCGCTCCTACGATAACGACCAGAATCGCCGCGGGGAAACGTGTTGGGTTGCGCATGGTTTTGCTGGGTGGGCCAGAGGGGAAACCTGGATATAGTTGGGAAAGAGGCCGGAGGCGGGCTAGCCGACCGCGACCAATGAATTGAGGGTGCGGAAATAAAGCTGGCCCTCCGAGATGGCGGGGGTGGCCATCGCGGGTTCCTCCAGGCGATTGACGGCGAGCTTCCGATACTCCGGGCCGGCGGCGATCACGTGCACGTCGCCTTCCTCGCTGGTGCAATAGATTTTGCCGTCTCCGGCCACCGGCGATGCCGAAAAGCCGGCGGCGGCGGGCACCACGCGCTCCTGATAGTGCGATTTGCCGTCCCGAGCGTCCATGCACTTCAAAATGCCGGCGTTCGACCCGCAGTAGAGCAGGTCGCGGTAAACGAGCGGCGTCTGGATGTAGATACCGCTCTTCTGATCGGACCACGCGACGAACGGGCTCGAGGTCTCGCCGGCCGCTGGCGTGATGTCGCCCTTCGCGCCGGGGCGGATCGCCCACACGGGTGCGGCGCCGCCGTGGCCGTTGGCTACGTAGATCAAGCCGTGCGCGGAAAACGGCGTGGGGATCGGGTTGTCGCCGCCGGTTTTCAGCCGCCAGAGCTCCGCGCCGGTGGTGAAGTCATAGCCCGCCACATAGGGCCAGCCGTTGGCGACGACCTGGGTGCGCCCGCCCTCGGTGTGCACGTAGGGCGTAGCCCAGCAGCGTTCGCAAAGGTCCTTGCGCGGCGTGCGCCAGAGTTCCTCGCCGTCGGAAAGACGGAACGCCGCGAGGTAGGGATTGTCCGGCGCGTCGCACTGGACGACGATCCGATCACCGTGCAGGGTGGGCGAACTCGCGTAGCCCCAGCCCACCCCGTATTTGCTCACGTTGATCACGCCGAGGTCCTTCTTCCAGCGGCGCTCCCCGTCGAGGCTGTAACAGTGCAATCCCTCGGAACCGAAGCACGCGACGAGCACTTTGCCATCGGTCGAGATCGTCGTGTTCGCCTGGGTGGCCTTCATGTGGCGCTGCGTGCGGGGCACGGCCTGATGCGCGGTCTGCTCCCACCGCACCTTGCCCGTGCGCTTGTCGAAACAGATGATCTTCCACGTTTGCTCGGCGGTTTCCTCCGCGGCGGTGCGGTCGCCGTAGAGGCCGAGTTTGATCGGCGATTTGCCGGCCGAGTTCACCGCAGTCGCCACGAAGAGCCGATCGCCCCAGACCACCGGGCTCGAGTGGCCGAGGCCCTCAACGGGAGTCTTCCATTGCACCTTCCACTCGGTGGGCAGCGGCGAGGAATCGCCGACGCCGCTCGCCAACGGGCCGCGAAACGACGGCCAGTTCGACGTCGCTGCCGCGAGGGCGCGGTGCGCGGCGAGCATCAGCGGCAGCGCGACGAAGCTGCGCCGGGTGAGCGAGGGCACGAGTGACGGTTTAGTGGGATCAAGGGTCAGGCGTGGTGCGGTAGGGGGCATGAGATTGGGTGCGACGATGGGGGCGTTTCCGCGCGTGTCTTCCCTGCTTTCAAGCAGGGCGACTTGAGTGGGTGGAATGCAGACGACCTCGGGACGGTGAGCAAGGAATCATTGTAAGAAAGAGCACGCCGCCTGCCAACCCGCCCGCGATTTGGGGACAGGAGATCCTCGGCAGGAGAAACCAAACGGAGCCGGGGAGACGAAACTCCGCCGCCGGCGATTTTTGCTCGGCGAGGGGATTAACCTGTTCGCGGAGCCGGGTAAATTTGACGGAAAAAAAGTCTCATGGACGCAGGCCGGTGATGGATTCGTCGAGGGTGAGGAGGCCGTCGTGATTCGTGTCCGTTGTTCAAACCCGGCAGCGCGGGGCGGAAGACAGGAGGGCGGCGTGCGACCGTAAGAAATTTCGGGGCGCGTTGACTCTTAACGACAACCCCCCAAGCCGTGCCGCAGCCTCGCCGATTAACGATGGTGGTTTGATCGCGTGAACGTGCGTTGCGCCCGTTCGGTGCGCGGAGTTGTGGACGGGTTGACGTAGAGCAGGTGAGGGCGGCGGCAGAGATGGCTGCACGTAGAACCTTGAAAAAAGCGGAGACATCGTGCTCCGTGCTGGATCATGAAAAATGCTTTGTCGATGGGTGGAATGATTTTGGCCTTGGCGGGTACTCCCGGCGGCGCGGTCTACGCTGCTGAGCAAGCGGTTTCCGCCGCGCCGACCCAGGCGAATGCGATCACCGGCAAAGTCGTTGAGACGATGAATGTCGCGAGCTACACCTATGTGCAGCTTGATACCGGAGCGGCCAAGGTGTGGGCGGCGGCACCGCAGTTCGCCGTAAAGGTCGGGGATGCAGTCGTCGTGCGCGACGCCATGCCGATGAAAAATTATCAAAGTAAGACGCTGAACCGGACGTTCGATGTCGTTTATTTCAGTGGTAATGTGATCGTGAACGGGGCCGCCCCGATGACCGCGGTGCCGGCAGCCCCAGCCGCGAGTGCGGGCACGGTGGCGGGGGAATTGCCGAAGGGCCATCCGGCTATTCCGGCCGCAACGGCACCGGTCGGACCCAACCTGACGAATATCAAGCGCGCCGAAGGTGGCCAGACCGTGACAGAAATCGTCACGGGCAAGGCGAAGTTTGCCGGCAAACCCATCGCAGTGCGTGGACGCGTCGTGAAATTCAGCGGGGGAATTTTGGGGAAAAATTGGCTGCACGTCCGCGACGGATCGGGTGCCGAGGGCTCAAACGATCTCACGGTGACGACCGATGCCGTGGTCAAAGTAGGCGACCTCGTGCTCGTGACGGGCACCCTTGCGAGCGATCGTGATTTTGGCAGCGGCTACAAATACGCGTTGATCGTCGAGAACGCGCAGGTCGTGGTGCAGTAACGCGGCATCGCCGACGAGTGAGCCGAGCGGAAAGAGGGGGTTAACTGCGCGGGGTTTTTTCTTTGCGCGGATTCCCGCCGCCGGTGTGCACCGGTGGGCGGTCGGCGGTCAGCACGCGTTGCAACCAGTCGCGGAGTTGCGCCCGGGCGGGGAGATCCCGGAGGATCCAGTCCTCGGTGTGGTCCGTGAACGGCAGGGTGACGAAGGTAAATGCGCCGTCCGGCTTTGCGGCGCTGAGATACTCGGCGATGCGCTCTTTTTCGACGACCGGACGCTCGTTGCTGATGAACTGCGGGATCTGGCCGAGACGGGCGAGCCGACTGGCGGCGCTCGGATGGTCGGTGCCTTTCCAGCGGCCGTCGTCGTAATGGCTGTGACAGATCATCCCGCGCCAGAGAGAGGCGGTGGCGTCGTCGTGCAGGCCAATGACATGGCAGGCGATGGCGCCGCGGGAGAAACCCGCGAGAAACACCGCGCGATGATCACCACCCCATTGCGTGCAAACCAGCGCCACCGCGTCTTGGCAGTAACGCACGGTCGCCGAGACGTCACCCCACCACGTCGCGGTATCCTGACGCCGGTTTTCGGTGACGAAAGGAAGGCACATCCAAATGAAGCCGTGGCCGCCGCTCGCACCGTAGCCTAGGCAGGCCTGCCCGCTCGCGACGGTGCGGCCGTTGCCCGAATACTCGACGATGACGGGAAATTTGCGGCCCGGTTGCCAATCGTTCGGGAGAAACAACGTGTGCCGCACATCGGTGCCTCGATACTCCGGCAGTGATTGGAGCACGCGTCGACCGGCGGCGGGCTCGCCTTCGGTGATCGGCGGAGGTGTGAGGTCGAAGGCGATTTTTTTGAGATCAACGTCCGCAGCCGAGAGCACGACGGCGCAAAGGAAATGGAGCAGAAGAGGGTGACCTTTGAACGGCATGAGCAATGGGGCTAGCTGACAGGACGGTGGGGCGAAATCTAGGCGGCGAGGAGTGAAGAAAACTCGCGGCGATGAAGGGAGTGGTTTGACGGTAGGATCAAAGCGCCAACACGAGCGCGACGATGGTCGTCACGCCGCCGCCGAGTGCGAGCCAGCCCCAGCGGCGCGTGACGCTGAGTTTCCACCAGAGATAGAGGCCGGTGGCGATCCACACGAGGGTGGTGACGCAATATACGTCGACCATGAGTGCCCAGAGGTTGTTGAGCGGGCCGCCTTGGCCGTAGCCAGTGCGTTCGTGCAGGCGCGCGAGCAACTCGATCCCGGCGAAACGTTTTTCCTCGGCGCGCAATTTCTTCGCCGCGGCATCGTAGGCGAGCCGGTGCGGGTGCCAGAAATCTGCGACGTTAATCATGAGCCCTTGGCCGGTGCGGCGCACCGCGAAGGCGCCGCTCATCCCCTGAGCGGCGAGGATGGTGCCCGCGGCGGCGCGGAGCGCAGTGGGGTTGTTGGCCGCTGGCAGCGCCGGGAGCGTGTAGTCTTTTTCCCAGAGCGGGAGCCACTGCGGATCGGCCGCACGATACTCGCGAAAGTGCTCGCGATGGTTGAAGACAAAGGTGGAGACCGCGTAGACGAGCACCCAGGGAATCAAGAGCAGGCCGAGGTAAAGATGGGCGCGGCGGAAGAGGAGATTCCAGTTTTGCATGGTGATGGCTCCGGTTAGAGGGTGGCGAGCAAGACGCCAAAAATGCCGAAACCGGCGAATGCACAAAGGGCGCCCCACAGGCGAGCCGGCTTGATTTCCCACCACATGAAGACACCGGACAAAATCCAGAATATCATGCCGACGACGGCGAGGTCGACCGTGGCGGCCCAGATTTTCGAAGCGAGATACGGCTGTTCGTAGCCGCTGCGGAAGTGGGCCCGGTTCACGATGACAGGAGCGGGGGTAATTTGTTTTTCGATGACGACCCGGTTCTCCGTGCGGAAGTAGGTGACGCGATGGGCAGAGAACGAAGCGAAACGGTTGAAGACGAGGCGTTCGGCGGGAGGATTGGGCGGCGTGTTGAACGATCCGGCCAAGCCGAGGTCGGCCAGAACCTGCACGCCGATTTCCCGGGGCGTGGCACCGGTGGAAAATACGGTGGTGTAGGGGCGCTCCTCGATTTTTTCGAATTCGGGGAATTTGCCGCCATACCAGCTGCGGACGGTTTCGTTGTGATTCAGGACAAGTCCGCTGAGGGCATAGACGATCATCCACGGCGTGAGAAACAGCGCCAGATACAGGTGGACGCGACGGATGAGTTTGGAGGGAGAAGTGGAAGGGGTGGGGTTCACGGGGTGGGGTTCGAGGCGGAGCGGTCCCGAGTTGGGTTTACTTCATCCGGGTGGCTGTACTCAACCTTTGGATGTCCGGGATGTCGAACGATTCGAGGAGGCCGAAGCAGAAGAGCTCGGGGTATTGGTCGACGGACCCGTTTTGGCGGAGGACTTCGTGGAGGGAGAGGAGTGCGTCGGTTTGGCGGAGCGAGCCGATGGCGGTGGGCTCGAGGGCGGTGGCGATGAGGGCGGCGAGGCCGAGGCGCGGGCCGGTGGATTCGAGGGTCACGGGCGCGGATTTGAATTCGGTGCGGGCCCAGCGGGCGATGGCGGCGAGTTGGCTGGTTTGGATGCCGAGGGGGCGGTCGCCGGTGGCGGCGACGAGGAGGGCGTAAAGGAAATCGCGTTCCTTGATTTTGGATTCGCCAAAGTAAAACGGATCGAGGGCGAGCACGCGTTGGCCGGAGGCGAGGAGGGCTTCGGCGCGGGCGGCGAGGGATTTACGACCGGCGTCGGCGACGAGGAGGGTGGTGCCGCGCGGGGTGCCACGGGTGAGGGCGACGACGGGGACGGTCCACGGGTCGCCGACACGGAGTTTCCAATACGTGGCGGTCGTTTCGCCGCGCGTCGCGGTGGTGGGAGGCGGAGCGGCGACGGTGTGCGCTTGGTAGTGGACGACGGATGCAAGGGTCTCGCGGGTGGCGGCGCCGGGGCGCGGGATATTTTTCGCGGCGGCGAGAGCGAGTTGGTGGAAGTCAAGGTTGTCGGCGGGGAGCGGAACGTTGAGCGCGGCGGAGGTTTTTAGCTCGGCGGTGGAGTCAATTTCTTCGGCACGGTAGCGCGGATCGCCGGGGAAGAAGGTGTCGCCGACCATGCGGTAGAAGGCCTGGCGGTTATCGAGTTCGAAGTTGTGCGTGCCGGGGTCGACGTTGATGTGCGAGCGGAGGCGGTGGGGCTGGCCGTAGAGCTGGAAGACGGGCTCGGCGGCGGCGAGGAGCGGGGAGAGCGCGTGGTCGGAGGCGAAGCAGCAGTTGTCTTTGGCGTTGTAGGTGAGGAGGGCGGAGCGGCCGGCGAGGAGGGCGGTGAGGTGCGTGTAGTCGGCGATCGTGGCGAGGTCGTTGGGCGTTTGCTCGGAGTCGCCGAGGTCGGAGGGAAATTCGGCGCGCGTGCGGTAGCTGGAGTAACCGGCGACGGGGTTGGCGAGGGTGACGCGCGTATCGAGCGAACTGATCATAATCGTCTGCCAGCCGCCGCCGGAGAGGCCGCTGACGGCGACGCGCGTGGGGTCGGCGTAGGGGAGGGCGAGGAGCGCGTCGAGCGCCCGCGACAGCGCGAGGTAGAACGGCGCGAGGCCGCTGACGCCGCAGAGGTCGAGTTGGTTCATGCGGTAGTGGGTGAAGCCGTCGGTGCGGAGCTGGCCCTGGGCGAACCACTCGACGTTGAGGGAGGCAATACCGCGTTGGGCGAGAGCGATGCAGCGGAGCTGTTTGTAGGGAGCGGCCTTGCCCTCCTTGTCGTGGCCGTTGACGGCGAGGTGGACGGGGATTTTTCCGGAGATGTTTTCCGGTACGTAGAGGAGCGCGGGAATCCAGAGGCCGGGGAGGGCTTCGTAGCGGAGTTTGCGAATCGTGTAGCCGGGGCCGCCCGGAATCGTATCGAGCCACTCGACACGCGTCTTCGCGTCGCGCCATGAGCACGCGAGCTCGCCGCGGAAAACAATTTTATCGAGGACATCGTGGCGCGTGCGCTCGGCGAAGAGTTTCCACTCCGCGAGCGTGGTGAGGGCGGGTATCGTGGCGACGCGGCTCGCGGTGTAGGCGCGGACTTCGGTGAGCGGGAGCGTGGGAGCGAGGATCGGGCGGGCGAGGAGGGCGGCGAGGTCGGCGGGCGTGGTGGTTTGAGCGGAGGCGAGCGAGAAGGCCCAAGGCGCAAGGACCAAGGACCAAGGAAGCAGCCGGGCGAGACGAGTGAGGGCGGACATGGGGCGCAGCGGGACGAAAATAGCCAAAGGCGAATGCGTGCAGGGAAATTGAAGCGTTATTTCGTCGAGCGGGATTTGAGGGCGGCGATGAGGTAGTCCTGCGCGGTGGCGTGGGCGACGTCTTTGGCGCCGGGATACATGAGGTCGCAGGCGACGCCGAGGGAGCGGCAGTGCTCCTGGAGTTTTACGCCGAAGTTGGCGGTGTGGGTCGGGTCTTTCTGGTCCTGTCCGAGGGCGGGAGGGGTGTGGTAGATGAGGTAGACGGCCGGGTCGTCTTTGGTGACGAGGTGATAGGGCGAGTATTCGGCGATGAGCGGCTGGAGGCGGTCGCGGGCGGCGAGGAATTGTTCGAAGGTGGCGAGGCCGAAGGCGTGCCCGCCGTATTTGCTGTTGGGCGTCCACGCCTTCATCTGCACGGGATCAAGCGTGGTCTGGGCGACGGTGACGGCGGCACAGAACAGGCGGGTGGATTCCCGCGCGATCGGGTCGGCGCTCTTGGGTTCGGCGAGGTCGTCGTGGAACGCGAGCCAGAGACTGGAGCAGGCGCCGGCCGAACCGCCGGCGGCACCGATGCGGGTTTTGTCGAGGTTCCACGCGGCGGCTTGGCTGCGGACGAATTGCAGGGCGCGGGCGGCGTCGTGGAGCGGGGCTTTGACGGGCGGGGTGACGCCCTCGGCCTCGGCGTGCTTGATCAGGCGGTAATTGATCGCGACGACAGAGATGCCCTGGGCGAGCAGGCCCTCGACGCTGACGAATTTGTTGACGCGTTCCTTTTCGCCGCTTTGCCAGCCGCCGCCGTGGATCACGAAGACGAGGGGCGTGGGCGTGGCGGAAGCGGCGCGCCAGAAATCGAGGACCTGGCGCTCGTGCGGACCGTAGCGGACCTCGGCGAGGGTGGGTTTGACGACGGCGGGGTTTTCCGGCGCGGATTTTTTCGCGGCGGCCTTGGCGGCTTTGGGCTGGGGCTGAGCTTGAGCGAGCGCATGGGGCGCAGGGGCGAGAACGAGGAGGGCGAGGAGTGCGGGGAGGAGGCGCGTGGTGATCATAGGAAATTAGGCGATGAGGCGGTGGACGACGTTGCCGTGGACATCGGTGAGGCGGAAGTCGCGGCCGCTGTGGCGGTAGGTCAGGCGTTCGTGGTCGAGGCCGAGCAGGTGGAGCACGGTCGCTTGCAGGTCGTGGACGTGGACGCGGTCCTGCACGGCTTTGAAGCCGAAGTCGTCGGTCGCGCCGTGGGTGTAGCCGCCTTTGGTGCCGCCGCCGGCGAGCCACATCGTGAAACCGTGGTGGTTGTGGTCGCGGCCGGCGGTGGGGCTGACTTTCTCGCCCTGCGAAAGTTCGACGGTGGGCGTGCGGCCGAACTCGCCGCCCCAAATTACAAGGGTGTCGTCGAAAAGTCCGCGCTGTTTCAGATCGGTGAGGAGGGCGGTGAGACCCTGGCAACATTCGGTGGCGAGGCGGCGGTGGCTCTTCTCGATGTTGTCGTGGCTGTCCCAAGGTTGGAGGGTGCCGTGCCAGACCTGGACGAAGCGCACGCCGCGCTCGACGAGGCGACGGGCGATCAGCATCTGTTTCGCCTGCGCGGTGTCGCCGTAGAGGGTGCGGATGGATGCGGGTTCGCGGTCGATGTCGAAGGCGTCGGTCGCGGCGGTCTGCATGCGGAACGCGGTCTCGAAACTCTGGATGCGCGCCTCGAGGGCGGGATCGGAGCGCGTGGACTGGTGGCGGCGGTTGAGCGCGGCGGTGAAGTCGAGTTGGGCGCGTTGGGCGGCGGGATCGAGGTCGGCGTTGGTGAGATGGTCGATCAGGTCGGCGGCCTTGCGATCCTGGGTTTCGATGTAGGTGCCCTGGTAGGCGCCGGGGAGAAAGGAGGACTGCCAGTTGTCGGCGCCGGCGACGGGCATGCCTTTGGGGACGAGGACGACGAAGCCGGGGAGGTTTTGGTTTTCGGTGCCGAGGCCGTAGGTGATCCACGAGCCGATGCTCGGACGGGCCATGATACTGGCGCCGCAGTTCATGAGGCGGAGGCAGTTTTCGTGGATCGGCGAATCGGAATACATCGAGCGGATCACACAGAGATCGTCGGCGTGTTGGGCGGCGAGCGGACCGAAGAGTTCGCTGACCTCGAGGCCGGATTGGCCGTAGCGGGCGAAGGAGAACGGCGAGCCGAG
>Ga0209829_10002378_pt1 | contig 14332 bp, 12 predicted proteins | sample C_140205_EF_Meta_FD_187311 | JGI IMG/M metagenome (GOLD analysis project Ga0209829, IMG submission 187311) | Freshwater microbial communities from Lake Croche, Canada to study carbon cycling - C_140205_EF_MetaG (SPAdes) (version 2) | ecosystem: Environmental > Aquatic > Freshwater > Lake...
ATCCAGGTGGAAGCATCGAAGTAGAAATTACCAAGCAAAAAAACAATGGGGTAGAAGCGGAGCTTAATTTACCAAAAAATACAAAGGGCAGATTTATTTGGGGAGGGAAGCAAATTCAATTACATAGTGGTGTCCAAAAAATAAAAATTGGCTAACTAGTCAGTTAAAAAACTAAGCGAAATAAAAAAGCTCCTCTTATGCGAGGAGCTTTTTTTATAGTAAAGTATTTTTAAAACAATGAGAAGGCTAATCTTTCCAACGCCATTCACCCGCAATGATCAATGGTTCTTTTAAATTATTTTTGATCAAGAAGTTTTTGGTTTCCTCATCGGTAAAATGTTTGGATTTGATTTCAGTAGCATCTGCAATTCCATACAATAACATCGATCCAAAACGAACGGTGTTTTTCATGCCATTTTCTTCTACTAAACTAAATACATCACAATCTGCATGGTAACAAGGGCCTGCATTTTTTGGAAGGCCGCCACCTGCGCCACCGCCTGTAGGCACCCCTTGTAACATAAAGGGTTGGTTGTCGCTGTGTAAGCCAGCACCCACTCTAAACATATTGGTAAAAGAGGTATCAATACTTTTTGCAATAGCACCAATACCAGAAATTAAATCTTTACTGTCTTCTGCACTTGTGGAATAACCTTTTGGATCAAAGGTCATGTCGTAGTTTAACATGTACCTGATTTGATCAATGGTTTTATTTTTAATGGCATCTTTTACATAGGCTCTTGAACCCAACAAGCCTTCTTCTTCTCCCATGAACATCACAAATTCAACGGTTCTTGCAGGGTTTAATTTTAATTTAATAAAAGTGCGGGCCATATCTAAAACAGAAAAAGAACCAATGCCATTGTCAATAGCGCCTGTGGCTAAATCCCAACTATCTAAATGCCCGCCAATCACAATTTTTTCAGTAGGAATAGATTTGCCTGGAATGGTGGCCACCACATTACGTGCTTTAATCATACCAGAAAAATTATTCATGGTAATATGACTAAATAATTTTCCTTTGGCAAGTTGATCTCTTAAAGCAAGTCCATCTTCTCTTCCAACACAAACGGCAGGAATAGGAATTAATTTTCCAGTAACAGAAGCAGTACCTGTTAACAATACACCGTTGGGTGCAGTGTTTATGAGCATCATTCCTTTGGCGCCATATTTTGTGGCCAATGCTGTTTTTTCTGAACGGTGTAAGGAAGGGGTACCTGCTTTAGAATTAGGAAGTACGCCTAAAAATACCAAGGCAATTTTTCCTTTAACTTTATCTGGGTTGGCTAAATAATCATCTTCAACGCCATTGCCCATATCTACCAGTTCTAAATTCACTTCTGCTTTTACAGGAGAATGAGCCAAGGTAACCGATTTGATAGGGTGTTGATCTTGCACAGTAGAACCCACCGTTACATTTATTTTGCCCCTGCTCCAACTTTCTACTTCAAAGGGTTCGAAACGTAAATTGGTGAAACCATAGGATTTTAATAAATCGAAAGCATATTGTTCGGCCTTTTTTCCATTTTCAGATCCGGTTAAACGATGCCCAATGGTTTCGGAAGAAATTTTAAGCGAATTATACGCATTTGAGTTTTTGGAAACCTCCGTATTGATTTTGTTGAAAACCTCATTCCATTCTGGTTTGGTCTGCGCAATAAGGCTATTGCCTAGGAATAATAGACCTAAGCCTATTACAAAACTTGTTTTTTTCATATTGGTGGTTATTAGGCTACTAATTTATTCAAAATAAGTCAAATTCTAGGAATCTTTTTACCAGCGGGGCTGCCAAATAAGCTGTACTTTTATATAGGCGAATTCAATCCTTTAAATAAAAAATTATGTTATTCATTATCCTAGGCCTTATTATATTTTTTGCAGCAGGTGCTGTACAAAATCTCAATTTAGGGGTGGCCATTCCTAAAGCAACTATAAAAAGTATAGGTATTGTAGCCATTGTTATTGGTGTACTTTCTTCTTGTATCAAACAAATAGATGCTGGACAAATTGGGGTCACTTCCATGTTTGGTAAAGTGCAAGACGAAGTCATTACCAGTGGTTTGAATTTTGTGAATCCTTTAGTGACGGTAAATACCATTGATGTTAGAACTCAAAATTATACCATGAGTGGCGTGCATACCGAAGGGGAAGTAGCGGGTGATGATGCCATTAGAGTATTAACGGCGGATGGATTGGAAGTAGTGATAGACTTAACCGTTTTATACCGAGTACAATCTTCACAAGCACCAAAAATTGTTAGAGAGATAGGCTATGATTTCAAAAATGTCATTGTTCGTCCTATTACAAGAACAAAAATAAGAGACAATGCAGTGTATTATACCGCCGTGGATTTGTATTCAGTAAAAAGAGATGAGTTTCAGAGTAGAATTTTTAAAACCATCGAAGAGAATTTAAAAATTCGTGGTTTGGTATTAGAGCAATTGTTGGTAAGAAATATTGTTTTACCTGCAACAGTGAAAGCGTCTATTGAAGATAAAATTAAGGCAGAGCAAGATGCACAAAAAATGCAGTTTGTTTTACAAAAAGAAAAGCAAGAAGCAGAGCGTAAAAGGGTGGAGGCGCAAGGTATTGCTGATTATCAAAAAATTATTAGCTCAGGTTTAGGGGATAAGCAATTGCAATATGAGCAAATTCAAATTATGAAAGGTTTAATTACTTCTCCCAATGCTAAAGTCATTATTATGGGGGGAGGTAAGACCCCTGTTATTTTGGACGCCAAGAATAATTAATGCGCCTTTTTTATAATAGTACCAGCAAGCTTCGACTAATGATAGTACTGCTATTCATTAGCTCATTTATTTCATGTGGTTATGCTACTCAAAAAGGGATGGCTTCTTTTTATTCAGACTACTATGAAGGTAAAACTACTGCCAATGGTGAAATTTTTAGACATAATAAAAATACCGCGGCACATAAAACACTTCCATTTGGCACCAAGGTGGAAGTGACGAATCTTAAGAACAATCAATCCATTGTAGTAAGGATCAATGACCGAGGTCCCTTTGTCAAAGGGCGTATCATTGACTTAACTAAAACTGCTGCTAAGGACTTAGGGATGATTGGAGATGGTGTAACCAAGGTAAAAATAAGGTATAAGAAAAACTAGGTTTAGAAAAAAGTAGTATATTTCATAAAATTTTTTAAATCAAATTAGTTTATGGAACATCTATTAGGACCTATTGATTGGTTATTTATCGTCTTGTATTTAGCAGTTATTGCAGCTGTATCAGTTTGGTCTATCAGAAAAAGTAAGGAATCTCCATCCGATTATTTTTTAGCCAATCGAAACTTAGGTTGGTTTGTAATTGGGGCTTCTATTTTAGCCTCCAATGTTGGTTCTGAACATATTGTAGGTTTAGCTGGTACTGCAGCTAGTTCTGGAGTAGTGATGGGGCATTATGAATTGCACTCATGGATTATTCTTACCCTTGGTTGGGTGTTTGTACCTTTTTATATGAGAAGCATGGTCTATACCATGCCTGAATTTTTAGAAAGAAGATTCAATGCCAAGTCTCGTATTCTTTTGTCCATTATTCAATTGTTAAGTTATATCATCACCAAGGCCTCTGTAACTATTTTTGCAGCAGCTACGGTAATTACCATTTTCTTTCCAAGTGTAGATTTCTGGACCGCAGCCATTATATTAGTAATTGTAACAGGCGTATATACCGTGTTTGGAGGTTTGCATGCGGTAATGTATACCGAAGCCATACAAGCCATGGTCTTATTAGCAGGTTCTGCAGTGCTTTTATTTTATGGTTTACATGCAGTAGGTGGATGGAATAGTTTAATGGCATCTATCCCAAAAGAAAAATTAAACATGTTCCCTCCTTTAAGCGATCCTAATTTTCCTTGGGCTGGGATCTTGTTTGCATCACCCATTGTGGGGATATGGTATTGGTGTACCGATCAGCACATTGTACAAAGATGTTTGGCAGGTCGCGACGAAAAACAAGCACGTCGTGGAACTATTTTTGCTGCTTATTTAAAATTAATTCCATTTTTCATTTTCTTGATACCAGGATTAATTGCTTTTTCTTTATCACAACAAGGCAAATTGCATTTGACGGATGCCAATCAGGCCTTCCCAACCTTGGTGCGTGATTTATTGCCAACAGGTTTGAGAGGCTTATTGGCTGGAGGCTTATTGGCGGCATTGATGAGTTCTTTAGCTTCTGTGTACAACGCATGCGCTACTTTATTTACCATGGATATTTATCAAAAAATTAAGCCAGCGGCAGGTAATAAAGAATTGGTAAAAGTAGGTCGTATCACTACAGTGGTAGTGGTTATTCTAGGAATGATATGGATTCCATTGATGTCCAAAATATCAGGGGTATTGTATGAATATTTACAAAGTGTTCAATCTTATCTAGCACCACCTATTGCTGCGGTATTCTTATTGGGTGTATTCTCTAAACGAATCAATTCAAAGGGCGCCTTTACTGCATTGGTGGTTGGGTTTCTAATAGGTATGTTAAGAATCATTTTAGAGTTGAACAGAAATTCATTGACCGGATTTGCCCATAGTTTTGCGACCATTAATTTCTTGTACTTCTGTATTTTCTTATTCTTATTCTCTATTGCTCTATTAATTATAGTAAGCTTATTTACAGAGAAGCCATCAGAAGAGCAATTGAATGGACTCACTTTTGCAACTACCGTTAGCGCCGATAAAGCTGCTTCTAGAGCAAGTTGGAATTCGGTAGATGTTTGGTTGTCAAGCATTGCCATTGTTTTTGTGGTAGCCGTATTTTTATACTTCTCGCCTTTAGGTATAGCAGGGTAATAGCTTTCAAAATACAATTTTAGATACCTTACTGGATTGATTTTCAGTAAGGTATTTTTTTAACATATCTATAATTCAAATAAACCTTACCTTATATTCAAATTATAATATGAAAAAGACAATAGCCTTCTTGGCAGTAGTAATTTTTATAGTGCATGGTTCAAAATTATATGCACAGGAGGGTAAGCTATTGCTACCTGGCTATACCTATATTTTTGAAATCAAAGATGGCTCTAATAGAACTGGAAGATTGGACAGTACCACGGCCGATTATTATTTCATCAACAATCCAGCGATAGGAGTAGATCGTATCAGTAAAAGAAGTGTATCTAAAATAAAAGAAATTCATTTGAATAAAGATGGAACTTTTTCCAACCCGCATTACAGTAGGTATTTATTTGGTCCTTCTGCCTTGCCTCAAACCAAGGGCGAGGTTTATTGGAACAATGTTTCTTTCGAATACAATACCATCCAATTTGGGGTAACCGAACATTTATCCATGGGCATGGGCGGCTTTTTATTTACCTCTTTGACTGGCAATTTAGTGCTCTTGCCCAATGTAAAATATTCATTTAAGATTAGCGAAAAATCCCATATTGCAGTAGGCGCCTTGATTGCAGTTTTACATGCTAGAGGTGGAGGTGGATCACCCTCGGCTTCCTTGCCTTTTATAGTTTATACGCATGGAGATTCCGAAGCCAATATCAGTGGGGGAATTGGTTGGGCCAATGTAAGTGATTATGGGTGGGCCCCTAAGCCAACTGGTTATATGGCGGGCATGAAAAGGATTGCACGCAATTGGGTATTTCAAGGAGAAGCTTATATGTTAAATAATAACACAGAAAATTCCATCTACATAGCTACATTCAGAAACATTAAACCCACATCAAGTTGGGACTTTGGAATAGTTAGCCTGCATTTTGGAACTACTAATTTTTCACTTCCAATTATAGGGTATACCTTAAAATTTTAGGGTCGAAAATTATTAGGCTCTGTCGTGATCTGCCTTCCAGTTTTTAATCAAAAGCTTAATTTCTTTGTTGGATAAATTTTCGGCATTCGCTTTTGCTGCTAAGGCAACAAATTCTTCGTCGGAAGCAAAGCGCAGTGCGATAATTTGACCCATGCGTAATTCTTTAGGCAAGGCTTTGCCTGTGGCAATAAAATGTCTAAAATTTTCTTCGGCACGAATGGCTCTATCTTGTGCTTTTAATGCAAAGCTGCGAAAATACCAGGCCATTAAAATTAGTATTAAAGAAAGTAGGCATAATAGAGCGCCTAGATATTTATTTTCTGCGCTAGATTGGATCAAATAATTTACTGAGGCAATCAAGAAAACAAGAATGGCTGGAAGTGCGATATAGTGGAATCCAGGAACCATTTTAGCATGGTTTTTAAAATTTTGAGCTTGCATTGGTTGGTTATTTTATTTTTTAAAAAGAAATTGTTTTTCAATTTTCAAGTGTAAACAGAGGCTCCATACAAAGTCTGCTGCTAAAGTATTGGAATGTCCAATGGGGGTATTCATCATAGCCGAAATACTAAAGGGAGATTGTTTACTTTGTAGGGCAAGGTTGGTAGAGAAAAAATCTCCATTTAAGCCATCCAGTAAAACATGGTAAATCTGCGGGCTAATAGCCATTTTTAATTGACTACCTATATCAATATTTTGAAAATTGGTTACCAATGCGACATAATGAAGGTAACCAGCTCCGCTTTTTTCACGTCCTTTTCCATACAAATAAATAGGAGATATTGTAAGGTATTTATTGACGGTATAATCGGCAGATAAATCTGCATTAAAATAACTATGCCCTGTAATTAAACTTTTTTGAACACCATCTGCAATAACAGACCCGTAGTCGTAAGAAAAATTTAAGCCAGTGCCTGTTCTCATTTTAAAATTTGCTTGGTCGATTAATTTATAATGCAACCAGTAGGAATTTTGCCAAGGCTTGAATTCGGTTGATAAATGTATTTGTGGATCAAAACTAAATCTGCCTCTGGTGAAAGATAAGTAGGAAGTAATGGCCGGTTTATTCAGTGAAAAATTAGGCACATTGGAAATCCCATTATTTGTTAGCCCAATATCCGCATTGAAGGATAGGGTATCCTGTGTTTGCCCAAAAACATGAATGGAGAATAGGGAAAAAACCAGCAATAGATATTTATAAATCCTGTGCATTATTGTATAGTACTGAATCTTGCCAAAGGTACTTGATTTTATTATCACAATTGAGTATCTTCACGAATAGCTGCTAAAACTAATAATATGAGTAATTTGTTGCAAAAAATAATCTTCTTATTTTTTCTAAGTATTTTAATGCAAGACACCTTGTTTGCACAAACAGGCAATGGAATAAAAAAAATTGAGGTAAATGCTACCACTAATTTAGGAAAAATAGAACCCACCATGTGGGGCGTTTTTTTTGAAGATATTAACCTTGGCGCAGACGGCGGTATTTATGCAGAGTTGGTCAAAAATAGGTCTTTTGAGTTTTATAAACCTTTAATGGGATGGACTGTTTTGCAACAGCCTTCTAGAGAAGGATCCGTATTGGTTTTGAATAGACAAGAAGCACAAACTTCAAATCCAAGGTATTTAAGTGTAAAATTAGACCATACAAAAAAAGGTAATTTAAGTATCATCAATGAAGGATTTAGAGGTATGGGTATTAAGTCAGGACTACAATATAATTTTTCAGTTTTATACAAACAAGTAGCTAATCCAATTCAATTACATATTGAGTTGGTTAATTCGAAAAATGAAATCATAGGACAGGCGCTATTGGAAACCATGAATACCCATGGGGAGTGGAAAAAACTTAATACAAGTTTTACTGCCACAGAAACAGAGGCAAAAGCAAAATTAAAAATATGGTTTGAAGGGGATGGAGAAATTAATATGGATATGATTTCATTGTTTCCGCAAGATACTTGGAAACAAAGGCCCGGTGGTATGCGTGCCGATATGATACAATTGTTGGCCGATTTGAAGCCTGGGTTTATTCGCTTTCCTGGTGGTTGTATTGTAGAAGGATATGATCTTGCGCAAAGATACCAATGGAAAAAAACAATTGGTCCCTTAGAGGAAAGACAATTAATTATCAATCGTTGGAATACCGAAATAGCACATAGGCCCACCTTGGATTATTTTCAAACTTTTGGCTTAGGTTTTTATGAATACTTTCAATTGGCAGAAGATATTGGTGCAGCCCCACTGCCTATTTTAAATTGTGGTATGGCTTGTCAATTTAATTCCTCTGAATTAGTGCCCATTGATCAACTTGATCCTTATGTTCAAGATGCATTGGATTTGATTGAATTTGCCAATGGAGATACTTCAAGTAATTATGGCAGAGTAAGAGCAAACCTGGGACATCCCACAAGTTTTAATTTAACAATGATGGGAGTGGGTAATGAAAATTGGGGACCTCAATATTTAGAACGCGTTAAAATATTTGAAAAAGCAATTAAATCAAAGTATCCAAATTTCAAATTGGTGTATAGTTCTGGTACAGATCCAGGAGGGGAAAGATTTGAAACCTTAAATACGGCGCTAAGATCAATGAAGGCAGATATCATAGATGAACATTATTACCGTAAGCCAGATTGGTTTCTAAATAATGCAACTAGGTATGATCATTATCCAAGAAATGGTTCAAAAGTATTTGCAGGTGAGTATGCAGCACAAAGTGAATTTACTGTAAGTCCTAATAATAAAAATAATTGGTTAACAGCCATCAGTGAAGCAGCCTTCATGACAGGATTGGAAAGAAATGCAGCTGTGGTAAACATGGCATCTTATGCGCCTTTGTTTGCACATGCAGAAGGTTGGCAATGGACACCCGATTTAATTTGGGTGGATAATCTTCGTTCTTATGGCACGCCCGATTACTTTGTCCAAAAAATGTATTCCAATAATAAGGGTAATAAAGTTATAGCTATCACTTTGGAAGGCAATACTTTAATCGGACAGGACAGCTTGTATGCAAGTGCAAGTATGGATACGGTGGCCAATGAATTGATTATAAAAATAGTAAACGCATCTAGTAAAATACAAAATACCTCGTTTTCCCTAACAGGGGTTAGTAAAGTATCGCCTTTGGTCAATACCTTAGTGATGCAGCATAGTTTATTGGATATGAACAGTTTTGAAAAGCCTGAAAATGTTGCCCCAAAAGCTTCTAGCTTTAAAATTAAAGGGAAAAGCTTTAATTATGAACTTGGGTCTTATTCCTTTCATGTAATAAGAATTAGACTGATTCAGTAATTTTGTTCCATCCTTTATATAAATTTTCCACAGGTCACAAAACTTGAATTTTATTTAAGTATTTGCTTATATTTATTTCTATTAAAAATTGCTATTTTAAAACAAATTGAAACTACCGCTATGAAAACGCTTAAAAACATTCTTATTGCTTCTGTATGTATTTTATTTACCATTGGAGCCAAGGCACAAACAATAACTGTTCCTGCTGAATTTTATTTAGGCAAATGGGCCATGCAATTTAAAGGGTTGCCACAAGGCGATGGCAAAATGGTTTTTGGCATAGAGAAAAAAGACAGTGTATTAACTGGAATAGTCTATAATGGAACAGGAACAAAAATTGCCAATATTGACAAAATAGAGTTGAATGCAGATAATGTAACAGTCTATTTTTCTGCTGGTGGCTATGATGTAAATGTCATTGTTACCAAAAAAGATGAGAATCATATTACGGCTTCTTTAATGAGTATGTTTGAAGCAGAGGGTGAAAGAGTAAAGGAAGAACCCAAGTCTTCTCAATAAAATAATCGGATAAAAAATAAAAATGAAAAAAATCGTTTTCTTTTTCGCATGTATGCTATTTATGCAACAAGCAGTGAATGCACAAAATTTAAGAGTGTTGGTATTTTCAAAAACCGCGGAGTTTAGACATGAATCTATTGCCGCAGGTAAATTAGCCTTTGAAAAAATGGCTAAAGTAAAGGGCTTTGCTGTAGATTTTTCTGAAGATGCCAGCGTTTTTGTGGAATCAAATTTGAAAAAATACAATGCCATCGCTTTTTTAAGTACCACTGGTGATATATTAAATGAGGAGCAGCAAAATGTATTTGAAAGATACATTCAAGCAGGGGGTGGTTATTTAGGTATACACGCCGCGGCAGATTGTGAGTACCAATGGCCATGGTATGGTAGTTTAGTAGGGGGGTATTTTTTAAGTCATCCCATGCCTAACAATGTTCAGAATGGTAAATTTACGGTGGTAGAGAAAAATCATTGGGCCACTAAAGGCATGCCGGATACTTTCGAAAAAGTAGATGAGTTTTATAGTTTTAAAAATTTAAATCCTAACGTAAAGGTTTTGTTGACCATCGATGAAAAATCTTACGAAGGTGGAAAAAATGGAGCTTATCATCCCATGAGCTGGTACCATGAATACGATGGTGGTAGGGCTTTTTATACTGCGATGGGACATACCAATGAAACCTTTACCAATGAATTGTTTTTGAATCATGTTTGGGCGGGTTTGAACTATGTCATGAAAGGAGATGCTCCTATAGCCTTAGATTATTCAAAAGTAAAACCAGAAGAAAATCGTTTTTCAAAAGTGATTTTACAAGAAAAATTAAATGAACCCATGGAACTAAGTGTGCTCAATGACGGAAGAATATTATTCATTGAAAGGCATGGAGCGGTTCGTTTGTATAATTTAGCCACTAAGCAATTAAAAACCATTGCCACTATTCCTGTAAGTACAAAATACAAGGACAAAGACGGAAAAATTTCAGAAGCAGAAGATGGCATGTTGGGTTTGAACAAAGATCCTAATTTTGCAAAAAATCATTGGATTTATTTATACTATTCCGATCCCAATCAATCAGCCAATATCCTTACCAGGTATACCATGGTAGGAGATGAGCTAGATTTAAAATCTAAAATTGTGATCTTGACCGTTGCTACACAAAGAGAGCAATGCTGTCATACGGCTGGTTCTATCGCATTTGACAATAAGGGTTATTTGTATTTATCTACAGGAGACAATACCAATCCCCATGGAATTGATGGATATAATCCCATTGATGAAAGAGAGGGAAGAGGGCCTTGGGATGCACAAAAATCTTCTTCCAATAGCAATGACTTAAGAGGTAAAATCTTAAGAATTATTCCTAAGGCGGATGGCAGTTATGAAATTCCAAAAGACAATTTATTCCCAGTAGGTACCCCAAAAACAAGACCTGAAATTTATACCATGGGGCATAGAAATCCATTTAGAATTTCTATTGATCAAAAAAACAATTACTTATATTGGGGGGAAGTGGGTCCGGATGCAAACAATGATAGTACAGGAAGAGGGCCTGCTGGTCAGGATGAAGTTGGACAAGCCAGAGCTGCAGGTAATTTTGGCTGGCCTTATTTTGTGGGAGACAATAAAGCGTATTCGAAGTATAATTTTGCCACCAAAAAAACAGAATTTTTGTATGATGCTGCTAAGCCTGTTAACAATTCTCCTAATAATACTGGTTTAAATGAATTGCCACCAGCGCAAAAAGCGATGATTTGGTATCCTTATGCCGATTCAAAAGAATTTCCAATGTTAGGCAATGGGGGAAGAAATGCAATGGCAGGGCCTGTATATCATGCAGAAGATTTTAAAAATTCAGCTAGGGCTTTTTCAAAATATTATGATGGTAAATTTTTCTCCTATGATTGGATGCGTGGTTGGATCATGGCCAACACCTTGGATAAGGAAGGCAACTTAGTGAGTATGAGTAAGTTTATGCCAAGTTATCGTTTTAGCAATCCAATGGATATGGAATTTGACAAGAATGGTGATTTATATATGTTGGAATATGGGACAGGATGGTTCTCTCAAAATGATGACGCAAGATTAATCAGAATTGAATACAATGGAGGCAACAGAAATCCTTTAGTAAAAATCAATGCAGATAAATTAGCAGGCGGATTGCCTTTTTCTACCAATATACTTACGCAAGGTACCATTGATCCCGATGGAGATAGTATTCAATACCATTGGACGGTAACTACAAAAGAAGGGTATAAGAAAGTATACAATACCAAGGACGTACATTTGAATTTTACAAAAGCGGGCGTATATAAAGTAAGTTTAAAAGCAACAGATGGTAAGGGAGGTGTTAGTTCCGAAGCTTTAGAAATTATTGCTGGAAATGAGTCACCTGTTTTAAAATTTAATCTAGAAGGCAAGAATAAATCTTTTTATTTTAATGGCAATACCTACAATTATTCTGTGGATGTGAATGATAAGGAGGATGGATCTACTGCCTCTGGAAGCATTAAAGCAAGTCAGGTGGCAGTGAATATTGATTATTTAGCAGAAGGCTTTGATAAAGTGGAGATTGCACAAGGACATCGCTCCGCTGAAGAATCTGTAAGTAGCGATAAAGGATTGAAACTAATTCAATTGAGCGATTGCAAATCCTGCCATAGCATTAATAAGAAATCGGTAGGTCCTACATTGAATGATATATCTGCCAGGTATTTGAATAAAGCAGGTGCCGATCAAAAATTAGTGAAGAAAGTAATTTCTGGAGGTGGTGGCAATTGGGGTGAAGTGCCTATGGCAGCGCATCCACAATTGACCGCTGCAGATGCGGCTGAAATGGTTAAATACATTTTAAGTTTGGCGCAACCTAAATCAATAGCAAACAACTTACCTTCTAAAGGAGCTTATGCTTTAAAATTGCCAGCCAATGATAAAGGGGAGGGGGTATTTATTTTCAAGGCATCTTATAAGGATAGAGGCTTCAAAAATTTACCATCTATTTCTGCGGAAGAAACCTTTACTTTAAAAAATCCAAAAATAAATTCAGCTAGTTTTGAGGTATTTGACAACGTTAATAAAATGTCTTATGGTGGGATGAAGTTTGTGATTCCAGGCAATACGGGTGCTTATATTGCGCTAAACAACATTGATTTAACCGGTATTTCACAATTACAAGCAACTGCAATGGCGCCAAAAGCACAATTAAACGCAGCAGGTGGGTACATCGAATTGCATATAGATAAAGTAGATGGTCCTTTATTGGGTAAGTCGGAGTTTATTAGTGATAAGGGTGGTTCTATTATGAGCTTTGGTTCGCCCTTCTTAATTGATCTCAAACCAACACAAGGCTTCCATAATTTTTATATGGTCTTTAAAAACGATGAATTAAAAAAACCTACTTCCTTGATGATTGTTACTGATGTAGTTTTTAAAGGGAATAAGTAATTAGTAAAAAAAATAAAAAAAGTATATGAGTCATACATTCAATAGTCAATCAAAACCACTGCTAATTAGAATTTGGCATTGGTTAACCTTCTTGTTTTTCTTGGCATCTATTTCCACTGTAATTTTTGGTTCAACATTATATAAGACCAAAGAAAACATTGAAATGGTGAAAGAACAAGCCATGCACAAAGGTGGAGTATTGACCAATGATCAAGCCAGGGCCATTGCGCATGAGTTTAGTGACAAGTTATGGATGCTGCATAAATACATTGGCTTTGGATTAAGCTTTTTGATGTTGTTTAGAATTATCATCGAAGTCACTGCTTCCAAACAAGACAAATTGCTTGGAAGAATTAAAGCAGCTTCTTCTATTTCAATTAAAGATGCGGAGCAAAAACATTATATCAATGTAAATAAATCTTATTTATTATTCTATTTATTATTTATAATAATGGCTTTTACTGGGTTGGTATTGGCTTTTGAAGATGTCAAATTTTTAGATCCCATCCATAAAATCTCCAAGCAAGTTCATAGTTATGTACAATATGGATTGTATGCTTATATGGTGATACATATTGCAGGGGTAGTGCTGGCAGATACCGATAGATATCCTGGCATTGTTTCAAGAATGATTAATGGGAAGAATTAAATAAGCTATCACTTATTATTTAAAACATGCACAAGCTCAACCATTTATTTAATCAGTTTGAGGCTCAAATTGTTAATTTTTCGAAATTAGATCCATCTATTTCTGAAGGGAATGTTGGCTGGCATATAGTGCATAGTTGTTTGGTTATTGATAGTGTAATAGCTTCCGTATTAAAGTCGGACCCTTCTAAGTTTAAAAAGAAATTTAGTTTCAAGGCCTTTATGGTATTACTACTTAATCAATTTCCAAGAGGCAAGGCCAAAGCTCCTTCTTTTACGATGCCTTCTGAGGAGGAAAGTCCGGCATCTATATTGAACCATATTAAGTTGACAAGAACAAATTTAGAAGCATTGTTAAAGGCTAGTAAAAATCAATATTTTACGCATCCTATTTTTGGTGAATTAAATAAGAAGGATACCATTCGGTTTTTATATGTGCATACCTATCATCACTACAAGATTATTAAAGATATCTTGAAATAAACCTGCTATGAAAAATACCATTTTCTTTTTATTTATTCTTTTTATTTTTAGTCAATGCGCTGTTGTCAACAAAGCCACTAAAGAAAATGCTGCTTTTGGACTTAAAGATTACTATAAAAATTATTTTGACATTGGTGTAGCCGTCTCTGCCAATTCA
>Ga0209829_10002379_pt1 | contig 14327 bp, 13 predicted proteins | sample C_140205_EF_Meta_FD_187311 | JGI IMG/M metagenome (GOLD analysis project Ga0209829, IMG submission 187311) | Freshwater microbial communities from Lake Croche, Canada to study carbon cycling - C_140205_EF_MetaG (SPAdes) (version 2) | ecosystem: Environmental > Aquatic > Freshwater > Lake...
TCTCTCTGACTTATTCGGAGGCGGTATTTCTTCAACTTACGGCGGAAGTTCTGTTGTAGAACGAAATCTAGATCGGATCACAATCATTGTGGGCGGACTTTGGTTTGCAGGCGTTGTGGCACTTAGTTTGGTTCTAAAGAAGTAACTTAGTTTTAGGTTTGCCTTAATTTAACAGGGGAGTTCAAATGGGAAGTGCAATTCGTGGAAGTCGTGTCGGCGCTGGTCCTATGGGCGAAGCGGAACGCGGCGATGCGATCGCCCGCTTCCGAGTTTCCTATTGGTGTGCAAATGGTCACGAAACTAGACCTTCTTTTGCTCAAGATGAAACAGTACAGATCCCAAATGAATGGGATTGTCCACGTTGTGGTTACCCAGCTGGCCTAAATAAAGATAAGCCACCACTACCAGTCAAGAATGAGCCTTATAAAACTCACTTAGCTTATGTAAAAGAACGGCGCACTGAAGCCGAAGCCAAGAAGATTCTCGAAGATGCGCTTTCGCGCCTGCGCGGGGAAGATTAATTCTTTTTAGAACTTAATAATTCCTGCAGTGCGGTAATAATCTTTTCGATACCCACGGTACGGTTTTTCAGATGGATCTGAATGAATGGAAGTTGTCGACTTCTTAGCGCTTGACCGTCGCCCAAAGCCTGTGCCATTAATAGAGTATGAAAAGTAAAATTTCTACCAGGAATACCTAAGTCACTTAAATTCTCGCCAGTAATCTGTAAGAAGGCGCCATTTTGTGGGCCACCTTTGTGGAACTGACCGGTTGAATGCAAAAATCTTGGACCCCAGCCAAAGGTTGTTGGACGATCAGTCGCACGAGATATTAATTCTCTCGTCGCCAAAATTTGTCGATCTGTATTGCGATTAAGAAAAGCCATGACCGCGAAGTAACCGTTAGATTGGCTAAGAAAGTTGCGCAGCGATTCTTCTAAGGAAGTTTCAGGTGCGTCCGCAAAAATTGCTACATCCGTATCTTCGAAAGATGGATTGTTTTGTGCCGGATAGTCGCCGTTCCATTGCGTAATTAGCTTTGAGGTTCGCTCTTTCGCTTCGGTCACATTGGGCTGGTTAAATGGATCAATTTGCAGCGCCCGCGCGAGAAGTGCTGTTACCCATTCCCAAAAAATAAATTGCGCCCCTAAAGTACCTTGCACGATAATTTCGAATTTTTCACGTTTGGCGATATCAAATCCAACCACGGGCATTGATTTAGGCCATTTCGAATTTGCAGATTCGATAACAACTGGAAGTCGCCCGTTGCCATTTTTTCCAGTTGATTCCGCAATTAGTTGTTCAATCCAATCTGATATTCCAGGTACTTGACTATCGGTATCACAGAAGGCAACAGATGGCTCTATTTGTTCAAACAGTAAGGTTGCCATTTTTACGACAGTTGAACCCGCTTCTTCGAAGGTATTTCTAGCGGCGTCAGCATCATCTAGCAGAACTGAGATATCTATGCCAAGTAGAGCTGCTGGGGTCAGACCAAATGCGGTGAGGGCACTGTAGCGACCACCTACATTTGGATCCGCATTTATAACTCGTAAACCGGATTCTCGGGCACTTCTATCAAGCGGTGAATTTGGATCAGTAATTATGACTAGATGATCTTTAGGATCTAAATCGGCTTCTTCAAATAGTTTTATGAAAAGGGTTAAGTGCGAGCCTGTTTCAATAGTTGATCCTGATTTGGAGCCAACCACAACAACAGTGTTAGCAAGTGATTGCGGAATTCCAGCCAGAATTTGATCTGGATCAGTGGTATCCAAAACAGTTAGCTCTTTTCCGTAAGTTTTTGCCATTACCTCCGGGGCAAGGGATGAACCGCCCATGCCGCAGAGAATTACATTGGTTAAGTTTTTCGAGCGCGCATACGCACTTAAAGCATCCAGTTGTGGGAGTAATTCACGCGAAGTAGTCGGCAAGTCAATCCAGTTGAGTCTGGACTTCGCTTCGTTTTCGGCATCAGATCCCCAAAGAGTGGCATCCTTCTTGGCCAAGCGTGCGGTGATCGCGTTTAATTCGTGAGCGCAAGGTGAAGTGGAGTTAAATTTTTCTAGCAACTTGCCGGTAAGAGTAATCAATTGGCTGCCGATGCCACGTTCTGCAAGAGATCTCTCCATGCTTGACCAAACTTGGATAAAGCTTCATCCTCTAACTTAACGAAAACACTCGGTAGATCGATCCCGATTTTACTGAGCGAAGCAAGAATCTCTTGTGCTTCTTTGTAGTGTTGAGTGATGGTGTCACCACGAATGACACCAGATTCCCGAACAATATCGAGTGTGGCTTCTGGCATTGTGTTTACCACCATTGGAGCTACAAGTTCTACGACATATTTTGTTGGGTCTTGTGTTTTATCTTTCACCCCAGTTGATGCCCATAATGGGCGCTGCACATTTGCACCATGCTCCCTTAAAGAATCGAACCTAGGGGAGGCAAAGGCGTCGGCAAACGATTGGTAGGCCAAATGTGCGATTGCTAGCGCAGCTTTACCATGTAAGTGCTCGCCAACCTGGATTTTAGAAAGTTGGGCATCAACCTCGGTATCAATGCGACTAATGAATAGGGCTGCTACGGAGTGGATCTGTGAAATATTTTCACCGGCAGCTACACGTTGTTCTAGCCCAGTCAGATATGCCTGCACCACAGCGCTGTAGCGTTCAACCGAAAAAATCAAGGTGACAGTTACACTAATCCCAAGGCTTGTTAATTTAGTAATTGCAGCTAGGCCAGGAATTGTGGCAGGAACTTTAATCATTAAATTTGGTCGATTAACGATTTTTGACAATTCCAAACCTCTTGCAACTGTTGCATCAACATCTTGGGCCAGATCAGGTTCGACCTCGATGCTAACTTTGCCATCGATTCCGCCTGATTTCTCAAAGAGAACGCTAAATAGATCACAGGCATCTCGTACATCATCAGTCGTTAGCGATGTTGCAATTTGGATAGCGCTCTGACCTGTTGCCGCTAACTTCTTAATATCTGGTGCATAGAGCCCTGATTTTGAAAATGCAGTTGCAAAAATGCTCGGATTGGTTGTGACGCCAACCACGGATGAATTTGATATGAGTTTTTCTAGCGTTCCATTGTGGATTCGATCGCGGGATAGATCATCAAGCCAGATCGATACCCCAGCTCTTGATAAATCCTTGAGAATCATTTTGAATTTGCGATACTGCGCTTTGCCGCGAATGCAACCGCTTCGGGAGTAAATCCAAATTCTTTGAATAGGTGAGACCCGGAAGCTGAGGAAGCAAAGTGTTCCACACTTATGATTTCGCCAGTTGCGCCAACAATTTCGCGCCAACCCATACCAATACCAGCTTCGATTGATACTCTGGCTTTTACCGAGGCGGGTAGCACAATTTCTTTATATGTTGGGCTTTGTTCGGCAAACCATTCTAAACAAGGCGCACTTACAACTTGGACGCTAATTCCTTCCGCCTCTAGAATTTTTGCTCCTGCGATCGCGACATGAACTTCTGATCCAGTGGCGATTAGAAGAACTTGAGGAGGTGTTTTTGCGGGACAAATTACATATGCGCCCTTCGCCGTACCTTCAGCAGACCCACATTGAGATCGATCAACGACCGGAAGGTTCTGCCTTGAAAGCGCGAAACCAATCGGTTTTCTGCGTTTTATAACTTCGCGCCAAGCAATTGCAGTTTCATTAGCATCTGCCGGTCGGATCATTGCAAAATTCGGTATTAAGCGTAGCGCTGCAATATGTTCAATTGGTTGGTGAGTCGGACCATCCTCACCTACCCCTATCGAATCGTGAGTCCAAACGAAAGTTGATGGGATATCCATAAGCGCAGCAAGCCGAACGGCGCCGCGCATATAATCACTGAAAACTAAAAAGGTACCAGCAAATGGTTTTGTCAAGCCATGAAGCGCGATTCCATTCACTATGGCGCCCATGGCATGCTCACGAATTCCAAAGTGGATAATTCGACCGTATGGATTTGCTTCGGCCATCTCACTTGTTGCTGGCAAGAAAGAGCCACCTAGTTCAATAGTGGTGTTATTACTTCCAGCCAGGTCGGCTGAGCCACCCCAAAATTCTGGAAGCACGGCAGCAATTGCATTTATAACTTTGCCTGAAGCAGCGCGCGTTGCCATATCTTTTCCAGGTTCAAAAACTGGAATGGAAATTTCGAAGTTTTCTGGCAAGGCTTGGTTTTGTAAACGTTGCAATAATTGAGCTTCTTTCGGATTTGCCTTCTGCCATATGGCAAATTTTGCCTCCCACTCAAGGCGAATCTGGGCCCCACGGTCTTGGACAGTACGACTATGTGTTAAAACTTCATTTGGAACTACAAAATTTTTCTTAGGATCTAACCCAAGTAACAGTTTTGTTGCTTCAATCTCGGCACTTCCCAACGCAGATCCATGCGACGCCGCGGTTCCTCGCAAATTAGGTGCTGGCCACGCGATGACAGTTTTTAATCTAATAATTGTTGGGGCATCAGTGATGCTCTCTGCCTTAAGCATCGCTGTTTCAAGAGCCCTTTGATCAACATCACCATCCGGTTTGATTGCAACTTCTAGTACTTGCCAACCGTATGCCTGGTACCTTGCTGAGACATCCTCGGTGAAGGCAAGATGGGTGTCACCTTCGATCGAAATCCGATTGTCATCATAAATTACTTTAAGATTTCCTAATTTTTGTAATCCTGCAAGTGAAGAGGCTTCGCCACTCATGCCTTCCTGCATGTCACCATCAGATGCAATTACCCAAATATTATGATCGAAAAGATCAGTCTTGCCCTGTGGGTCAAATAAACCTTTCTCATATCTTGCAGCCATTGCCATTCCAATTGCGCTGGAAATACCAGAGCCAAGGGGACCTGTCGTAATTTCTACCCCTACGGTATGCCGGAATTCTGGGTGACCAGGAGTTAGAGATCCAGCGGTGCGAAATTCTTGAAGATCCTTTAATTCCAAACCATAGCCCGCCAAGAAAAGTTGGATGTAAAGGCTTAAAGAGGAATGGCCAGCAGATAGTACAAAGCGATCGCGGCCCAGCCAATTTGGATTAGTTGGATCGTGTCTCATTATTCTTTGAAAGAGCGTGTAGGCAACGGGAGCAAGTGCCATCGCGGTTCCTGCATGACCACCGCCAGCATTCTGAACAGCATCCATGGCTAACGTTCGGCAGGTAATTACCGCTTGGTCATCTAGTTGAGTCCAAGGTGCCAGCGTTCTCGTTGTCATTTATTTACCCAATCTATATCGCATTCGAAGAAGTACGTCCGGAAATATTTAGATCCCATATTGCCAGCCAAACAAGAGTTGCACCAAGTATATGCGCGCCAACGAGTAATTCTGGGAGTTTTGTGAAATATTGTAGATATCCAATCGCACCTTGTGCAAGGGCAATCCCGAGAAGTTGCTTTGCTTTGCTTTGTATTAATTTTTTAGGAGCACCAGATTCTGAAGCTCGAATAACCAAAATAAATGCGATTATCATGGAGATCAATAAGATTACTAAATCCGCATGTATCCATGAAACAATCCTTGGATCAAATCGATAACGCTTGGCCGCGATATCTCCGGCGTGCGGTCCGGTTCCAGTAACCACCGTTCCCAGCGCCAGTACGGCAATCCCAACGCCAACCAGTATTCTTATTAATAGCCTGGTTGTTTCGCCAACAAAAACACTGGGTTTATCCAATATTTTTGAACGAAGGGTTAGGGCGCCTGCGATGAGAGGCAACGACAATATGAAATGCGCTGAAACTGAAATTGGATTCAACTTAGTAAGAACTGTTATTCCACCTAAAATAACTTGAGCTAGAAAACCTAGAAGTTGCAAAAAAGCTAAATTCTTCAATCTCTTGTAATCAGGACGGTCTTTCAGTTTCTTAACGACATAAATTAACGCTAGTACCGCAAATAAAAATATCAGCCATGCAATTAATCGATTTCCAAATTCGATCCAAGCGTGCAGTTGCCCTTGTGCGGGGTGCGCCAGCGGCTTGATAGATCCCTTTGTACATTCCGGCCATGTTGGACAGCCCAAGCCCGAGCCCGTTAAGCGCACAGCCCCGCCGGTAACGACCAACGCGCTTTGGAGTAAAAGCAAAGCTGTAAATACCACTGTGGCGACGGGCATGCGCTAACCCTAGGCCTTGTGTCAGTCGCTAGGAGAGGAAGGCCACGCCTGATCGCTTGCGAGAATCACCACTCGCTCAGGTGGCGCAATGCCAGGAATTACGCAACAATACCGTTGTGAAAAAGATTGAGGACAAAACTCGCGATCAGGTAGCGAAAGCGATTCTGGAGGGTGGTCCAGCAACAGCTGGAGCGCTGGCAAAGCGCTTGAAAATTACTCCAGCAGGAATCCGTAGACACCTTGATTCCTTAATTGCTGCTGGGGTATTAATCGCTCGCGAACCTTATGTCACCAGCACTGATGCCCGGGGCCGCGGTCGACCTTCGAAAGTTTTTGTTTTAACCGATTCCGGTCGCGATAAATTCCTTCATTCTTACGACGACCTTGCAGTATCGGCACTTCGTTTTATGTCGCAATTTGGTAGCTCAGATTCCGTTTCAAATTTTGCTAAAGCCAGAGCGCAAGACCTCGCCACGCGAGCTAGTGTCACAGTTTCTAAAGCCAAAAACTTAAGCGATAAGAGCGTCGCACTTGCAAAGTTTCTTAGCGAAGACGGCTATGCCGCTAACAATCATTCCCAGGGGATAGGTGAAGAACTTTGTCAAAATCACTGTCCCATCGCTCATGTTGCCGCCCAATTCCCCGAACTCTGTGAGGCCGAAACTGAAGCATTTTCTCAATTACTTGGAACCCATGTCCAACGGTTAGCCACAATCGCGCATGGTGATGGGGTTTGCACAACCTTTATTCCTAATTCGAAAAAACCAACCACTACTGGAAAGAGATCATCCAAATGACCGATCAAACAATTGCTCATCCAGAACTCGACGGAATTGGTACATATGAGTATGGCTGGTCCGATAAGAGCGATGCCGGTACAAATGCTCGCCGTGGTCTGAATGAAGAAGTTGTCCGCGACATTTCTTCCAAGAAAAGTGAGCCGAAGTGGATGCTTGATCTTCGCCTAAAAGGTTTGGACCTATTTGCGAAGAAACCGATGCCTACTTGGGGATCAGACTTGTCTGGGATCTTCTTTGACACAATTAAATATTTCGTTCGCTCAACCGAAAAGCAAGCAACAACTTGGGATGACCTGCCAGATGACATTAAGAATACGTACGATCGCCTCGGTATTCCGGAGGCAGAAAAGCAGCGCTTGGTTTCTGGCGTAGCGGCGCAGTACGAATCTGAAGTTGTTTACCACTCGATCCGCGAGGATTTGGAAGCGCAAGGCGTAATATTTGTTGACACAGATACTGGCCTGCGCGAGCACGAGGAACTCTTCAAAGAGTATTTCGGAACTGTTATTCCAGTTGGCGATAATAAATTTGCTGCGCTAAACACTTCAGTTTGGTCTGGTGGATCCTTCATCTACATTCCAAAGGGTGTCAAGGTTGATATTCCATTGCAGGCATATTTCCGGATCAACACGGAAAATATGGGCCAATTTGAACGTACCTTAATCATCGCTGATGAAGATTCCTACGTCCATTATGTCGAAGGCTGTACTGCTCCGATTTACTCATCAGATTCATTGCACTCCGCTGTAGTTGAAATCATTGTGAAAAAGGGAGCGCGCGTCCGCTACACAACGATTCAGAACTGGTCGAATAACGTTTATAACCTAGTAACAAAGCGCGCAACATGCGCTGAAGGTGCGACCATGGAATGGATCGATGGAAACATCGGCTCTAAGGTAACCATGAAATATCCAGCAGTCTTTTTGATGGGTCCACATGCCAAGGGAGAAACTCTTTCTATTGCATTTGCCGGCGCCGGTCAGCATCAAGATGCTGGTTCAAAGATGGTACACGCCGCGCCATACACATCTTCAACAATAATTTCTAAATCTGTCGCACGTGGTGGTGGTCGAACTTCCTATCGTGGCTTGGTTCAGATTCAAGAAGGTGCGCACCATTCCAAATCAACAGTGAAATGTGATGCACTTTTGATCGATACCATTTCTAGATCTGACACATATCCCTATGTAGATATCCGTGAAGATGACGTTTCGATGGGACACGAAGCCACAGTCTCCAAGGTAAGCGATGATCAATTGTTCTACTTGATGTCACGTGGATTAAAGGAAGATGAAGCAATGGCGATGATTGTTCGCGGCTTCATTGAACCAATCGCTCGAGAACTTCCAATGGAGTATGCCCTGGAGCTAAATCGATTGATCGAAATGCAGATGGAAGGTGCAGTCGGTTAATGAGCACTTTAACAACTAATTATTTACTTCCAACTGGTCGGGAAGAGGCCTGGCGTTTCACGCCCCTCAACCGGCTGGCGGGACTTCTAGATTCAACTGTGCCCTTAACCTCGACTAATTCCCTGGAAGCTAAATCGCTGCCTGCAGGAGTTAGCAGCAAGTTGGTTGCCGCGCTAGATCTAGCGCCAATGGCAACAACGCTTGACGCTGCAACAATTCGCGTGCGGGAAGCTGTTACCGAAGTTCTTGTATTAGATATTGCAAAAAACTTTGAAATTTCAGAGCCTATTCATTTGAATCGCGTGACCAAAGATGGCCAAGCCCAAGCATCACGACTGCTAGTAAACGTTGGAACTAATGCCAAAGCTGTTTTGATCATAGAGAATAGAGGCAACGCGGTAATCGCCGAGGACATCGAATATGTTCTAGCGCCTGGTTCATCGCTAAAGGTTATTGTTTTGCAAGAGTGGGATGCAAAAACTGTTCACCTTGGTTCGCATCACGCAATTATCGATCGGGATGCATCCTTTACTTCACTTATCGTCACAGTAGGTGGATCGGTTGTTCGATTGCTTCCAACTGTTGAGTATCGTGGACCCGGTTCGAGCGCTGAATTATTTGGCCTTTATTTCGCAACAGATGGGCAACACCTAGAACACCGGATGCATGTGGATCACAACGTTCCAAATGCGAAAAGTCGAGTCAATTACAAGGGTGCATTATCAGGGGATAAAGCGCGCAGCGTGTGGATCGGAGACGTTCATATTCGCGCAGCGGCCGAAGGCACTGATACCTACGAATTGAATCGTAATTTGCTTCTTTCAGATGGTGCCCGGGCAGATTCAGTACCCAATCTAGAAATTGAAACAGGCGAAATCGTCGGGGCCGGTCACGCAAGTACAACAGGTCGCTTTGATGATGAACAACTTTTCTATCTTTCTTCTCGCGGCATACCCGCTGAAATAGCCCGTCGATTGGTAATTCGTGGTTTCTTCTCGGAGATTATTGGGAAAATCGGATCGCAAGAGATTGAAGAACGCCTTATGAATCGAATAGATGATCAACTTGCAAAAGTCGATGCTTAATGTCCGAACTTCTATTTGATGAGTTGAAATCTGGTGAACCTAAGAAAATCGATATCGATGGCACTGCGGTTTGTGTTGTTCGTGTTGGTGATGAAGTGTTTGCGGTAGCGGATACCTGCAGTCACGCTGAAGCCTCGTTATCTGATGGGGAAGTGAGCAATTTCAAGATTGAATGCTGGCTTCACGGAGCTGAGTTCGATCTGCGATCTGGTGCTGCTCTTACGCCACCAGCAACACAAGCACTCGAGACTTTTACCGTAAATAAGTTGGGAAATTCCGTAACAATTACCAAGAAAAATGGAGATAAATAGTGAGCACTCTAGAAATCAAGAACCTACAGGTTTCGGTATCAACCGAAAAAGGATTTACTGAGATTTTGCGCGGCGTTGATTTAACGATTAAATCCGGTGAAACACATGCAATCATGGGGCCGAATGGTTCTGGTAAATCAACCCTGGCTTACTCAATAGCAGGTCATCCTAAATACACAATTACCGGCGGATCAGTAACTTTAGATGGTGCTGATGTTTTGGCAATGACTGTTGATGAGCGAGCAAAGGCTGGTCTCTTTTTGGCTATGCAATATCCAGTTGAAGTTCCCGGAGTTTCAGTAACCAACTTCCTTCGCACAGCGGCAACTGCGATCAGGGGCGAGGCTCCTAAGTTACGTACTTGGGTTGGCGAAGTTAAGGAAGCAATGGCCTCACTAAATATGGATGCGGGATTTGCTGAACGTAATGTAAATGAAGGTTTCTCTGGCGGCGAGAAGAAGCGCCACGAAATTCTGCAATTGGAACTTCTTAAGCCAAAAATCGCAATTTTGGATGAAACCGATTCCGGGCTTGATGTAGACGCTCTTCGTATCGTCTCTGAAGGCGTGAACCGGGTAAAGGCAAATAGTGATTTAGGTGTAATGCTAATTACTCACTACACGAGAATTTTGCGCTATATCAAACCGGATTTCGTACATGTTTTTTCGGCCGGACGAATTGTAGAAGAAGGCGGTCCTGAACTAGCCGACAAACTAGAAGATAAGGGTTACGCGGAATACACCACCGCTTAATTTATGACTCAACCGATTGATGTTGCCGCGTTAAAGCGTGATTTTGCGATCTTTGACAAAAAAATGCGTGGCGGAAAACGATTGGTTTACCTAGATTCTGGTGCAACGAGTCAGAAACCTCGTCAGGTTTTGGATGCTGAGCGATATTTTTATGAGAACAACAATGCCGCAGTGCATCGGGGCGCACACCTTTTGGCTGAAGAAGCCAACGAAGCCTACGAAGGCGCACGTCAAAGTGTCGCTGATTTCATCGGTGCTAACGTTGAGGAAACCATCTTCACTAAAGGCGCAACTGAGAGTCTAAATCTGATTGCCTACAGCTTTGGCAATTCGAAGCCTGGCTCACGGTTTCATCTCAAAGCCGGGGATCGAATTGTTGTTTCAGAGATGGAACATCATGCCAATTTGATTCCATGGCAACAACTAGCCAAACGAACAGGGGCCGAGCTCGTTTGGTTTGAGATAACTGATGAAGGACGGCTGGATCTAACAAAGATCAGCGATGTAATTGATTCCAAGACAAAAATAGTTGCGATCACGCATCAATCCAACGTCCTTGGAACAATCAATCCGATTAAAGAGATCGCAGCGCAGGCCAAGAAAGTTGGTGCGGTAGTTGTTCTAGATGCCTGTCAATCGGCACCTCACTTTAAGATTGATGTCAAAGAACTTGGAATTGATTTCCTAGCTTTCTCTGGCCACAAGGCTCTCGGACCAACTGGTGTGGGAGTTTGCTGGGGTAAATCCGAACATCTAGCGGAGATGGAACCATTTCTAACGGGTGGTTCGATGATCGAATCAGTAACAATGACTGATGCGACTTGGGCGCCAGCTCCCCGAAAATTCGAGGCGGGTGTTCCTAATATGGCGCAGGCAGTTGGTCTAGCAACTGCCCTTACTTACTTAACTAAAATTGGAATGGATCGCGTCGCAGAGCACGATGCTTTACTCACTGCGTACGCACTTTCGAAATTAATTCCGCTTGCTGGCGTAAAGGTTATTGGTCCTCAGAATGGTGTTGATCGGGGAGCGGTTATATCTTTCACGATTGATGGCGTACATCCTCACGATGTTGGTCAAGCGTTGGATGGAAATGGAATTGCGGTGCGAACGGGCCATCACTGCGCCTGGCCGCTGATGCGCAAACTTGGCTTGGTCGGCACTACTCGAGCATCATTTTATATTTACAATGACAAGTCTGATATCGATATTTTGGCGGATTCGATTGTTGAAGCGCAGAAATTCTTCAAGGTGAACTGATGGAACTTGAGTCGTTATATCAAGAGGTTATTCTCGACCACTATAAGCATCCCGCTAATAAGAAATTAAGTTCTGATTATTCGACACAAGTGCATCACGTCAATCCCAGTTGCGGTGATGAAATCACGCTGAATCTAACTTTGCAAAATGGCTTGATTAAGCAGGTGTCTTGGGAGGGTGTTGGCTGTTCCATCTCGCAAGCAAGTACATCCATAATGACCGACCTCATGATCGGTAAAGACACTGAAAGCGCCCTATCGGTGCTTGATGAATTTACGGCCTTAATGCAGAGCAAGGGCTTGGCCAAAGGCAATGAACTTGTATTGGAAGATGCCGTCGCGTTAGCCGGCGTCTCTAAATTCCCCGCCCGGATCAAATGCGCGCTGCTTGGTTGGATGGCTTTCAAAGATGCCATTTCGCAAAGTGTCGCCGATCAAACTAAATAATTACAGTAAGATTCCATTAGAAATCAAGGGGAGATATGAGCGCAAATATAGCAACGATCGAAGATGTTACTGAAGCGATGAAGGATGTTATCGACCCAGAACTCGGAATTAATGTAATCGACTTAGGTTTGGTCTATGACATGCGCGTTGATGAAAATAATATTGCAATACTTGACATGACCTTGACTTCGGCGGCCTGTCCGCTACAAGATGTGATTGAAGACCAGACGCATCAGGTGCTTCAAGATTTGACTTCAGATGTGAAGATTAACTGGGTTTGGATGCCACCTTGGGGTCCTAATAAAATTTCTGACGATGGTCGCGAGCAACTGCGCGCCATCGGCTTCACTGTCTAAGCGGCAGCGCCAAATGTCTATGCACGGCCAGTGGATGGCCCTGCGATCACTTACTTCTGACCAATCAGTAAAGAATCAAAAACTGAAGGCTGGTACCTTCAAGCGAATTTTGGGTTTCGCCGCACCCTACAAAAAATATTTAGTCGTTTTCATGGTTACTGTCGTAATCGATGCATTCCTGGTAGTTGCAACACCATTGCTTCTGCGCTCACTGGTAGATAAAGGTGTGATACCCGGCAACGGAACTTTGGTAACAAAATTGGCCTTCATTGTTGGCGCGCTAGCGGTTGCCGATGCCGGGTTCAATATGTTGGGGCGCTGGTTCTCTAGTCGGATAGGTGAAGGTTTGATTTATGATCTTCGCACTAAAGTTTTTGAGCATGTACAAAAGCAGTCAATCGCGTTCTTTACGAGAACTCAAACTGGTGCGTTAATTTCTCGAATAAATTCCGATGTAATCGGTGCTCAACAAGCCTTTACGGCGACGCTATCGGGAGTTGTTAGCAATTCGCTCAGCCTAATTTTGGTCGCCATCACCATGATGACCTTGTCATGGCAGATAACTTTGGTATCTCTGGTGCTTCTGCCAGTTTTCTTGATCCCAACTAAATGGATCGGAAAGAAGTTGCAGGAATACACGCGCCGTTCTTTCCAGTTAAATGCCGAGATGTCATCAACTATGACTGAGCGTTTCAATGTTTCTGGTGCGCTCTTGGTCGCCCTGTATGGCGATAAGAAACAGGAATCGAAAAACTTTGCAGCAAAGGCGCGCAACGTTGCCGATATGGGAATTTCAATCGCGATGTTAAATCGGATTTTCTTTATAGCCATGACATCAGTCGCCGCTGTAGCAACTTCCTTCGCCTATGGTATTGGTGGCCATCTAGCGATAAATAAGCAGATTACGGTCGGAACACTGTTAGCAATTACCGCTCTATTAGCTCGGCTATATGGGCCGCTCACCGCCCTCTCTAATGTTCGCGTTGATGTTATGTCGGCGCTCGTTTCTTTTGAGCGGGTATTTGAAGTGCTAGATCTAGAACCAATGGTAAAGGATTCCACTCATCCCAAATCAATTCCCAGTGGCGTCCCAAGTATTGTCTTTGAGAACGTAACATTCGGTTATCCCAAGGCCTCGGAGATTTCACTCGCATCCCTTGAAGGAGTAGCGAAGGAACAAATTCCGGAGAGTGGTTTAGTACTTCAAGGTTTAAATTTTGAATGTGCTCCCGGATCGTTCACGGCAATTGTTGGGCCATCTGGCGCAGGTAAGAGCACTATTTCGAATTTGATACCAAGACTTTACGATGTAACCAGCGGTGCGATACGTATCAGTGGAGTCGATATTAGGGAATTAAAATTGGAAGATCTGCGCACCGCCATTGGAGTAGTTACGCAGGATTCACATATGTTCCACGAGAGCATCCGAGAGAATTTACGTTACGCCAAACCCGATGCCACTGATGAAGAAATCTTGAGCGCTGCTCGTTCAGCACAAATGTCAGATTTTATTGGTTCATTGCCCAACGGACTGGATACAATCGTTGGAGAACGAGGTCACCGGCTCTCTGGTGGCGAACGCCAGCGGTTAGCAATTGCGCGATTACTTCTGAAGGCGCCTAGTATCGTGATTCTGGATGAAGCTACCGCACATCTTGATTCAGAGAATGAAGCGTTAGTACAAGAAGCGTTAAAGGTTGCCCTTGTCGGGCGGACAAGTTTGGTTATCGCCCACCGGCTTTCCACAATTGTCGCTGCAGATCAAATTATTGT
>Ga0209829_10002383_pt1 | contig 14320 bp, 15 predicted proteins | sample C_140205_EF_Meta_FD_187311 | JGI IMG/M metagenome (GOLD analysis project Ga0209829, IMG submission 187311) | Freshwater microbial communities from Lake Croche, Canada to study carbon cycling - C_140205_EF_MetaG (SPAdes) (version 2) | ecosystem: Environmental > Aquatic > Freshwater > Lake...
ATGTATGGTGCTTTTTTAGAGTTGAAGCATATTATGGAGCAGATAGAAAAGATTTAACTTTAAGAGATACTATTGATTATGTAGGAGTTTATGGATTTGATAATTATGCAGATGCTTCTCAAAATCCTACTGGTATAATTGCTAAATTACTTACAAATTCAAATATTAAAAATTATTATAGAACTGGTAGTGAATATGGCTATTTTAATTTACTATTAGATACTGATGCAAAAGATTTTAGAGTAGCTTATGAAACAGAAGATAATTACTATGCTTATGATTCAGGAGCAGAGGGAATAATAATGTTGAAAATTCCTTATACTGTTAATACAATAGATACAAGTATTCCTAACATTATTACAATTACAAATTTAACAGATGATGAAATTTTATATACTGTTAAAAACTATCCTATTGACGAATGCAAATATTATCCAATAACTTGCACGTTTATAAATCAGCAAGGCGGTTGGCAGTATTTAACATTCTTTAAAAATAGCACTGATTCAATTACTGTAAAGAATAATCAATATAATTTATTGCCTGATAATTGGCAATACAATACACAAAGAGGACAAATAAAAAGTATCAATCCAAATGGTACTCAAAATGTAAAATGCAATACAGGATGGGTAGATGAAAATTACAGTATTTTAATTCACGATTTAATGTTAAGTGAAACTATTTTATTAGATGGTAAACCAGCAATACTTAAAACGCAATCAGCAACATATAAGACCGTTTTAAAGGATAAAATGATAAACTATGAAATAGAGTTTCAATATGCTTATAACCTTTTAAATAACGTAATATGATAAGCACAGAGTTATATATTCAAGAGGTTAATACTTTTGATAATGGAATTAATGTAGCGTCTGATAATACTAGAATTGTAGATACTAATAAAAATTGGATTATTAATCAATGGGTAAATTATTATGTTAGAATAGTAAGCGGTACTGGAATAGGTCAAGAAGCATTAATTTTAAATAATAATGCTACTCAATTCTTTTTTTCTGCTTTACCTATTGCACTAGATACTGATTCAGTTTATGAAATTTATGCCTATCAATATAACCGTATAGAACAATATAGCGATGAAAAAATAAGCATTACACAAACGCTACAAGACTCAAATGATATAGGCAAACTATTTACAGATTACACTCAATCATTTACAGTTCCAGCTTCAAAGCATAATAATAAACTTTTTAAGTATTGGTATAATACAGATTTAGATGATGGATTTGACCACCGTACAAGACAAAAAGCATATATTGAAATAGATACCCAACCATTTAAAAAAGGTCAATTACAGCTTGAAAAAGTAAACAAAAAGAATGGATTTATAGATAGTTATACTTTGACATTTTACGGTAACCTTACACAATTAAAAGATAAGTTTCAAGATGATAAATTAAATAGTTTGGTAGGATATGAAACATTAAACCATACTTATAATTCAAATGAAATTAAAGATAGAATTTTATTTGGTTATGATGTATGTTATCCTTTAATCAGTTCAAATAAAAAATACGCTTATAAAACTGGTGATAGTTTTGATATTACTACAACTGCTGGAGCAGTAGTATGGAATGATTTATTTCCAGCAATTAAAGTCAATAGTATTTTTCAATTTATACAAGATACATACGGTTTAACTTTTACAGGTTCTTTTTTTTATTTAGCACAATGGAGTGAATTATATTTATATTTAAAGAATGCTGAAAAGTTTACATTTTCAACTCCAGAAGCAAGAATTAATTTTACTTCAGTAGATGGAACATTTCCTGAAATGAATTTAACTACTGATGTATTTACAATGAATTGGAATTATGTGCCAAGTGGATATAATATTTGGTATAGCAATGAAACAGCTGATGTTTATATAACTCCTAATAGCGGTTTTGAAAATAAAGTTTATACAGTTAGAATTTATAAAAATAATAAATTATATAGAACTTATGTACAAATAGGAACATCAGCACAACAAGTTGATGCATACAATTATGGCGATGACCACAATTCAAATGATTATTATATTACAGTTTCTTGTAATTCTAATTTTGAATTTACTACTCATTTTGAAACTGGAAGATTTACTGCAGATTATACATATTCAACTTTTTATTATGTAACAAAAAAAGCAGATGGAGCCTCGCAGTCTATTGCTAGTATTATTAATATTAAAAATTATGTACCTGATTTTAAAGTAACTGATTTTGTTGAAGGAATTATAAAAGCTTTTAATCTTATAGTTATTCCTACTGATTTAAATACGTTTGAATTTATACCTTTAGAATCATATTATTTGAGTGGTAAAGAAACAGATATAACGCAGTTTACATATAGCGAAGAATTAGAAATTGAAAAACCTATACTTTATAAGTCAATTAATTTTGAATATGAAAAAAGTTCAAATATTCTTAACAATGCTTATCGAGGTTTATATGCTAAAGAGTACGGAGATTTAATTTATAAAAGTGAAAATTCAAACGAATCAGAAACGTATGATATAAAACTACCTTTTGAAAATGTACTTTTTGAAAAGACAGTAAATGAAGATTTTGAAACTGCTACAATAGTGGACAAAGACTTGAAGCCATATATACCTAAACCTATGTTAATTTATAATAATGGTGTAGCTAATTTAGGTTATACATATCCAATTAAATTAACAAATGATATAGGAGGATATTATGATGTAATAGGTTATAATAGATTTTCAAATGAAATAAATGCAGTAGTAACAGATACTACTTTATCACATTTAATGACCTTAAATTTTAATAACGAGCAATCACCTTGGTATAATGTAATAGCACCAAAAGGACTTTATTACAGATTTTATGAAAATTATGTAGATAATCTTTACAATCTTAAAACTCGAAATGTAAAAGTAAAAGCTATCCTACCTCCTAGCCTATTATCAAAAGACAAAGGAATTAAATTAAATGAGAGATTAATAATAAGCAATCAAAGGTATTTAATAAACTCATTTACTACTGATTTAACAACAGGCGAAACTGATTTTAATTTAATAACAGATTATAGGGGAGTGAATGCAGTTAGTACAGTTGGTTATAAATTTGCTGATAAACAAGTAGTACAAGTAGACAAAGAAATTAACAATCTAAACTTTGTTATTTACTTAAACGATTTTGAAAAGTTTGATATTTTATCTCCAGTTGATTTTTTAATTTATACGCCACAATCAGAAATTGATGAAGATTATAATTTATTGGTTCAAGTGCCTAAAATTTCAGGAGCAGAAAGAAATGAAACAATAGGAATAGCATATTATCGAAATGGTACAATAGAGCGCACAGAATACATTTTAATAACACAAACAGACATATGATAAAAAATATATTTGAGTTACTTAAATACGACTTATTAGAAGAAACAGAGCTAATTAAAATAGCAAAAGGTAAATACAAAATACCTACAACAATGAAACAAGCAATTAAAAAAATAAAAGAAAATGGCTCAAGACATAGAGGTTAAATTAAAATTAGATACTAGCCAAGCTGTTAGTGGTTTAGGTAAAGTAGAATCAGGTTTAAAAGGTGCTACAACTGAATCAAAAAAGTTAGGCGAAACAATGCAAGGCTCAAAGCAGTCTGAATTTATAAATCAGTTAGGTGATGGTATTGGAAAACTTAACCCAGCTTTTGGTAGTGCTGTAAAAGGAGCAAATGGATTGATATTAAAAATGTGGGAAATGGTAGCCAACCCAGTAGGTGCTATTCTTGCTGGTATTGTTATAACTGCTAAATTTCTTTACGAGGCTTTTCAAAGTTCAGTAGCTGGAGGTAAAGAATTAAAACAAATTTTTGCTGCTATTAGTGCAGTTGGAGAGCAAGTAAAAGATGCTATGTTTGGCTTAGGTCGTGCTTTAATAGATGTAAGCAGCGCAGCATATAAATTTATTACATTAGATTTTGTAGGTGCTGCTGAAGATATGAAAAAAGCAAATGGAGAAGCAAGTGAATCATATAAACAATTAGGTAATGCAGCAGATGGAACTACTTTTAAAATAATTAAAAATTTAGAAAAGCAACAACAAGTAAACGACAAGGCTAGAAAAATGCAAGCTGTTGTTCAATCTGAAACTAATTTATTATTAGTTAAATCACGTGAAACTTTAACAGATGAAACGGCTAGCATAAAAGATAAAAAGAAAGCATTAGAAGATGTAACTAAAGCTGAAACAGCATCTAGTAAAGAAAAAGTACGTATAGCAAAAGAAGATTTAAGAATTGCAAAAGAAGCAGCAGCTGCTAAAGGAGGTCAAATAGAATTAAAAGCTAAACAGGAATTAAGAGATTTAACAATTGCATTAAATGAAGCTGAAACAGAAAATGCTATGACTGGCATAAAACTTAACAAACAAAGAAAGATGTTAGGTAGACAAGAAGCAGCAGACCAAAAAGCAGTAAATGATGAAATAAAAGCTAGTAATAAAGAAAAACACGATGCAGATAAAACAGCATTAGATGAAAAATTAAAAGCAGAAGAATTAAATTTTCAAAAACGTAGAGATTTAGTAAATAATGACAAATTAATAACTAAGGAAGAAAGAAGAAAATATTTAGAAGAAATAAATAAACAAGAAAAAAAATATACTGAAGATAAAATAAAAGAGGAATTTGATTTAGAATTAGCTGCATTACAAAGAAAATCAGATGCTGATTTAGAAGCTTTAAATATTGTAAAAGATGCAAAAAAAGCTAATAGAGAAGCTTTAATGACTGAAGAAGAAAAAGCAATAGAAGCAGAAAATAAAAGATATGAAGATAAATTATATAAAGCTACAAAAGGTTTAACAGATGATGAAGAAATAAAAGCAGCAACAGAAGAACTAGAAATACAACATTTGAATAAAATAAATGATATTAATTTAGCTGCTCAAACAAAAAAATATGATATAACAAAAAATACAACCGAAAAAGAAAAACAAAGAGAACAATCATTATTTGATTTAAAAATTAGTTTATGGAATCAAACAGCTTCAGCATTTGGCGGTTTATCAAATGTATTTAAAAAAGGAAGTGCAGAAAGTAAATTATTTGCTTTAGCTGAAATAGCAACAGGAACAGCTACAGGATTAATTAATGGTTTAGATATTGCTCAAAAATCAGCAAAAGGTACAGGACCAGCAGCAGCATTTGCATTTCCTTTATTTTATGCAACACAAGTAGCAGCTGTTTTTGGAGCAGTTGCAAAAGCAAAAGAAGCATTAGGAAGTGGAGGAGATAGTGGTGGTGGAGTAACAGCAGGTTCAATACCAGCAGCAGCACCAAGTTTTAATGTAATAGGACAAAGTGGAACAAATCAAATAGCAGAGCAAACAGGCAGACCGATTAAGGCTTATGTATTAGGAAGCGATGTAACTACTCAACAAGGAATGAATAGAAGAATTATACAAAATGCAAGTATAGGTTAAGCAAATTATAAAATTATTCACGTTAAACAATAAAAGACAAATGAAACTAATAGAATTAATAATAGACGATACAATGGAGGTAAGCGGTATAGATGCAGTATCGATTGTATCTAGTCCAGCAATTGAAGAAAACTGGATAGCTTTAAAAGACCAAAATAAAGAGTACAAATTCGCTGAAGTATCAAAAGAAAAAAAGATTATTATGGGTGCGCTATTAGTACCTGATAAACCTATTTATCGTAATGACGAACAAGAAGGCGAATATTACATATACTTTTCTAAAGATACTATAAGACAATGTATGGAAATGTTTTTTAAAAATGGAAATCAAAGCAAAGCTACTTTTGAACATTTAGAAACTATATCAGGATTGACAATGGTTGAAAGTTGGATAGTTGAAGATACAGAAAAAGACAAATCAAATCTTTATAATCTTAATGTACCAGTAGGGAGTTGGGTAGGAACTATAAAAGTAGACAATGAAGTAATATGGAATGACTTTATTAAAACAGGAATAGTAAAGGGATTTAGTATAGAGGGTTATTTTGCAGATAAAGCTAAAACACCACTTTCAAAAGTTGAAGATGATACAGATAAAGAAATAGAAGCTGGTTTACAAATCTTAGAGTTAATTGAAGATATTAAAAAAAAAATTCAATTAGCTAAAATTAGTTTTGATTTTGATGATACATTAAGTACACCTAAAGGAACTGAACTAGCAAAGAAATTAATTAAAGAGGGTAACGACTTATATATAATTTCAGCAAGACATTTAAAAGGTGGAATAATAAAAAAAGCAAAAGATTTAGGGATTCCTTTAAGTAGAGTTTATGCAACAGGAAGCAACGTAAATAAGATAGCTAAAATTAAAAGTTTAAAAATATCACAGCATTACGATAATAACGAAAACGTAATAAAACAATTAGACGGAATAGGTAAATTATTTACAAATGGAAAATAGAAATAAGACTTTTAAAACACCAAGTAGAACAAGTCCAAAAGGGGGCAAAAGAGGCTGTTTGTGCGAAGATAATAAGTACAGCGTAAAATGTTGCGATAGTAGCTTACAAGCTCAAGGAATAGGCACTATATACAGAAAAAGAGAATAAAAAAAACAAAAAAAATTAACACTTTCGTTATAACTATAATTAATTTAAAAATATGAAAAACACAGACATTTTACAAAGAATTAATGCTTTGCTGTCAAGACAAGTAAAACTTGAGCAACAAACATTAGACAACGGTACAGTTGTAGAATCGGATAGTTTTACAGTAGGAACTCCGATTTTTGCAATAGATGGAACTAACAAAACTCCTTTAGAAATTGGAGATTATATGTTAGCAGATGGAACAACCTTATCAGTTACTGAAATAGGTATTATTGGTGAACTTGCTACTCCACAATCAGAAACAGCTGAAGGTGAAGTTATGGCATCAGAAGATGTAGCACCTGAAGTAGTTGAAAAAGTAGAAACTGAATTAACAGCAGTACCACCAACATTAGAAGAAATTGTTGCAGCAGTAGTGGAAGCTTTAAAACCTGAAATGGAAATGATGAAAGCTGATTTATTAGCTTGTAAAGGAATGCAAACTGAAATGAAAGCAACACTTTCTACAACAGTAGCAAAAAAGCCTTTAACTCATATTCCATTAGAAAATAAGAATAAATTAGATTTAAAAACTAACGATGTTCAAGCAAGAATATTCGCAAAATTATCAACAAATAAAAATTAAAAAACAATGGCAAATTCAATTTCAAATCAAGTAGTTCGTGAAAGAAGAGCTACAAATGTATTAACAGCATCTACAACTATTTCAGAAGCAAATAGTACTAAAGATTATTCTATTGCAACAGATGCATTAGTAATTACTTTACCACTTATTACAAATGATAATCTAGGTTTAGAATATACATTTAGAAACACTGGAGCAGATGGTAATAATGTATTAAACATCAAACCAAATGCAGCAGATAGTATTAATGGTGGATTTCCTTTTGTAACAGGTTCAACAGCTTCTATGAATAGAGCAAGTGGAACAGTAAATAAAGGATGGGCAAATACAAAAGCAACATCAAAAGTTGGAGATTTTGTAGTATTAAAAGCAGTTTCTTTAACAAAATGGTATATTCAAGGCGGTCAAGGAGTTTGGGCATCAGAATCATAATAATTAATATAAAAAAATAAAAAAAATGAAAACACAATTAAGCACAATAAATCAAATTAGCACTACATACGCTGGTGAATTTGCTGGAAATTATATTAACGCTGCTATTTTATCAGCTAACACTATTGCAAATGGTGGAGTTACTGTAAGACCAAATGTTAAATATAAAGAAGTAGTTAAAACTGTAACATCAACTGGTATTATTCAAGATGCTACTTGTGATTTTGATGATGCTGGTACAGTTACTTTAGCAGAAAAAGTATTAACAGTCTCAGAAAAGCAAGTAAATTTACAACTTTGCCGAACCCCATTTCAGTCCGATTGGGATGCGATACAAATGGGTTATTCAGCTTTCGACCAAATGCCATCTTCATTTTCTGATTTCTTTATCGGTAAAATTTTAAAAGATGTTGCTTTGAATACTGAAAACTTTATTTGGAATGCTACTAATGGATTTCCAAAATTGTTAGTTGATGATGGTGCAACAAAAGAAACAAGCGCAACAGTTGATTCAAGTACTGTATTGGCTCAATTAAAAGCAGTTGTAGCTAAATTACCATCTGCTCTTTATGGTAGAGATGATTTAAGATTATTTGTTTCTCAAAAAGTAGCTAAAGCATATATTTCAGCTTTGGGTGGTTTTGGTGCAAGTGGATTAGGTTCTAATGGTTTTGCGAATCAAGGTTCAATGTGGTATAATAATGGAACAGCTTTAACTTTTGAAGGTATCCAATTATTTGTAGCAAATGGATTAAATTCAGTTGATTCTGGAAACTCTATGGTATTGACTACTATTGAAAACTTATATTTTGGAACTGGTTTATTAGATGACCAAAACTTAGTAAAAGTTATTGATATGGCAGATATTGATGGTTCTAAAAATGTACGTTTCATTATGAGATGGACTCAAGGACTTCAAGTAGGTTTTGGAGCAGATTCAGTTGTATTCTCTTCTCTATAATTAAAATTACCGCTCATTAATTTGAGCGGTTTTTATTAACTTTTAAAAATATATATATGAGTATTTGTTTATTGAGTTCGGGAAGAAAATTACCGTGTAAAGACGTAGTAGGAGGGGTATCAAAAATATTTTTGGTAAACTATGGTACTTTAGGAACGGTAACAATATCAGCTGGAACAGTTACAGCAATTAGTGCATCAGGCACTACGTGGTATGAGTACGATGTAAAAGGTACATCTAATTTAAGTCAAGCAATTACATCAAGTACAGATAATGGTACTACTTTTTATGCTCAAACTGTAACTTTAGTATTGACTAAAATTGATGTAGCTACTCAAGTTGAACTTGAAAATGTTATCAAAGGCAGAATGCACGTATTTGTGGCTGACAATAATGGGAATTATTTTGCAGTAGGTTTAACAAGAGGTGCAGAAGTAACAGGAGGAACAATTGCTACTGGTACAGCATTAGGAGATATGAATGGATTTACTTTAACTATTTTAGCAGAAGAGCCAGCTATGGCACCGTTTGTAGCTGCTGGAGTTGTAACAGCTCATACATCAACTACTCAAATAGGAGCATAACAAAATTAAAATTATAATTTTAAATAGCATCAATTAATTTTGGTGCTATTTTTTTTTACAAATTAATTAAATAAGTACGTTATATTTAAAATTTAGAAAATGACAGTATTAAATCAAGACGATACTATACAAACTTTAATATTAATTCCTAGAAATTATATAGACGGTGATACGCTTACTTTATATGTAAGAGATGAACAAACTAATGTAATATATACTTATTCTATTTTAGATATATATCCGAATGTAAATGATTTAGTTTATGTAACTGCTCAAATTACTTGTTTAAAAGAGGGTTTATATTTTGAATCTAAAATTACTAATCAAAGAAGTGAAATTATTTACAAGGATAGGCTTTTTAGCACTAATCAAAGCAAAGATGTATATAGTATTAACCAAGGCAATTATAATGCCTTAAATACGTCTAATAACGATTATATTATAATATGAAACGAACAATAAAAAAAGAAGTACAAAAAAGTGGAGGAATTGGAGTAATTCAATTAAGTACTTATACTTCACCAAAAGTAGAAGAAGTAAGAGGTCAAGATTGGATTGCTTATGGTGGTAATAATAATTACTTTCAGTATTTGATTGATAGATATAATGGTAGTCCTACTAATAACGCTGCTATAAATGGTATTACTCAAATGATATTAGGCAAAGGATTGAGCGCTACTGATTCAGTAATTAAACCTAATGAATTTGCACAAGCTATGTTATTGTTTGATGATGATACAACTGAAAGACTTTGTAATGACCTTTACTCTATGGGACAATGTGCTATTCAAGTTGTTTATTCAGTAGATAGAACAAGAATATTAGAATGTAATCATTTTCCTATTGAAACTTTAAGAAGTGGTAAATGCAATGAAGATGGCGAAGTAGAATTTTATTACTATTCAGACGATTGGAGTAAAGTAGGATATAGAAAAAAACCTACTGCTATTCCAGCTTTTGGTACTTCAAAAGAAAGCGAAGAAATACTTTATATTAAGCCGTACAAAACAGGATTTTATTATTATTCTCCTGTATCATTTCAAGGTGGTTTGCAATATGCAGAACTAGAAGAGGAAATAAGCAACTTTCATTTAAACAATATTTTGAATGGAATGAGTCCTTCGATGTTAATTAATTTTAATAATGGTAGACCGACCGAAGATGAGCAAAGGGATATTGAACGAAATATACAAAACAAGTTTAGCGGAACTTCTAACGCTGGTCGGTTTATTTTATCTTTTAATGATGATTCAACAAATGGTGCAACTATAACACCTGTTCAATTAAGTGAAGCACATTTACAATATGAATTTTTATCTAATGAAAGTATGCGAAAGATTATGGTATCACACCGTATTATATCGCCAATGCTTTTAGGAATTAAAGACCAATCAGGATTTGGTAATAATGCAGACGAATTACAAACTGCTACTGTATTAATGGATAATACTGTAATTAGACCATTTCAGACATTATTAATTAAAAACTTTAATAAGATACTAGCATATAATAATATTAGCTTAGAGTTATACTTTAAAACATTACAGCCTTTAGATGCAAATAATGACCTTACTATTACTGAAAAATCAAATACTATAATAGATGGTATTAATTCACTATCTCCTTTAGTGGCTAATAAGGTGCTAGAAAGTATGACACCTGATGAAATACGCTCTTTAGTAGGTCTTAAAGCAGCAATACAACAGCAACCAACTCAACAACTAAGTAAAGAAATAGACCTTTCAGAGTTTGGAGAAGATATAGATTTAAATATTTATGAATTAGTAAGTAGTGAAGCAGTAGATTATGAGAAAGAAGCTAGTTTAGATTTAGAAATTGAAAAATTAAATGCTACTTATTTAGCAAGTGCATCAACTGGAACCGCTAGACCTAAAAGCGTTTCAGAGCAAGATAGTCCTTTGTACATAACTAGATATAGATATAGTGGTAATGCTAATCCTGAAAGAGAATTTTGCAAGAAAATGATGTCAGCTAATAAACTATATCGAAAAGAAGATATACAAGCTATGAGCCAACAAGTTGTTAATCCCGGATTTGGAATGAGTCCTAACCCAAATGAGCCTTATGATATATTTTTATGGAAAGGTGGAGGATTATTAAGTGATAATTTCCCTAGTGGAACTTGTAAGCATTTTTGGGTTCGTGAAATGTACAGAAAAATAGGAAAAGGTAAAAATACACAAGCGCAACCATCAACACCAGCAGAAGTAAGAAAATCTGGAGAGATAGCACCAACAAATGACAAACGAGCATATATAGCTCCACACGATATGTAATTATGGCAACAGTACTATTCATAACACCAACAGACTTAAAAGCAAATACTATATTAAACGGTGCAGTAGATAACGACTTATTTATTCAGTTTATAAAGATTGCTCAACAAATGCACATTCAGAATTATTTAGGTACACAACTTTACAATGCTTTTGTAACTAAAATTACAGCTAATACTTTAACTGGAGATTATCTTAATTTAATGAAAGATTATGTTCAACCTATGCTTATTCATTTTGCTATGGTTGATTATTTACCTTTTGCATCTTTTAAAGTTGGTAACGGTGGAGTATTTAAACACCGTACAGATAATGCTGATTCACCTACAAAAGAAGAAGTAGATATGCTAGTTCAAAAGCATCGAACATTTGCTGATTTTTATGCAACTAGATTTATAGATTATATGGGTATAAATGCTAGTGCTATGTTTCCTGAGTATTGGACAAATAGAAACAGCGATATGTTTCCAGACCAAAAAGCTAATCCTTGTAGTTGGGTATTATAATGAAAACAGAAAATAAATTTTTAGCTATTAAAGTCAAAGAAGCAAACATTAAGAAAATGATTGCATATCTAAAAAAACAAAAAGAAAAGAAATGAGTTATAATTTTACACATAAAAGAGGAGATACATTCAAAGAGGTTAATTTTGCATATTTATTAAATGGCTCACCTATTAATTTAACTGGTGCTACAATAAAAATGCAATTAAGAAAAGAATGCGGAGGTTTAGTAGCTTTAAACTTAACTTCGGTAGCTAATGCTGGAATAACAATTACTAATGCTTCAGGAGGATTATTTAAGATTAATAAGCAAATAATAAATATAGCTGAATATGACTATCTATATGATATACAAATAACATTTGCAGATAGTACAGTAGAAAGTTATTTAGATGGAGTATTTACTATAACTTGTGATATAACACGATGAGCGATACAATAGACATAAATATATATCCTACAGTTGATACAGTAGGTATAACAGTAACACCTAATTTAATAACAGTAAATGTTAATTCAGTTACTGCAACTGGTGCTGTTACTTCGGTAAATGGAATGACTGGAGCAGTTACTATTCCATCGCAAGTAAATAGCGATTGGAATGCAACAAGTGGATTAGCACAAATATTAAATAAGCCTACTATACCTTCAATAAGTGGTTTAGAATCACAATCTAATAAACAAAATAGTTTAGCAGTTGATGGAACTGGTATAAAATATCCAACAGTTGATGCTGTTAATACTGGAATTTCAAATATTAATATAAATGCTATCGACAGAGTAACTGTTAAATTAGCAGCAGCAATAACTAAAGGACAAGCTGTTTATGTTAGTGGAGCAAATGGAACTAATATACTCGTTTCTAAGGCATCAAATTCAACGGAAGCTACATCAAGCAAAACAGTTGGATTACTTGAAACGACAGGAACAACAAATGATATTGTAAATGTAGTTACTGATGGTTTATTAACAGGATTAGATACCTCAACAGCAACAATAGGCGACCCAGTTTGGTTAGGAGTTAATGGCAATTTAATTTTTGGATTAACTAATAAACCTTATGCACCAGCGCATTTAGTTTATATTGGAGTTGTTACAAGAGTAAATGCTAATAATGGTGAAATATTAGTTAAAGTTCAAAATGGTTTTGAATTGCGTGAAATTCACGATGTAGATTTGATTACTAGTTCACCAACAAATAACCAAGCGTTAATTTATGAAAGTTCAACTTCACTTTGGAAAAATAAAACAGTAGATAAAACTTTTGTTGGACTTTCAAATGTAGATAATACAACAGATGCAAATAAGCCAATAAGTACAGCAACTCAAACGGCTTTAAATGCTAAACAAAATACTATAACTAATTCAGATAGTATTACTCAGGGTAGTAGTAATTTATTTTTGACAAGTGCTGAAAGAACTAAATTAACAAATACAAGCGGTACTAATACAGGAGATAAAAGAATAATAAGCGCAACTGATTCAAGTGCTTTAACAGGTACAGGAGTTGAAACTATTTTAAAATCAATTACTATTCCAGCTAATTTCTTTGCAACAAGTGATATAATGACACTTGATGGATTAGATATGATTTCTACTGGTATTTTAGGTAGTAAAAATTTAAGATTTTACGTTAATACTTCTGTTGCTATTCCAGCTACTTTAATTGCACAAATGAATAATGTTGCAACAAGTGTTTATGCTGGAAATATTACTAGAAAATGGATTATTAAAGGTGGAAATATAGAATATCCCTTACCCGGAAATATAACAACACCTAGCAACTCAGTAACAAGTTCATCATCAACTAGAAATACACTAGCTTTTGATGTAACTGTTCAAAATTATTTAATTATAACAGGATTAATAGGTAACAATGCGGATTCAATGTTTATAACAGGCGGTAGAATATCATAATGAAAACAATAATAAACTCAATAACAGGCGAAGTGCTTTATTGCACACTTATAGAAGTAGATTTACAAGAAAATCAAGCTTTAATTGATGGAATACCAACAGGTAAATTTTATAACTTTGAAACTATGGAATACTATGATTGATATTAAAGAGTTAATAGCTATTTTAGGAACAGTAATAGCATTTTTTATAGGTCGTAGAAGTAAGAAATTAGATGAAGTAAATAAGCTTTCAGACGCTTATAATAAATTTATACTTGATGCTATTGCTCCACTAGATAAATTAACAGAAAGATTTAACAAGTTAGAAAAAGATTTCTTAGATTTACAATTAGAAAATGCAAAGATTCAAGAAATAGCCGACCATTGGAAATTGAAATTTGATAGCTTGCAGAAGTTGTATGATGCACTTAAAAAAGAATTTGAAATTTATAAAAAATTAAA
>Ga0209829_10002384_pt1 | contig 14320 bp, 21 predicted proteins | sample C_140205_EF_Meta_FD_187311 | JGI IMG/M metagenome (GOLD analysis project Ga0209829, IMG submission 187311) | Freshwater microbial communities from Lake Croche, Canada to study carbon cycling - C_140205_EF_MetaG (SPAdes) (version 2) | ecosystem: Environmental > Aquatic > Freshwater > Lake...
CAATATCTATCCCATAGTAATCCTGAGCCTGATTTTCCCAGTTGAGATACATATTATTCCTTACTTGTAGAGTTCAAACTCATTACCGGCAGGGCTACCGCCCTTCTCATATACTTCTCCAGCCTCCTTAGTAAGCTCCTCTAGACGGCCTGTGATTTCGTTGTAGAACAAAAAGCAAGCTGGTCCAGTACGACCACAGAACCTGTTCTTTTCTACTACAAGGCTGGTTACGTTCCGTCTCCAAGGATCGGGATCGGTCTTGTCTCTGTGCAGCTTAATGACAATGTTAGCAATCTGCTCAGGACCTGCTGAACCCCTAACCTGTCCTTGCCTATTGATGTGGATAACGGAAATGACACAGATGTTAAGATTCATGCAGAGCATCTTGAGCTTGGTGCTGATCTCGTCAAGTTGCTTTCTTTCGTCTCCTGAATGGTCGCTGACAATAATAGAAAGGTGATCCAGAACAATGTAAGAACAGCCCAGCGCTGCCATATGTCTAATCTTGGCCAACACAGTATCAATATCATTGCTGCCGAAATGGTCGTAAATAACAATACGATCATGGTTTATAACAGAATCAAAGTGTTCTTTTAATTCCTGTGTTGTCCGATCTGTATCAGGAAGGTGGTACGGTTTACTAGCCTGAACAGACATAAGACCAATGACGGTATCGTAGTTAGGTTCTTCAAGATGAAGAATGCCAACACCCTCTTTGGCCTCAACCAACTCAGTATTCATCAACAAGGAGTGTTCTACGGCCTTAACGACACTGGTCTTACCTACACCAGTATCAGCAGTAAGGAGCACTACCTCACTCTTACGAAGACCATAGGTCATGTAGTTCAGACCTTGGAAGGGATAAGGAACAGACTTAGGTGTCTTGTGGTTCTCAATCTCCTCCCACATATCCTTACCGATCTTAAGACCGTCAGGCATGTAGCTAGGAGCACGGAACCATTCGTTGATGTACTCCTTTTCAAGACCCTTCATCAGATAGTCGTTGGCATCCTTAGCCAGCTCAAGCTTAAGAATGTGGGCCTTGCCCGGAGCAAACAATTGAGCAACCTGATTGGCTGCCTTCTGTCCGGGTTCATCGTTATCAAACGCAATAACGATCTTGTCAAAACTGTCTAGATATTCAAAATTATCCACGCAATTCTTTTTGGCCTCTGAGGCTGATTTGACAGACACGCACGGATAACGGGAACCAGTGAGCTGAAAACCGGCCAAAGCGTCACACTCTCCTTCGACAATTGTAATGGCTTTCCCACCTGCTGGAAATAGCCATTGGCCGAACAAAGTTCCACGGCCCACATCACCTTCCCAGTAAAAAGCCTTCTCGCCTTTACGACGTACTTTGTTGGCGACGTGGGCACCATTTTCATCGAAATAAGGATATACATGACCTGCCGGACTTTCTGGGTTGGTGTTGACAGTGACCTTGTACTTGTTAACTGTACCTGCAGAAATTGCCCTATCTCTCATAGCAATTTGTTCACCGCCCGGAAGGGGTGTAAGGTTCCTGTCTGCTGCGTGTTTGATCGGATGATTATCTGAAATAGCATTCTCTCCAATATTTTCATGATGATTACAGACGAAACAATGTTTGTTGTCGTCATAAATTGCCAGACCATCGGATGATCCGCATTCTGGACATTTTTCGTGATGACTGAATTTACTCAAAACGGGGCTGCCTCTGCAAAAGGATCAAAGACGCCTCTAAGCCAGGGTTGGCCGATCTCAAACCAACCGCTCGCCAACGCGTCCACATGGGGCAGCACGACCAGATAGCCGGTAAAGTCAGGGCCAAAGCCGATGATCGCTTCGACGTACCCATTCCGCTGGTTCGGTGACGGGTGCAGGATTGTGCCAGCGGGGCGATCACCGCCTCCTCTGAAAATGTCGCCATAGTGGTGCCAACACCAAGCGCGTGGAATGCAGTCCCCACCGGCACCGCCTCCCGCTCGGCCTTGATCCTGCGGGCGAGGGCGAGGACAAGAGCGCGAGTGTACCCATCTTCGGGATACCCCTGCAGCATCACATACGGCATCCCTGCTTCCTCGCAGGCCTGTCGGATGTAGGGTTCTTCGATCATCAGAATAACCTCCAAATAACAACGCAAATAATAACCGTGACGCAGATCAATTTGAGGCTGTCGTATTCCATCACACCCCTTCCGTAAGCGCGGCGATGGCGGCGGCAGGATAAATCTGCACGCTGCCGGGTTCGTTCTCGCTCTCAACTGCATAGCCTTCCGGTGTAAGGTCAGTGCTGTAGAAACCGACAACACGGCCCGTCCACTTGCTGCCCTTGGTTTTGGTCACGCGGTCGCCAATGGCAAACTTGCGCTCCATAGCATCCGGCCCGATCACTGCGAGCTGGTTGGCGCGGTAGGCTTCAACCAACGCCGCACGAAACGCCTCACGGGTTCGCAAGCGCTCAACGATGCCTGTCGTCCTGCTTGCAGCTAGAGCCGCCTCACTCAGCGCGGCGAGATTATCGACTACGTCTTGTTTACTGGTCATATTCATCTCCATCAACAACAGAAGGATCACAATGATCGTAAGCGCTTCTAAACAAATCAGGCTCATCAAGTATCTCTACTTCACCAGTACCAAACTCTTCTTCAAACTCAGGATCGTAATCAAGAGGGTCTTCTCGATGGAATCCATCACAGTATGCTGCATCTAGTGCAACCTCTAAGCAGACAGAACAACAATCAAATGTCTTGTCTGGTAGAATAACAATCTCTGACTCAGTAAGAGTCTTATCGCAGATATTGCAGCGCATGTCTTTATCCTGTCTGAGGGGCTTTTCCTTGCTCACCTCTTAATACATTATACCACGTTTATCAGATTTGTCAAGTCTTTTTATTATTCCCCTAAAAAGGGAGCTCGTCGTCTAACGCGTCTGCTGAAAGGGTTTTACGTTTGATAGAAGCAAGGCGATATTCTGTAAATCTACCACAACGCTTTGTCAGCCAATTTAGTTCGCTGATGGCATCAAGCGCCTTACCAAATCCCATGACTCTCTGCCACCCTAGAGCCCCACCGCCTTTAAGCTTTTCTGTTTCTTCTGTTTTAGCTCTAGAGAAGATTATGAATCGCGCCACAGTAGCGTTCTGCTGTTCGTTCTTCAAGACCACAGGCTGTGTTGATTTCAAGGACATACGCCTTACCCTCCTTCTCATTCCACATTACGTCTACCCCGCCGAAGTCAAGACCAAGAGCCAGAACAGCATTCTCTGCCTGATCTAGAACGTCTTGAGGTACTTCGTTAAGATGGGCTTCAACAAAAACAAAACCACCAGCAAGATTGCGCACCTGCCAATTAGGATTCTCTACGTCAAGCTTACGTGCTTTACGTTGAACAAAGAAAGGATGAGTATCGTCAGGGCCACCATGTGACATAACATGAACACGATACTCATCCTTCTTCTTGATATATTGCGTGTACAGAGGGGCGTCTACAAGCTCTGCGGTATTGTTGCAGATCACAATACCTGCCCCAGAATGCCCCCTCAAGACCGTTCGAGCCACAAGAGGGAATACGTTGGCCGGTGCTGCGTCTGCTGCTGCACGGCCCTCAAAACAGTCAGGAATGCGTACTCCTGCCGCTGACAAAGCTTTGAAGGTCTTCAGCTTACACTGAGCAACAGTTACGTCCGGGTTAAGGACAGCAGCAGGCCCGAAGTCAGGAATCCTGCTGCCACCCCAGTTGATAACTACGTCCCCTGCCTTAGGCCTGAACTTAGACCCTTGTAGTTTAAGAACCTTTCCTTCAAGCGCAGTAGCAAGAGTCTTAGCAGAGGCTGAACCTTGCTTATAAGGGTACACTTTAAAACTCATCGTCAATCCTTTCCTGTTGGTCTGGTTCTACGTCCAGTCCAATGGGTCTAGGAACCCATCGGGGCTGTTCTTGTGCGAGGGCACGCTTAATACGTAGAGGGTTTAGGTGTCTGATCGCTCCCTCCGCTACACGGTCAAAAGGGTTTTGAAGGTTCACTCTAAAAGGATTCTGAGGAGCTTCAGGTAGAGCTTGATCGGTATCTTTAGTCTCTCGATCAAAAGAAGCCCAAAAGTCTTTAGCCTGAATGACCACTCCGTCAAATTCTGCACCAATCCTGTAGCACAGCATCTGAACAAGCCTCAAACCCTCGTAAACTGAGTCATGGATTTGGTTATTCGTAAGATTGTTGGTAAGTTTTCCCACATTCTCGTCAGAGAAAATATCCGACAGAAACACTGCTGGAGTCTTTACAGAGATTTGTTCAACCAGTGTTATTGGGTTATTCATCTTATAGCAGGCGTAGTCGCACAATTCGTTAATGATGCTCAGCCAAGAGAGGATATCTTCTCGTTTGTCCAACCCTCGCATACCTCTGAACTCGACAGTGCCGAACTTGTTAAGAGAAGCGAGATTCAAAGAACAATAACGATTTTCGTCCCTAAACCGAAGCCTACCTGTATCGAACACCGCTTCAGACACCCACCTAACCTGTTCTTCAGCATGACGAGAAGACAGACAGAACAGATTACCTCGTCGATCTTCGCCGCAATAGCGGTCAAGAATATCCTCAAGGATGGTAAACAGAATAAACAGATTAACGACCTGATAACCGCACTTGTCCCCCATATTAAAGTGGACATGTGTGCTAGTACGATTAGACGGCACCAGCTTTGCCTTGCGCTTTTCAAAATAATCAAAAAGAGCATTAACCCGCTCAACAGATTTGTTGTATGTTGCAGGACCGTTAAACACCCACTCGCAAGCCTGTCCATGATAGTTGCGCAAAGAACCATCTCGGTGGGGGGCCCACATTTCTACAATCTCAGGGGTGGTGTCCCAGTCAATATTCTTACCCTCGCACTCAAGTTCAACACCAAACAAGTCGCCGGTCTTCGGCAGTACCTGCATAGGTGCAATAACCTCTAGTCTGGAATTAAGAAAATCTTGTAGTTGAGTCATTTCACACCTTTTAAATAAGAGGAATCTTGCTTTGCTCAAGCTCTTCTTTCAAGAAATGAAACTTCCTAGAAAGACGAATACCCTTATCACCACTAAGAGCAATACCGCACTGGGTATGCTTTTGAAGAAGAATTAGTGCATCAAGATCGGCGTCTACTTCAAGTGCAAAAGTAGGCCCTATAGCAACAGATTTAAAAACCCCTTCCTCCATCATAACTCTTGCTTGCTTGAAATCAGGATAAACACCCGAGATCATCTCAACAAAAGCCTGCGAAGCAATCAGTTTTCCAAAACTAACATTATTACATCTTTGTCCGTCAGCTTGAAAGATGCTGGTTGTTGCGTTGCAAAGACCTTGACGACTTTGACGAACAGGTCTGCGAGATACAAACAACGCCTTATCTACAAGATTCATGTACCCCATTCTAAATGGGGCAAGATCAAACTTACGTGAGGACAGGTACTTCCTAGTCGACCTCTTTGCGTCGCGGGCTTGAGGGTTGAAAGGAAGCTCTCTGAACATTACGCGAGCAACTTCTTCCTCGTCCTCAGGACCGGGGACGTTCACACTGGTAATGTAGACGGGCTTATCGTCATACAAAACCACCGAGCCTTCAAGACGAAACTTAACCTCCTCAGCAGTTTCGTACTTATCACCTTTCAAAGACATTGAAGAATCCTTTTTCTCTTTTATCAGACCAGCTTAGACGCAATGTCTGCAATCTTCACACCATCAGGAAGGTAGTTCTTGATGTAATGAAGAGCAACCTTAGACTCGCTTTGGTTAATGATGCCAGTAAGCAACCTACTACCCATATTCTCAAACGGTCTTCTACCGGCCATCAACACTTCGACAGCGTTCTTTACTTGGTCAAAGACAAAGCGCATACGCTCTTCTGACAACAGCCAAGCATTTGAAAGAACACGATATTCAACACCGTAGCTCTTCGGGCGAAAAGCACCAGCAGCGCCGTACATCTTTCGACGCTTAACGTCCTTGTCCCACAGAAGCGAAGGAAGACCAAGAAAGCAGTCAAGCTGCTTCACAAGAATAGCGCATCGCAGCATATGTTCGGCACTATTAATGTCGGCATTCTCACAGAACCCGATGTGAACATGCCCAGCCGCAGTTCGCATGGTTGTCTTATTATCAGGCTTAGGGTTTTCCTTCATTGTATAAGCGTTGTAATCAGGAGTGCAACCAAGTTCCTTGGCTTCGTCTGGCTGTGCTCGGAAATGATTGCCGTGGAACCTGCAAGAAGGTACGATTGCGAAATCATACCCCGGAACCATTTCCTTCATCTGTTCCATAACTCGTTGATTATACTTGACAAAATCATCAGCATTATCAACAGGGTCGATGTTGTACTCAAGAGCCATACCGTCCACCTGAACAGCGCCAAGCTCAACCTTGAAAGGCTTTTCCTTTGTACCCGGAATAAGTCCGTGTGCAGAACGGAACTTGCCGTCCTTAGTCACAAACAATTCAGGGTCGCAACCTACTGTAATTTTCATATGTCTACTCCTTTTTAATGCACAGTTTCAGCAAAAGCGGTTTTACACTCTGTATGAGAGTCAGTCAAACACTTATTACACACGGGGTGGCCGTCTGCCAACCAAGCGTATTTATCTCCTCTAGCAACGATTTCAATTTCACACCACGAACAACCTCCGTCTAGTTGGTCCTTAAGTTCATCCTTACTAAGAGGTCTACCACCGTAACCTTTGAAAGTCTTAGCAGACAGAATACCCCTAACGTTATCCGATTTGTTCGAGGACTGTCCGCCTGATGAAGTACCGCTCGCTGAGGGTGGCTTCACGCCAACAGTCTCGCTCTTGGTCGTAGATTGCATATTCGAATTGTGAGGAGGGATTAGGGCTGGAAGCGTCCTTGGCGGGAGACCCTCCGTCTTTGTTTCCTGCTGAGTCCGCCAATCTCTGTTGTGCGCTCCATGAACTCCAGTAGTCCACGCCTGCTGTCCCGTTTGAAAAAAAGCAGAGGCCTGTTTGCCGACCACGCCCTCCTTGACTTCAAAAGTAAGCTCTTCATTGACTTTTGAAGGAGCAGGGAACGAGTAAAGAGTGTCCTCCTTAACTTCGTACACTTTGTCTTCGTCAAGCTTGATACCTGCGCGAGACATAGCTACACGAATCATCCAGATTTCAGAAGCCCATACAAGAGTCTTCTTACCTGCCTCAAAAGCATAGAAAAGAGGTCGCTCTTTGTTCCTAAGAAGCTTCAACTCTTCGAGCAAGTGGTCGTAGTAGGTCAGAGCCCATGCACCTTCGACCTTCGACAAAGTGTCTTCGAGCCCTTCAAAAGCAATGCTGCTGAATAGAGCCTCGCTGTCTGTACCGAACTTAGAATGATCGGTCAGGACATGCTTATTACGAAGTGTGCCATTATGGGCACCGACAACAATACAGCTACCGTCGTTATCAAGAATCTCGAAAGGATGAGCATTTGTCTTGACATTCTTTCCGACAGTGCCGAAGCGATTGTGACCAATCCAGCAGAAATCGTTGAGACGGAGGTGTTGAGCAAGCTTAGGCCCTTCTGTGAACTCGTAGCCAGTGACTGTTGATTTGATGACATGTGTATCGGCGTTAGCTCGAATAGCTGCAACACCTGTACTATCTCTGCCTCTAAACGTGTCAAGAATAAGGAGAGTTTCAAGAACCTCCTTATGTTTCGTCAACATGTTAGAGGAGAATACCCCCACTAGCCCGCACATTCTTCAGATCCTTTCTGCTTGATACGCAATAAGATTGGCCACTTACCTGCCCCACTTCTTCAAACGAGCTTCGACATACACAGGAGCCTGAAACCAAGCGCCGCTTTGACGCTTACCAAGGTCAGTACGCCCATCAGTCTTCTCAACAAGAGAAACCCACGATTTACGCCTTCCGCCACCGCTCTGAGACGACTTAGGACGCCCCTTCCGCATAGGACGATTAGGATAATTAGACTTACTGGTTGACATGTTTAAACTCCTTTCAAGTTGCAGGGATGATGTAATTATCGAGAAGCTCAAGGAAATAGTCGCGGCAATCACCAAACTCAAACTCAGGATGAGGTTGAAAACAAAGAGAAAGACTGTCAGGATACCACACGACTTCGATGTCATCCAGCAGTGGGGTGTCACGAATAATCTCTTCACTCATGCTCAGCTTACGAGTCGACAGAGACGCAACAGCAATTATCTCTGCGTCCTTGCTTGGTCGCATCTGCTGATGGTGTGTTGAAGTCATATTAAACCTCTCTTCACCCGTTTGAATATGTGTCACAGAGTGCTTCTGTCCTGCATGATTATTCACGTCCTGCCACAGCAAGCCGTTATTCATGACGTTCAAGAATTGAGCACCACGACAAATACCGACCATAGGCTTCTTCAAAAGAACTGCCTGTGCGAAAATGTCGGCCTCTTTGTTATCCCTTGCCGTGTTAAAATATGTCCTAGGGCAAGGCTCTTCACCGTACAAAGCAGGATCAACATCTTCTCCGCCTGTAAAGCAGATGATATCAGCCTCTTCAACGAACCTAGCACCAGCAAGACCGGCGTCAAAGAACATCTTAATGTACTGAAAACCGCCGCCTACTACGTAAATTCGAAGGCCCCGACACTCACGTTTAAAAGCGTCTTCCTTCAACTTAGTGGCTTTCTCTTCTGTGATCATTTTTAAATATCCACTTCAAGATAAACAGTGCTACTGCTCGGAAATTCCTGTGTTCTAGGGACTTTAACAGCTTTCCGAATTTCGTCCTCTAGCGCAAGAGCTTGCTCTGCAAGCCTTTCCTTCGTAGTTGCAGAGATTGGCACTATTCCTCCCCATCCGTCTGCCTTGAGGACAGGACTGCAAAAGCTCTTGACTTTTTCGTAAACACCAATAGGTTTGTGGGCACTTCCGAACATTGCATAAGTGTCTGTAGACTTTCTATAAGGGTCTCTGAGAAGAATTTTCCTCATGTTTTCTTCGCCGTTGCGATAGAAAATCTGACCGTGAGTAGGTATAGAATGATTACCAAAATGAGCGCCATCGAATGACGCAACGTGCTCAGAAAAAGCAAGAGCCAGCAGCGGGTCAACTCCGGCATCATACATAACCTTCCAAGCGTCAATGCACCTCGACCCTTCAACGCAATGACGCATAGCCTTGCAAAACCACAAAGCCTCTGTCTTGTTCATGCCGTGCTTGCCGTCACACAGAAGAATCTGCCCCCCGGTCAGCAAAGACTCAGTGTCACCACGATTGAGGACGTACTTAGAGTACATAGATTCTCTCGCCATCCACAAAGCAAAAGCCTGTTGCGACTCTTTATCGCAATAAGACTTCTCTGTGTTGAAGCAATTAAGAGTCAGGAACTCTTTATCCCGCCCGAGGGTCTCGAAAGAAGAGGAAACCCACGCATGACATGCTTCCCAGCCAGCGACAAGCCGTCCACCGAATAGGTCAACAGTCTCTCCTTTGCACAGACCATTCCCCCATTTGCTGTTCAACTCTACAAGCCGCTTTTTAGCCGCTTGCAAAACTTCAGGAGCTACTTCAAACATATCCGGCATTTCTTCCTCGCTTAGTTTGTGTGTAGTCAAGCCAGTCACCGCTTTCAATCTTCTTGATTGGGTTCACAGGGCCGTTAAACTCGTAGATGAAGCCATCCAAATAAGGACGGCGGATGTACAAACTTTCGTCTGGATACACTGGATTGTAGCCTTCGTACCTGTCAACAGCATCAAGATCATGGGCTTCAATCCTTTCACAAACAACTTTACCTTCTCCACCCAGCTTGATGCCGGGGAACCAACCAAGATCGTACAAAGAACCATCAACAAGGATGCTCTCTGTGTCTCCCGGCCTCAATGTACCATAGCTGTAAATATAGTGTGGCATAACACCCTCTTAAAATTGGTCCTTCGGCACGGAGTTGCACCGTGCATTCATCCTAAAGCTAATCTCTATGTCCCAAATCACCCGTTTATGGACTGACAGTCCATTCAGAACAGATTAAACGCACTTATATAGGACAGGCAGGTGTTGCGTACCACCAACGGCCCGGCGTTGTATAACAAAAGAATGAATATAGGCTGCTATCGAAGGAGAAGCGGCTGTCAAAAGCCGGAAGAACACACAGACACACAGGAGATCGAGAGTTATGTCGATACTGACAGTAAGGACGCTCTCTGTGCCGTGACGGAAGTTTGATTCCTCAAGATGCACTTGCAAGTAAGGGCCTGTTACCCATACATCCTGATACTCACAAACTGTGATTCCATCCCTGCCGAGTCTGTGTGCTCATCAAGCCTTTGAATGCTGAAAACCCTGTCACAACGTACCTATAAGGAGGGTTCTTCCCTTTGGTCCTTAAGTACATTATAACAGGGTTTTCAAATCTGTCAAGTGTTTTCTTACACCGCTGCTGCCAAATCTTGGCAAAGATTCCCGAAGGATTTGGCGCTGTAGCCACAATATGTACCTGTTTCTCCCAGAAACTTGCTGTAAATGTGCCTAATAGCGACTCTGAGCATTTGAAGCTCTTGAGCGTTGCACTCTATACTGTACTTTTTCTCAGGTACAGGGGTTTTGTCATACAGAATCATATCAGACTCCTTTCGCAAGACTTAGTCCAAAATGGTGATCCGTGTAGGACTCGAACCTACGTTTTCAACTCCAGCTACAGATAACGGTTTAGAAGACCGAACTGGTTAACGGATCATTATAAAACTACAAAGACCCAGACCTAGGCCCAGACCTAGACCCAGAGGGTGAATACTCCAGAATTTCTGCTTCTTGTGCGTCGTGGATAATCGCCAAGTCCATCAACTTCATAGCTGCAAACACACGAATTACTCGTGATTTACGTTCAGCATAGTGCAAAAGAACAGTAATCATAGATTTGACTTCCTGAATGTCTAGTGGTGCGGCTGGCGGGACTCGAACCCGCACGATGCAAAGATCACAGGTTTTTAAGACCCATGCGTCTACCAATTCCGCCACAACCGCTTGAACAAACAAAAAAACCGCCTGTAAACAGGCTCCATCTCACTCGTCAGGCACGACCCGGGACTTCGCGCACCAGCTTGCCATTGTGACGAATTTGCACGAAGTTGTGACCGATACCGATAATGCCGAGGGCCTTGGCTTCGACGTTCTTGCGCTCAACATAAGCCTTGTACAGCGGTAGGGCGGTATCCACATGTCCCATCCCACCACGGGCAACAGACCACTTCACGAACGACAGAATGGAAAAACGCTTGGCTGCACGTTCACGACGTGCAATTGCTGACAACTTCATAGTTACCTCCATTAGTCAGGTTGAGAAAAATGAACAGTTTACCCACAGACCGCCTCGCTAAGAACGTCGCAGACGCGACTAAGGTCGGCTATTGCTCAGGTGGTTCGATAGGTTTATTTAAGGTGACGTTGCCTAAATATCACTACCCAGTCAGCCGTTAACAACGTTCAGATTAGGAACGTCGAAGCCACCTTGATCATTATCAGCCTGTGCCGCGTCTGCGACGCTCATAATGCGAGTAAACTTGAGCGCTGCGATAGCCTCACAAGCCGCCTTGATTGAAGCGGCATCTTCCGGCTTGGCCTTGCCTTCGTCCACCTTGGCTGCTTCACGCTTGGCCATGGCCTGAACCATCTTGATAAACTTGTCGAAATCGAGAAGGCCGGGTTCAGCCGTGTTTTCTGCGATTTGATAGAAGGGATTGGCCTCTGCCTTCGCGAGATTGAAAGGCGTATAACCTTTTTCATCCTTTTTGAGCATACCAACAACGTTGTTGGCGAACACTACACGAATTGGCGAATACTTCGTGAACCACGTAACAAGCGTGGTGCGGCGCATGGATGCAGGCATCGCGTTAACCAGCGCAAGAGCACGAGTACAGTCTCCCGACTTGATTGTATGTTTCATGATAAGCATCGCAGTCTCGTGAATGAGAATGTTCAGCTTTGCGCCGTTCGTGGTGATACGAACCAGATTAGCGTCGATTTTTTTCAGTGACATTTTGGTTATCCTTTCAAATCCGGCCATTGCACCGCAAGATGCGATTACGGATGGCCTCTAGGTTATCCCCTAGACAAAGTCCTTGCTAGGTATGTCCCCACGACAAAGGTCGCACTTTCAGTGCTCTTTCACTTAGGCTTACGTTCAAGAATGATGGTTCGAACAATGCGGAATGCTTCCATAAGAGCAACGTCAGCACATGCATTAGACGTAGCATTAGTGGCATTGTGGAGCAGTATGCGAACGTCAGAAAGAGCATTCTTATGCTTAGACGCAAGAACAGTAGGACGCTTGGACGTACCAAGCTTGATATTGCCGACATGCTGATAGCTTGCACGATTAGTCATGGCATGGTTCTCCTGTTGCAATGGACGGTCATAGTCTTAGTCATGGGGACATAGCTAGCAAGGCGATTTACTCGCTCCCTTGTTTCAGTTGCGTATCACTTCTAACAAGAATAGCTTTCATTCGCCTAACTAGGTTAGACGGTTATCACTTTCGCGGATAACAGCGGCTAGGGCTTCACTAATAGGGTGCGCTTGTCAGGCGCTTATCCCGTTCGTTTATGGCATATGACTTTCAAGAGGAGCAAACCCCCTTTCCGCCTAGCGTAACGTGCAGTTAGAGTATTACTCACAAGACTAACAGTTTACCGTCCCTTGCGAACAATGCGCAACATATACGCTCAAACAATGAAGTTTATGACGTAAATCTGTTTCGCACCTTAGCAGCAAGCTAGGCTCTATCTTGTATCGAGTAAGGCTCAAAGAATGACGTCCTGAGTTGCATAGGCTCGCGCCACTAAGCGAAACAGTGTCATTCACTGATTTAATAGGTAGTTTAATGACGTGCCAAGGTCAAGAGATATTTTCAGATTGCCTTTTTGCGACGCTCAATCATTTTGCCTTGTTCTTGCGAGAAGGACAGCTTGCGCGGCGCAGGCAAAGCCAAAGACTTAGAGACAAGCTTACCTTTAATCACTTGGCCTGTCTTTTGTGACGGGTTGCGGTGACGAAAAGAGGAAAGAGCGTCTTGAGTCCGGCTAATGTACCGGGCGCAAGCGTCTGTCCAGTCACGCTTGTCTTGAGCCTCTTTGGCGAAAGCTTGTTCAACAGCAAGCCGCAATTCTTGTTCACGCGCCTTAGCGGCACGCTTACGTTCATTCCTACTTGCCATGACGCAAGCCTTTCCTAAAGTTGGCAAAGTGACGGCCCCAAAGGTGTCACATTTGCTATGTTTTTCAGCCTAAACAAGCCAGAATGTTTGTCAAGTCTCAATTTTCAGCCTTACTAGGGGCGCATTTTTTCAGAGCCTGTCGGTTTCAGCCGCCAGCACAAGCCTATCTGTTTTTGCCGCCTAGACATGGGAAAGCCCATGCGTTGACCATTTAGAGACTAGTGGCACATTTTGAGCCTGTCAAGTCACAAGAGAAGGAAAGAAGCCCGAAGGCCGTGCCGTCTCCCGATGACTTGAATATGGGACCTATTTGTTACAATTTCAAGACACTTTCTTGGTTAGTTTTGGTTAATTTCACCTGTTTTGTCTACTTGATTGGTAGACTTTGATTGAGCAAGGTATATATAACTCCCGCGGGATTCTGTTTGATTCGCGTGATAGGTGTTCTCGGTTTGTTCTCCCCACTAGGGGCCGGTTCAGTGTTCACTGTTTGTTCTGCTATTGAGAACGATATGCAATAAGCAGATGCTTATGCGAACCATTATCATTATATAGCATATGGCATGATGCTTGCTTGCCATGCAAGGACCGTGCCAATCCCCCGAGGGGTGGTCAACGTGATGATATAACATGACATAGGCATAGGGGGGGGCCGTGAAGTTTTTTTCTTCTGTGTGGGAGAGAAGATCGCACTCAAGCGCTACCTAAAAATTTTAAAAATTAAAAATACTGAAATCGTCGTTTTAAAGCCCGCAGAGCATAGGTGAGACTACCTAAGCTACCCTTGTATACCTGAAAGGCTTCTTCGCGCTGTAGCACCCCTTAGAATCCGTTTTAGAGCATATTCTATTGACAAGAGGAAGGCCTCCTACCGTCGGCCCCTTGCTGCCATAACATATTAGATAAAATCTTCATTAGAGTTTCTTAGTATCTTACTTAGTATATTACTTGTTTAAATTCTTTTACCTTTATCTTTTACCTAATCTCTTATTAATATCTTATATAATATCTTCTTTAATATATAGGGTATCATAAAAAAGTGATTTTGTCAATAGGAAAAATAAAAAATATTTTATCTTTTTTTGTTGTCAGGTAAAGATTGTGCTTGACAAAAAGGTAAAAGTATGTTATAATACGTATATAAGGTAGAGGGATTTTTTA
>Ga0209829_10002386_pt1 | contig 14317 bp, 19 predicted proteins | sample C_140205_EF_Meta_FD_187311 | JGI IMG/M metagenome (GOLD analysis project Ga0209829, IMG submission 187311) | Freshwater microbial communities from Lake Croche, Canada to study carbon cycling - C_140205_EF_MetaG (SPAdes) (version 2) | ecosystem: Environmental > Aquatic > Freshwater > Lake...
AGTGTTAGGCATGAACTGGAATCCAGATTAACTGTGTGAATCCATTAAGGGCATCCAAGCGCCAATGTCCGCACTTGCTAGCTCGTCTATGATGAGCCCCCTTTCCTGTCTGTTTGTGACACCAGCTGATTTGAGTGTGGCCTCCCATCTTTGACGGTTTGCGTCAAGATCATATCCCATATTGTAGGCTGACATTTTTATATTGGGAAAAACCTTGAGGTTCATTAGCTTATCCACGGTGCGTATGTTGATACCCTTTTTTGAGAGGTATGCACGAGCGTCGGCCTCAGTGGGCTTGGTCTGACCCACTGCCTTTTTTACTGCACTAACACCGGTTTGGATGGCACCAGCACCTGTTTTGATGGCGCTACCCACTGCCCCAACTGCTTTACGCAATTGAGGCATAATGTCCTCACTTACTTCTTTTTTTTTACTTTCATGCTTTCATCCACTTTGGGCAAGTCCTTGGTATCACTCTTGCGAGCATCCACCAACTTGTGACCAAACTTCTTGACACTTGCAGCAATGGCCAGTTTTAGTTCACCCTTTTCTGCTTCTTTGTTGATTATTTTGGTGAGCACATTTTCAAAGTGGTTGAAAATTTCACGTTCCATTTTGCCCAGTTTGGTGGATGCAGGATCTGAGAATGGAGCCTTATGATGGGCCACACGATCTGTGATGTCGCTGACTGCATTAGCCACGGCATCAATCTGCTCACCCATCTTCTTGTCTGCAATATCTGCTTTAGTGAATGCTTTGTTGAAATCTCTGCTCATGGCTCTCATTGCATGCAGCAGCTTGGGGTCCACTTTTTTAGGGGCGGCAGCTTCCATGATGCCTTCTGGCATGTGTGGCATTTCAGGATCCATGGTGGCACTCACTAAGTCATATTCCAGATTACTGGCCACCGTTTCCAAATAATCAGCTGCTAATGTGATCTTGGCTTGCATCCAGCCTTCCAGTTCATCCACCATCTTGAGCATCTTATGTATTTCCATGGCACACTTGGCAGCACGGTAGACCTGACTTTTTGCCATGGATATTTCATGATCATCATGAATGTGAACCATGGTAGTGGTAGGTGTTGTGATGTTAGTTACGTCAATCATTTCAGGATCGTCATGCATGAGGAATAGTCTCCTAGAGGTTGCTGTTGTGTGTTATTTATTGACTGAATCATAATCCATGTGTTATTGAATGACATGATAAGTGTAGTAATCCCCACTCTTTGGAAATATGCACCTTTTTGTGATTTTCTAGCTCAAGTGTGTGTACAACACCATGTGCATGATGTGATCATTGTGGATAATGACCGATCTAACAGACCTCATCATGATGTATTGCTACATGCCAAGGTAAAGCTTTTGGATTTTGGTCAGAACATGTTTGTGAATCCCAGTTGGAATCTGGGAGTATACCATGCAAAGGCATCCATTATTTGTTTGCAAAATGATGACATTGAGTTTGATTGTGCAATTTATTCTCAAGTGAGTGACTTTTTGAAACCGCACATGGGTTTGGTTAGTTTGAGTGGATTGCCTGTGACTGCGCCTCATGTGCAAATTGAACCATGGCAAGGCGACTCCATGTTTGGATGTGGACAACTCATGTTTTTCCACAGACACAGATTTTGTCATATTGATCCAGAATTGTTAGTGTATTGTGGGGATAATTGGTTGTTTGATCACATGCAGCACATCACTAATCAGAATCACATGATTAACAATTTGTCTCATCACACTCCATATGCACAAACTAGTAAACATTTTAGACACATGCTCACTCAAGAACAAATCACATATGCACAGGTGCTCGCATCATGTGGCATACCTGCACATCATACTTAAAAACTCATAAAGGAGATCCACACATGGTGATACATGTGATGCCACAATTATATTTGATAAGCCCGCTGTTTTTGGGAGATGCGTTTGTGATCAATGCATTGGTGCACAAGTGGGCACAGGAGGCTATTCATGTGCATGTGCCCACTCTTCCCCAATATGTGCATACCGTGCAATGTTTGTATTCTGATTATCCCAATATCACAGTGGTGCCTTATTTGGGCGAACAGAAAGAGCAAGAGTACATTGCCAAACACAATTTACAAACTATTAACTTTAGAACATTATATGAACTCATCAAGTTGCCGTTGAAGCATCATGACGCACCTGTGGACATTCCTGTACTATGGGACAGACAGATATACGAATACTTTGATGTGCCTTTCAGTCGCAGATATCAAAACTTCCAATTACCCAAGCACATACCCCACACACAAAATTTATTCAACACACTGAACCCCACACATGAACCATATGTGTTATGGCACAGACACAGTCACACCCAGATTCAGGACACTCAAGTGGATCTAAAAACATGGAGAGCACAAATTGGCGCTCCTGACATAAAGATCATAGAGATTGTAACAGGTCATACTGCCAACTTGTTGGATTACATGCAGTTGATCACACATGCACAAGAAATCCATTGCATTCCCAGCGCCTTTCATTGTCTTGTGGACAGTGTGTTGGATCAAACCAATGCCACTCTTTTTTACCATGATGTAAAGGCCCGCACACTCATGCAAGTTAACTGTAGATGGAACAACTGGCGATGGCATTCTGTATATTACGAAAATAAAATATAATGATCATCACTTTTGTGTTGACTATTTTGAAATCTCTTGTATAAATAGATTGTACACAGCAAGGAACACGCCTTCAATGATTTCGATTTGCATGCCAGAACGCAGCCTCAAGCCCAGCTTTAATAGCTGGCAAGTCTGCGCCTCCGTGCATGTGAATTATGATTCATGGGAGGGTCACCACACATAACAGGTTGATACAACCTAGCATGTGATGACCCTCCAGACCCAAAAGGTTTGGAGGGTTTTTTGTTGTTAAACTGACTGAATACACTTTTAAAAAAAGTAGTTGACAGTGAGGCCACAAGTGCTATCATGGCACATGAGACGATGTAGCCAACACATCGAGAAAAGGTTGGCAGTGGAATGCGGAACGAGGCTGCGGCACCACTATAAAAAGCAAACGGGCGTGTGGGTAGATCAAAGGCATGGAGAGAACATGCTGAGTAAAACACCCACAATGAGAAGCATCATGCTTCTCATAGCGGTGATGCACAAACAGGCTGTGCAACATACACCGCTATATAAAAGGCATGTGATCATAAGTTGACAAGAATTCCCACCATGGAGGATGCCAGGGTTGGCTCCCTAAACTGATTTGAACTCAGTGGTGTCCTACGGGACAATAGTTCGATGCTATCATCCTCCTTATATCTGGAGAATGCTGAGGTTGGCTCCTCAAACATGTTGGAAACATGTAGTCACCCTCCGGGGTGAGAGGTTCGATGCCTCCATTCTCCTTTTCATGATTGTGGCCCTACCCACACAAGCCCAAACCCAATATGTTTGGCAGCGGGTAAACTTTTTGGGTGATTACCCCTACACCGGTCTGTAAAACCGGCGCCTCCAGAACCGTAGGGAAGTCAGGCAAGTGGAGCGTTACCTCAATCACCCACCAAACTTTGTATTCCATTTTTGTATTAAATCCATTAACTCATCCAGGGATATAGAACTTTTTCTTTTGCTATTATTGCCATTTGGCCCGTTGTGCAATTTAATTTCACAATTGGCTGGATGCGCTAATAATTCGGGAGGTATTTTGTTCTTAAATCCATCTGCCACTGTGTAGAGATGATCCCGACTAACACCAGAAAGATTTGGGGACTTGTTACGTTTTCCATACCCGTTTGGCGAAAACCATCCATGAATATTAATTAGATCTACATTAAATTGATCTGGAAATTTATATACATTAAATTTAAATGAAGCAAGGCTTCGATAATGTCTTGCATTAGGAAAACATAACTTACAATACTTTTTTCGGTTGTCAGCTAGTTGACTATTACAACTAGCACAGCATCTTATATACGATGGTTTAGTAATAGATTCTTTTGTTATTATGGTATTGCATGTGTGCGCACCACAATAATTTGCCTTACACCTCCGACAAGTTTTCTCTCTTGCCGAATATTTCTCTTTGAGAATCCTACTATGACGTTCTCCTACAGATGAGGGGCGTTGAGCATTATTGTATGTTGCTGCGCATGAACGAGAACAGAATTTAGTTTGATTTTTGTTTTGTAAAATGTCTTTGCCACATTGTTGGCACTCAGATAGAGAGTTGATCACTCTGGTTCTTGATGCTGCATTTGAACAACCACGAGAACAGTATTGTTGATTTCTTGACCATGCCCTTAAGATGATAAATTCATTATTACAATGATTGCATGATTTAGAACAAGGGTATTTGGGCATTGGGTGACCTCCAAGATAAATATTGTGTGGGACAGCCTGGTGACTCCAAGCCGGGTTTTGAACTGGTTCCAACAGTTCAATCACCACACTTATTTATAACTGGTGAGTAGGTTCGAACCCTGGACGACCCACCATTATGCAGGTAAGATGTGCAGCTCGTGAAAAGGCAGGGCACATCGCACACACGGCGGGCAATACAAAATGTATAACTGGGGGCCAGTGTGTGAACGAATTTGAGTTTCCAGGAGGCTTTGAGTCCACAGTAGTGTCTAGCGGGAGGCTGAGTTTGAAATTTGCGGAATATGATCTTACTCAATATTCCGGGGTGGAAGACACACCTTAAATGGTGATCAGGGCGGCAGGTTGCTCATACCGAATATACTCCGCAAGGTATGGGAAAATGTGGACAAATTTACGGCGCCATAGTTTACATGGTTAGAATACTGGGCTTTCAACCCGGAGAAGCGGGATCGTTACCCGCTGGCGCTACCAACTTCCAGTTGAGATCTAAGCTAAATAGAATGTGGTTCACGGAGGTGACACTCCCAACCACTCTAAAAGCTATATGGAGCTCTCAGCATGACTGAATTATTTATCAAAGTACCTTATTATGTCTATAAGATTACCAATAAATCAACAGGCCAATATTATATTGGTTCGCGATATTCTCACTTAAAATATAATAGGTCCCCTGAAAATGACCTGTGGAAAAAATATTACACTTCCTCTAACGCGGTCCAGTTGCTAATCGCAACATATGGCAAAGATGATTTCGTTGCAGAGGTAATATACACAAGCAACGACAAGGATGATACCTTTTGGTCAGAACAGGCTTTGATTGCGGAATCTATAGCAGACTGTCACTGCATCAACAAACAATATGTAGATCAGAGTACAGCACGCCGAGTATGGACAACAGCAGGCCTTGAATACTGGCATAACGGACAAGGACAATTTGTTACTGCTACAAAAAGTCCTGGACCTGGCTGGCTCAAAGGTAACTGGCGAACAGGACGTAAAAAATGGTCCAATGGAACTCAAATTAAATTTAGCCATACATGTCCTGGACCAGAATGGAATTCCTGGACAAAGTCGTCTGCACAGACACACTGGAAGGTTGAACCTAATGTGGTCCAGTCTTGGTACGACTCTGGCCTATCTTTAAAGAAGATAGAGCAATTACATGGAATAAGTAGTAACTATCTTCAGCATATGGTACGGAAAGGAGTCCTTAAAACAAGGACTAAAAAGGAGGCGATTGCAATTGACCCTTCTATAGTCAGACATTCCCATAGCGAGAAATTTAAACAAGAGCAAAGTTTACGTTTGCTTCAAAGATATGCTGACGGTTGGCAACCAAGCAGTTGGAACAAAACTACTTGACATACAACGGATAATATGCTTGAATAATACACAGTGGTAGGTTGCTCGAGTGGCTTAAGAGAGCAGTTTGCGGGGCTCAAGGCAGGCTTGATAGGAGTTCAATTCTCCAGGGTCCAAGATTAAACTGCCGTACCTCGTCAAGGGGTACCGAGGGTTCGAATCCCTCACCTACCTCCAAGTTTTTTATGTTCCGGTGGCTGAGTAGATAAGCAACGGTCTGCAGCACCGTCAGTGTGAGAAATCACCACGTGGGTGCAACTCCCTCCCGGAACTCCAAATTATGGCAAGCGAGGCGGTTGGAAGACCCAGTATGGGTAGCCGGAGCGCACGCAGGATGTGGGCGGTGAGGGGGCCATGCATCTAAAAAAGTTTATTCCTAGACGGGCACAAGGTGGGCCAGCAGACTGTTAATCTGTTCATCAGGTAGGTTCAATTCCTACTCTAGGAGCCAAAAACACACAATGATCCACAGGGTCATTGTGTAGGTAAGATACGGTAATCTCGTAATAATAAGAGGCAGGCTGTATCGTGTGCGCGGCGGAGAGGGGGCCAGCGCAGGAAACATATTAACTAACATGTGCGTGATTCCGTGAGCACTCGGATGGAAGTAGCCCTGATGTTGGTGATCCCAACGAGCTGGGTGAAGGGTTCAAATCCCATCATGCACCCCAAACACGCGCCAGTTTGATCCAGCGATCCCACAATCCTCATAAGATTGATGGAGGCACAGGCAGCATGTGCAACTGGCACCATTGACTTTGTGAACTGCACATGTAGAATAACAAAAAGGGGTATTTCACATGGCCAAACAAAAGACAACAGATTACATGAGCGTGAGTTACAGGCTGGATGATGCCAACACAAACGACACCATGCGTGATGTGAGCATGAACTGGGCCAATCGCACACCAGAAGAAGTGCGTGCCAATTTGAATATTTGGCTCACAGCTTGTGGCTGGGACATGGAAGTTGTTCCAAAGACTAAACAATAAAGTTTAAAGCAGGGTAGAGGAGTCTGGTCGTCCTCGCTGGCCTCATAAGTCAGAAATCGTATTAAGTGGTTCAAATCCCACCCCTGCATCTCACATATGCCCTGGTAGTTCAATGGTAGAACATCGCTTTTACACAGCGGATACGGTGGTTCAATTCCGCCCCAGGGTACCATTTAATGCCGGCTTGGCAGATCAAGTGATTGCGGGAGACTGAAAATCTCTAGGAGTTGGGGCAGTACCAACAGCCGGCACCATTTTTGCACATGTAGCTCAATTGGGAGAGCACTGGTCTGTCGAACCGGAGGTAGCGGGATCGAAACCCGTCATGTGCGCCATTATTGCTCTTGTGGTGAAACTGGATATCACAAAACCCTACGAAGGTTTAATTCTAGGCTCGTATCCTAGCAAGAGCGCCAATTTACTACCCCTGTGGATGGCTTTCCAACACTGGTCTTCTAAGCTGGTGGGGAGTGTTCGATTCACTTGAGGGGTTCCAAAAATTTATGGGGGATTAGCTTAATGGTAAAGCGCCTCGTTTGCACCGAGAAGATCAGGAAATCGGTATTCCTATCCTCCACCATAAATGCCCGTGTAGCCCAATTGGAAGAGGTATCAGATTTAGACTCTGAGGGTTGTGAGTTCGAATCTCACCGCGGGCACCAATCATTAAATACTTAACACTATTGTGGAGATATAACATGGATTCCTTATTCTTGATCATGATTGGTTATTGTTTAGCTGTGATCTTTCCAGTGCCCTGGTTGAGCCGCGCCATCCTGGATGCTTGGAGTCGTGTACTCAAGACTGTTGCAGCAGCAAAAGACAGATACAAGTAACATCAGAGCAAGTGCTTTAGTTTTTATAATACTGGATTCTCTTTAGAAGAGGCTGGTAATTTTCCCCTATGACCATAAATTCTAATCATAATTGTCCACATTTGCACTGTTAGTTTAAGTTGGCAAAACCTTGGTCTCCAAAACCAAAGAAGGCGGATCGTCACCGTCACAGTGTGCCACGAATATATCAGGAAAGTTAGTTGGTGCCTTAGTGCCTGCCAACCTTGATAAATCAATACCCGATGACTGATGATCTGCATGCCACTTTAACAAAAACTTAACACGAACAATTCTCCCCATGTTGTAAACATGTTCAGGGTACTGAATAAATATGTATGCCATAAACTGCTCAAGGGGATCAACGATGCAGGACATCAGGGTACAATTCATATTGAAGAGGCGCGAAGATTATTCATCCGAGCTGCATGGCTCACACAACACACTCAGCACTGGACTTTTCAACAGCGTGAGCTTTATAGATCACATGCTGCAAGATGCTGGCATCAGATCAGAATTGTGTGTGGTGCAAGACAACAATCAGATAGACCGAGAAGTGACCAGGTTCAGACCCACTCATGCAGTGGTGGAAGCCCTGTGGGTGGTACCCTCCAAGTTTGAAGTGCTCACTCGCCTGCACCCCTCTGTGACCTGGATCGTCAGATTGCACAGCGAAATGCCCTTTATAGCCAATGAGGGTATTGCCATGGATTGGTTGGCTGAATATGTGAAATATCCACAATTGATGATTGGAGTGAATGCACGCAGGATGCTGGATGAAACCAGATCATATCTGTGCTCAGTACATGGATGGGATGTGGAAACTGCTCATGCAAGGGTCATTTACATGCCCAACTACTATCCACAAGACTATGTGCATCGTCAGGCAAAGAAAACACCTGGTGTGATCAACATAGGATGCTTTGGGGCTGTTCGTCCCATGAAAAATCATCTGCTACAAGCTGTTGCTGCCGTCAGATATGCCGATTCTCAGAACTTGAAGTTGCGTTTCCACATCAATGGCAACCGCCTGGAGATGAAAGGCGAGCCAGTGCTGAACAATCTCAAGGGCATGTTCCAGCATCTGGAGGCCAAGGGGCATGAGCTGGTGTTGCATGATTGGCGCAGCAGACCTGAGTTCCTGGATCTTTGTGCGCAGATGGATGTGGGCATGCAAGTGAGTTTCTCCGAGACCTTCAACATTGTGGCTGCAGATCTTGTGAGTGTGGGTGTGCCTGTGGTTCCATCCAGAGAGATTCCTTGGGCCAGCAGTTGGTTTGCGGCTGATCCGGTTGATTCCCAGGATATTGAGCGGAAAATTGCACATGCTGTCACATTCAGTTGGTTGAATAAAATGCTGCACACATGGTGGCTGTCATGCTACACTACAGCCACCAAAAAAACATGGCTGGACTGGCTTCAACAACAGGCAAACAAGTAGGAACTGATCACAAAAGTTTATGGTGATGCGAGGGAGCTGGAGAACCCGCCAGGATGTGGCCCTGGTTAACGCAAGTTTGTGGCCGGATCGATACCGGTGCATCACCCCATGTGTAAATATGCACATGATTGCATGTGCATTGGCCTTGGTGCTGTTACTGGATGTAAGCTTGAGTGTGCTGCCTCCTGATTATCAACTACAACGAGATGGGGTGGCCCAAGCATTTGCAGATGCCAGTGTGCAGCAAATCATACACAGAGAAGGTGGAATTGCCATAACTGTGATTGAATGGGCCACTCAACAAAGAACTGTGATTCCTTGGCGTCATGTGACAAGTGTTTCAGATGTACAATCGTTCAGTAGAGAAGTAGCTAGTTTACAACGATCCCTATCAGGGTATACTGGTGTGGGGGATGCCATCCAGGCAGGCATGGACAGTTTGGCCCACGTGCCCTGTGAACCTGATCGTATAGTGTTTGATGTGAGTGGTGACGGTGTGAACAACCAAGGTCCTGTAGCAGAAATAGCTCGCGATGCTGCTCAAGAATTGGGAATTCAGATAAATGGACTGCCCATACTCAATAATCCAGAAGTAGATGTGGAATCATATTATAGAAACAGTGTGATCACCTCAAATGGCTTTTTGGTAGTGGCGGACGGATTTGGAGACTTTTCCCGGGCCATCAGACGAAAATTGGTCATGGAAATTGGTTCTGTTATGGAATAACAAAAATACAAAACTTACCACATGCACCTAATTAATGTGGCTTTGCTCATACACATAATGATCCTGGGTATGTGATAAATATTTTAATGATGGTGTCTGTTTCAAAAATTAAAAATAATCCCACTGTAAAGAAATTTCTTTTAGTCAGCAGCATATGTAGTGCACTTGTAACATTTTACAACATAGGAAACATTTGGAATTTAATGGGCTGGCCCAGACCGGTGTTTACCTCTGAATATAATCTGGCTATAAATGCAATGCAACGTGGTTTGCTAGATTTGGAGATTGATTACAGGCGGAGAGCCATCATTTATGATCAAACAGCTTTGAGGCATGTGCTCAGAGAGATTTCACAATTTGAGAGTATGGATACTGTTGTACCTGAATCTATCATGGATTTACAAATCCGATTGGAAGAAAGATTACGCATGGACAGAGACAGATTAGAGGTTTTGGAAGCTGCATCAAAAACTCCTTGACATTGTGCGATCATACAGTATTATCCCAAGTAAGCGGTACATACTAGATTATGAATATAAATTATGGGCAGGTTACCCTAGAGGCCGAAGGGCGTGGACTTTTAATCCACTATATCACGTCGTGGGTTCGAATCCCACCCTGCCCACCAATTACTTAAAATGGATCTGTGACTCGAGCGGCTTAGAGCCCTGACTCTTAATCAGGTTTACGTGGGTTCGAATCCCACCAGATCCTCCAAATTTAAGGACCTATAGTTCAACAGGAGAACACTTGCCTGATTAGCGAGAAATCCAGGGGCAGAGCCTGGTAGGTCTATCAAAAGTTTACGGGCCATGACGGTCATCTTGCTATTAAAGCCCACAGTGGAACTTAGCAGGGTCTGGGTTTGTGTCCCAGATGGTCCACCAAATATGTTTGTGAATAACATATCACATCATGTGCTATATAGTGAATACTATAGATAACTAATCAAATATCGGGGAGTGGCCAAGCCTGGTAAGGCGCCTGCTTTGGTTGAGAGCGTGAGAACGTTCCATCACAATGGGAGACCATTGTGCTTGTGGGGAAGAGGATGCTAAACATCAAGTTCCCAAGATGAGCAGGAGATCGCAGGTTCAAATCCTGTCTCCCCGACCAACTTTTTTCAAGAGAGCCCACAAGTTCGAATTTTGTCACCGAGACCTTTTTTAGATAGGAATAAACATGAGCAACTATATTAAACATTTAATGGAACGCATGTGGCCAGACCAGAGGCTGGTGGGCGTGGATGTAAGTCAACACCGCCGCTACACAACTCGCTACGAAGATCTCTGCATGTAACAAAACCGGCTCACATGGCTCATGTGAGAGGGGGACATGGACACCCAGTGAGCTGTGGTTGATCCCGATCTCCGGTAGTGTGCAGGGAGGGACTGCACTGAGGGCGTGTGGCGCCCACATTGGGTGAAAGTCCCTTATTTTTTACAAGTTTAATCTAGCTACAGAGTGCATAGCGTCTGTCGTTTATTGAGAATGCTAGATGACATTCGAGCCAAGAACGTGAGGCTCAGCTTTTTAATTTATACTTCAGTTTACAGAAAATGGTGGACAACAAAAGTGTTAATCAGATTCCTCAAACTGCACAAATGGGTCTGTTATGACCAATGTGCCATTATCTCTGTTCATAAAGTTCCCTGAATGCAAGTCTAGGAATGTGTGGCCAGTTTGTTTGGCAAAGTCTAAAAGCTGATCCACTGCCTGCTTCCAAGCATCAGGTGCTTGCTGGGCAGCATCTATCACAGTCTGTGCCCGACTGCCTGCAGGAATAAACCCCAACAATTTTCTACTAATGTTGGGTAATGCTGCCAGATGCTCTTTAGCAACACTCACAGTATTATTGTGTATCTTTATAGCCTTTTTGGCTGAGGCCATGATCAGATAACTTATTTCAGGAAGGTAATGTGAGCCCAAGTATGCATCATCCATACCATGCAGTGCTTCCATGCGCACCACACTCCAGGGCCCACCATTAAAGTTAGGCTTGTATGCTGAGATCCTGGGCCAGTGTTTGCTACGGTTTTTACCCACCATTTGGATAAATTGAGTGTACACACTATGGGCCCAAAACACCTTGTAGGCAGTTTGTGTGTGCATGTGTATGGCAACTGCACCTTCAACACCTGAGGGTGGTATGTGCCAGTCTTCCACATCAGGATCAATTTGGTTAACAATTTTGAGTAGTATGGTACCAGCCACACTGGGCCTGCCTTTTATGGGAGGCAGGGTGGGTGCACTAATTAGTTCTCTACCTGTGATTTCCGTGATGCGCATAGTGTATTTAGGTACCCATGGAGACCATACATTTGCGCTATTGACATCGTGCAAACAACCCCGCACATTATGCAGGAAAGGATTCATCATGAACACACAATCTAGAGCCATGGCCAGTTTACTGGGATTGGCAATTGGAGACGCACTTGGTGCACCAGTGGAATTCAAAGAGCCAGGAGAATTTGAACCAGTTACAGATTATCAGTTCAGCTATGTTTGGCATATTCCAGCAGGCTACTGGACAGATGACACCAGCATGGCCTTGTGCTTGGCTGACAGTATTATAGAGCGTGACACTGTGGATCCCAAAGATTTGTTGGCTAGGTTTGGTCGTTGGTACACTCAGGGTGAGAATTCTGCAACTGATCGTTGTTTTGACATTGGCAACACCACTCGCACCAATATTGAACTCTTTCTTAAGGAACAGGTAACCCGAGCCCCTGACTTGCACCATCAGAGTGGCAATGGTGGCATCATGAGACTGGCTCCTGTGGCAATCAGATGGTGGCACAATGTGAGTTGTGCAGCACAAATGGCTGTGCTTCAAAGTCAGACCACACATGGAAGCGCAGAATGTGCCACATGTGCATCAGAACTGGCCACATTGCTCACCAGGGCCATTCAAGGTCAACCTGTGAAAGTGGAACTCTCACGCATGTTAGCACATGTTCCTGACTCACACATTAGCAACTCTGGCAGAGCCAGAGACACGCTCATGGCTGCCAAGTGGTGTGTGGCTAACACCTCCACATTCGAACAAGCTGTGCTGCGTGCAGTCAACCTGGGCGGTGATGCAGACACAATTGGTGCTGTGACTGGTCAGTTAGCAGGTGCATGTTACGGAACTGAACAGATTCCTGAACGCTGGATGCAGGGCTTGTTTAAGGTGGATCACATCACAGATATAGCTCGTAGACTATATTGGGCATCCTGTGTGTAATATTAGCATTCTAACTTGAGAATGGTCAGGATTTTATCTTTCATGATGGGATCCAAGATGTCAACCCCCAACACATGTGGTGGAGCTAATCTCATTCTGCCACGAAACTTGTCTGGGGTGATGCCTGCACTGTCTAGTATGTGAATCATGGCACTCAAACATGCATTTGTTACTGCCAAATTATCATGCATGTCAACTCGTGGAATTTTCCAGTTTTGTGCAAATTTGTTTAGATCTTGCATGGTGAACAATAACTGGTGGGTGCTGGGGTTCCAGGCACATGATGTCACAGGCTGTGAGGTTTTAACCTCTGTACAACTGATGTTTAACACTTGACTAATTTGTGATTTAGTTTCCTCATCCTGCACTTTAATGCCCATCACATAAGGGGCACTCACACGCAGTTTACCTTTGAACTTGGCTGCAGGAATACCTGCTGTGGTCAAGATGTTGTGTACTTGACTCCAATCGTCACCAGATGCATATGCTCCAACTCCTGTAAGGGTCAAGTTGAATGCTTTACTCAATGCCTGCAGATCTGTTAGGGTGAACAAAATGGTGCGAGTTATGGAGTCATAGCCGCAGTTGAGTTGCCGAAATTCTTGCAATTTGTTAAGCAATGATCTCATGTTTTCAGTGAGTGAGGTTGTCATGGTAAGCCTTGCGAGGTATTGCGCATATTTAGGATTTAATTGCCAAGAAGTTGAGGTGGTTCAGTGTCTTAGGGATTCATGTTTTCAAGCACAGTAAACCCGTTATTTCGGAAATCATGATAACTGATTCTCCATGATGGATTAATACTCAGCCATTCCATGATAGCAGGTAGCAACCCAGGACCAGTATGGCCCTGTTCATCTTGTATGCCGAATGTGTGGGTGTCATGAAATGCAATGAATCGTTTCACTTTTGGTGCATGAATGTACAACTCTTGTTTTAATTGATCATATGTGTGTAACGTGTCCACAAACAACATGTCTGTGGGTTCTATAGTCACATTTAATGTGTCAGCCTGTGTGTATGTGATGTCTCTACCTGTGTGTTGAATTTGGTTCACACATTGTGTGACTGTATCATTTAATTCCAGGTCATACATGCGAATGTGAGCAGCTTTACTAGCCCATAATGCCCTACTGCTTTGTCCGTCTCTGACACCAAACTCTGTCACATGATCACACAAATCAGCATGTGCTTTCAATACAGGCAAGTGTAGATGAACATCAGAAGGTACATCACATGCGTGTAGATACATGTCTCGTATGTGGTTATGAATGTGCATGTTTGATTTATGTGTGGAATAATCTCAAATTGCAATTAATTTGTGGGTTTTTTGTGCATGATTTGACAGACCATATGCGCGTACACCATCATGA
>Ga0209829_10002387_pt1 | contig 14311 bp, 28 predicted proteins | sample C_140205_EF_Meta_FD_187311 | JGI IMG/M metagenome (GOLD analysis project Ga0209829, IMG submission 187311) | Freshwater microbial communities from Lake Croche, Canada to study carbon cycling - C_140205_EF_MetaG (SPAdes) (version 2) | ecosystem: Environmental > Aquatic > Freshwater > Lake...
GATCTAACCGAGCCTTCGGTTCCTTTAGATTAATGACTTTCATCAGATTATTATTATTTATTTGCTTATACCATTTATTATTTGTATATGCCTATCTGTATTCAAAAGTGGACATGAAAAAAAAACCGTACAATTTATTATACGGTTTAAATTTTAAGGATAAGGCGGACTAACTAAATCTAAATAAAAAAGTTTTTTATTAGTAAGATAAAGTAATAAATAAACTACTCCCGCAATTATTAAATAGTTTTTAACTAACTGTTTCGCTTGTTTCTTTTTCATCAATTGCAGGTGTTTGTTCTGTTGCTAACTTTTGCAAGTATTGAATAATAGGTAATCCAAATTTTGTCGGCATTTCAAGACAAAAGTTTTCAATGTCTTTTATTGATTGTTCGTTTAATTGTATAGTCATAATTATAAAGTATTTGTAAATGTTATTAACGGGTTTAAGTTTTGCAATATAGTTATATATTGATTTGTTAAATCATTTAAAATATTGCCTGTAAACGTTTCTGCTTCTTGTGTATCGCTTAAAATACTATTACCCGTTTCATTATATACAAAACTTTGTATATACCCTTGTGGAACGCTTAAACCGTCAATTTCTTTACTCCCTAAATAATTAGTGTAATTAACAGTTAATAATTCTACTTTACTACTTGTTTGAGTGTTTTCACTTGTGAAAATAAAACTCGGTGTATTTAATTTTATCATTTTATTTTTTATTTAATTATAATTTACATTGCTAAATGCAACAATCTTTTCCAGCCCGTACCGTCATAAAAACATGGATCTAATTGAGTAGTATTATAAACCATTAAACCGTTTGCTGGGCTTGCTATTGCGTTAATTTCTGCCGTTGTCATTCGTGGCATTAAAAAACCTTTTGTTGTACTTTCAATCTGAAAAATTGCGCTTGTTTCTTCTGCAACATTATAAACACCCCCTAAAATTAATGATAAATTTAATGTAAATCTTGCCGCATGATTATTCTTTACAATAATTGCAAAATCATGTTCACTAGTAGAACCAACTGACGGCATTCCATTAAGTCCACCGCTTCCAGTTAATAATGCTTTTTTATCTGCCGTATCAATAGCTGTAAAACCTTGACTTGAATTAGCTGCATGATTTGAAGTAATTTTAAATGCTGAAATATTAGCAAAACTACTATCATCCGCCAACCTAAAATCAATAGCCGCACCGTTGCGTTTAATCATTGGAAAACTTGATGTAATGCCTTCTAATTTTATAGGTAAATCAAAAGCCCCACCATTACTAACTTTAAACTTACTCACCCCACCAACTTTCAAATTTATTAAATTATGAATGAAACCACCTAAAATAGTTTCAATAGCATCTAAATTAATACCGTTAATTGTTCCTGTTTGCGCTCCTGTTGAAGCAATGGTATATTGAATGTCAGCAATATTAGGGCTAAAATTTCCAGCTCCCGAAGGGGTAATAAGCCCCGAAATAGTAAGCCCTGAAAATGTACCCGAAGTTGCTAAACGTGGCGGAAAATTAAACTGCGCATTAATAGTTGATAACTTTAAAATGCTTTGATTGTTAGCCTGGTCAACTACGTTAACTAAACTACTTGTTAAAGCAACATCACCTAACAACTTTAAATAGGCTATCGGACCGCTTGAATTATTAATTACTTGTATTCCCATAATTTTACGGTCTTGCTAAGGTTAATATAGTAATACTTCCTGCGCTAATTGTATAAAGCAATTCGTTTAATGTTGCGCCACTTTCAGCGCTAATATTTACGGTTGTACTTGCTGCAATTGTAACGCCTAAAATAGTGCCTGTAAAAGTTGCGCTTGTAATAAAAGAAACAGAAACAAAACCCAAAGGCACTGAACCACTTGCAACGGCAACAGATGCGGCTGCTGTGTTAGTATTTGAACCCGAAGGACTAATTTTGTCTAACGATTGTAATATAGCCTCGTTATAGACTTCTTGTGAGTCAACCCCTTGTTGATTGGTAGTTGTATAAACCCGTGTTTGCGATAATTTTGTAGCGAAATTCATGTTTAAATATTTGTTGTTTTGTTAAATAACATTCCGTTTGCGTTGATAGTAGTTTCAATTCTAATTTTTGGCATTTCATTATGATTTTTAAACAAATTTAAAAGGGCGGTAATACCGCCGACTGCACTTGCTTTAATATCAAACTTTACTTTTGTATTAGATGATTTATTAATACTAAAAGATGCTAATCTATTAGCCGTACCTACTAAACTATCATTAACATAAACTTGATTTTGTACTGCGGTTACGTTTATGGTGCTATTGCCTACGTTTGTAAAATCAACAGTTAATTTTAAATTTTGCAAGTCAAAATCAACAATATCAAAAGTAACGGCATCAATGCTTTGTTTTTTTTGGTATAGCATATAACCAAAATATGCGGCTGCAATAACGCCCGCTGCTATGTAAATATTTTTCATTTTATTTATTATTAATAATTATTCCCGTCATAATTTTTTACTTTATTTTTTGGGTGCGATAAAAAACTTAATTTTTTAAATAATTTTTTTAGCGGGTTTTGTTTAATTGGTTTTAGTTTTATTTCTTTTAAAGGGTCTGACGGGTGTTTTACCTCAACTGCTGCCAAAGTTTCGTTAACAATTATAGGGGCTGCGTTAGGGTCAACGCCATTAATACTAATTGCAGGGTTTGAACTTCCTAGATCATTTTTAGCAGGTATTTTATATTCTGCATAAGCATTAACAAACGGGTTATAAGCAATTGTAAATGTTCTTTGTCTATCTTCTAAATAAATTCGCAAAGTTTCCAATGATGTAATTAAACTTCCACGACCTTGCTCATAAATTTGTTCATTTATAACACCAATTGTACCGTCATCAATTAATTGTTTTGTTTTTTCTGGTCCGTGTATGTCCTCTAAATTTTCATCATATTGACGAAACAAATCTACATAAGGCGTTGAATAAACGCCATTAATATAAAAGTTAAACGCCATAATTATTGGTATAATATCTGCGTCATTTGTAAAAAATTTTCTTAAAGCCGTTAAATAATCTAAATAATTAGGATTACTATTATAATTTGCTCTGTTTTTTCTTCGTGCCATTTTTTTATTTTCTTAATTTTATAAATAACAATGCGGCAATAATTACCGCACTAACAATGTATTTTTTATTAACTTTTTTTTTTAATATTTCTACAAATTTAAATTCATTTAACCTATTTAACCAACCTTTTAAAAATACATTTTGCGAAGGGTTATTTTGTGCTATTTTTTTATAAAAATTTGCCCTATGTAAAGTCAAAGTATCGTTTAATTTTTTTTGGTCTAATTTGTTAGCTGCATCAATAGTTAAACTTCCTATATTTCCGTCCATTACAAGCGTTTTTGCGCCAATTGGCAATAAACTATTGATAGCCATTTGAAAATGCGTTGCAGCGTTCTTTATACCGCTATTTACGGCAAAATCACATAAATTCATTGCAACATATTTACTTAACTTATCGCATTGTAAAACGTCCCAATAATTTTTTTTGTAAAAATCAGAAACAAGGGCGTCTAATTGCGTGTTTACAATTATTTGCCCTTGTTTTGGTTTTAGTGTTGCAATAATTTGCCAACCCGCCCACGTTGGATAATTTTTTTTTGTTATACCTGCATAAGTTTCCCCGCCTTTATCGGCTGCAAGGTTTGAATAACCGCCTTCATTACGTTTTAAAATTGGCAAAAAATCGCTAAACATTTTCTTGTTTTTTTCTTGATTTGTGAAAAAATAATTTATACAATGTTGCTACGCCAGTAACCACTTGTATAAAAATTTGTAATATGTCGGTTATAGGTAAATTTACTGCTTGTGCCGTAATTTCTGCCACTTGTGGGGCTGCGGTTATAGCCGTTAATGAAACTGCACCTGTTGCAATTGTATCTGCTGTGTTTTGAATATTTAAAGCCATATTATTTTTTTTTCTTTTTAGCCGTACGTTTTACAATAGTATAGCCATGAGGTAATCTTAACCCTTTTCCTTTTAACGTTATTTGTAACGCTTTTGCTCTTGTTGTTCCTGCCATGATTTTTATTTATTTGTTTATTTGTTAGTTTTTAAAATTGATAATATACTTTATATTTTTGTAAGCCCTCGTTTGCATCTTTAACTGCATCTTCGCTTACTAAATGCCCTATTAAATTTGAAGGCGCACCGTCTTTTAATCCAAATACATAAGTTTGACGAACTCCATAAGCAGCAATTAGTTTTAAAACATCTAATCGTTTTTTCATTTTTTCAAATGTGTTTTTTACGATTGTATTGTTAGTGCCAACGTGGTTAAAAGCTTCGTATAATGCGTCTGCTAACTGCAAATAATAAGCATCTGAATAGGTAGGTGTATATGCTAATTTAACTTGCGCTGCCGTCATGTTAACGGGTTTCTTTTTAAGTTTTTGCGCAGCTTGTTTTATTTCATCGCTTGTAGCTTTTATTGTTTCCGTTACTTTTTTATCGGTTATTACTTCCGCTTTACTTGTTTTTAAACCAATGCTTTCTAAAAATTTTATGATAATATCATAACTTAAATAAATAGCAATAGCTGCAACGGTTAAATATATATATGTGTTTATTTCTTGCTTTTTCATAATGTTTATACTCTATCCCAACGATTATCTTTATCGGGTGTGTTATTATTATTTCCGTAAATTCTTTCTTTATTTTTATAAGTTAAACCATTATAAATAACATATTCTGACGTTAAATAATCTTTATTAACCCAATTAGGCCAAACCGTTCCAACTTGTGTTGGTGCGGTATTTAAATCTGCTTCCGACCGTGTTGTTGTTGTTGCACCGCCTACATTTGTTCCTTGTTCCATTGTTCCGCCTGTATTTGGGTTTTCGCCAACGGGTGTTGTTATATCTCTAACTGTTGCATATTTCATAAGATAACCCTCGCCAACTAAAAAATTATCATATACTCTATTTAATTCTGCTCTTAACGGCAAATAAAAATTGCTATAAACTTTTTTCTTTTGTAAATCTGTTTCTTTGTTAAAAATATTAACTAAATTTTTAGCCCTAAATTGTAAATCTTGCACCAATAATAAACCCTCACTTTGATACCTTTTTAAATAAGCATCTTTTAAAGTTTTATTTTCAATAATTTGTGCTTCCGTTGGGCTTAATATTAATTTAAATTTATTGTCTAAATCTTTTATTCCCTCGCTGTAAATTTCATTTTTAACGCCTAATTCTTTCATGCGCAAAGAAAATAAACTTGATTGTAAACTATAATCGTTTACGTCATCATTTTCAATTTTTATAGGTGTATCTTGTGGCGTTGGCGGTGTATAAACAACGGGTGGGGTTGGTTTAACTGCTTTTTTCTTTTTGCCAAATATTTTCTTTAAAATGTCGGTTAATATCATTGTTTGTTTTCTAATTTACTTATATAATTTTGATAACGATCATTGCATTTTGGCGCGTGTGTTTTTAAACAAAACAACATTTGACTTTGATTAAACCCACGTTTCAAATAATTTGTTAAAGCTATGTTGTCGGCTTCCATTTCGTTTAAAGTCATTGTATGCGCTTTTTCATGCTCTAAAATTGCTTGTTGAAACTGATAATTTAACTTATGAAATCCACGACAAACATAAATACAATTTTCTTGTAAATCTATGTATGCAACGGGTTCTATTTGATTACCTTGTTTTATTCTAACGTGGCTTGTATCGGCTGAAAAAGAAGGTGTATAATAATTATGTATTTCAATAGTTTCTAATGGCTTATAATTGCTTGTATAATTTCCCGTTAAAGGAAAGTTTACAACTACTCGCCCGTCTTCTTTTCGCCTGTGGTATTCAACGCCATTATTCATTTTTATATACAAAGGTGTTGACATTTTACAATCAAACACCAATGCACAAGGCTGTTTAATTGTTATATTCATTTATCTACCAAATAAACGGCTTAAAAAACTTCTTCTTTTTGGTATTGCAGTTATACCGCCAACATTTGCTGGTGTTTTTGGTGCTTGTCCATTTGAAATAGCTGCCAAATCTTTACGGGTTTGTTGCCACAATTCATTTTGTGTTGTATAATAACCGCTTTTTATGTATGGATAATATTTTAAAAAATATTGTGTAGCTACGTCAAAAGATAAACCGCTTTCATTTTCAACAATACCTCTCCAGGTTGATTTGTAATAACCGATGCTAATTTGTTCTTTTGTTGGATTTGCTTCGCCAAATTTTGGATTACCTTTAAAATATTTCCAAAAATAATATATTCCACCTGGTAAATCTTTACCATTATCACCAGCACCGAACATACTATCAATTGATGAATATAAATTGCCTAATAAATCCGCACCTTGTCCAACTTGTTCTGGGGGAACGGGAACTCCTGTTGTTGCTAAAATTGCTGCACTTCCCGCAGTATTTAATATATCTCTAAAACTAAAACCTTTTATAGTTTCTAATCTTGTTATAGCGTAAACACCAAAACACGCTGCAATTGCATCATTATTATCTTTTAAAATTTTATAAAAACGGTAATTTTTATATTTTTCAACATTTTTTAAAGTATTGCTACTTTTTAAAAATTGGTTAATTGTATCATCTGGGTTTATATCAATTTGCATTGGGTTAATATCAAAAGACATAAATGCAATAGTTTTTGCAACTTGTCTACCTAAAATTTCCTCGTCATAGCTTGACGGTAATGACAATTCATTGCGCATAAAACTTGTTAATTGTGTTATGTTTTTATGAATTATTTGTAAAAACGTTGCTTTTACATCTTCTAAACCTGTGCTTTTTGCTTGTATCATTTTTTTGTTTTGTTTAATAAAAAAAGCCTACCTAAAAGTATTAGATAGGCTTTTTAAAGTAATTAAATTTTTAATAATTAACCTCTAATGAATAATTGAATATCAACTGTTTCACCTGCTAACACGTTAAGTGTTAAACCTTGATTTTTTGATAATTCAGTTTTCAAAAACACGTCAACCAAAGTAGATTGTTGCTGATTAGGGCTAAAATCTGTACTTAAAGCATAACTATCGCTTGTTTTTAAACCTAAGTTTGTGTAACGTACGATTTTTAAAGTACCTTGATTAATTTGTGCTTGTGTTGTAGTTGATACTTTTAAACGCTCAACGTTAAATTTATCTCCTGCTGCAAATATGTTAAACATATCACGGTAAGACAAATTTTGGTCGGTTGTTAAAGTAATAGTACAAGTAGCTAACGCTGCATTTGTGTAAATTAAGTTACCTAAATTATCAAATACAATTGTACCAGCTGCCGTTGCTTTATCTCTTTGTGCAAAAACAAAAGGCACAAATGCTTCGGCTGCAAATGATACTCCTGTTCCTGAACCTAAAAAAACAACTGACTGTAATACGTTAAATAATTCTGCGGTAAGTGTTCCCGCCATTGCATTGGTAATTCTCAAACGTAAGTTTGATAAGCTACCCGTTGACTCTCCGTCAAACGCTGCAAATTTGTTTCCGATGCTAAATAATTCTGCCATTTCGTTTATTTTTAATTAATAGTGAAATTATGCTGCTGACGGTGCATCTATCATGTCTTTAACATAAAGAGCGATAATTACCGCTACTACGGTAATTGCGATTGATTTTATCATTTCCATTTTTTTTTATTTTAAATTGAATTACAAATGTATAATTAAAAGGACGGTATTAGTACAATTTATTATACACTTTTTATTAATTATTTGATTGTTAGGCAAATATTTTTTTTATGCTTCTAAATAAAATTGAAATGTTGCAGTTGATAACGGCAAAATTGTAAATTCTAAACCTTGATTTTGGCACAAATGCGTGTGTATATCAAGATCTAATATTTTGTTTTGGTTTTGTGTTGCATCAAAAAACGTAACCAACGGCACACTTTTTCTTGTTACTACTCCAACGTTTGAAATATTTATTACATTCATTGTTCCGCTTGTTAATTGCTCTCTTAAACTGCTTGTAATTGTCAAACGACTTAAATGTAAATATTTGCCCGATGATAGCAAAGTAAAAATATCACGGTAAGTTAAATTTTGTCCTGCGGGTGCTTGAATAGTTAAAACTGTTCCGCCTATTTTTCTATATACTAAACTTCCGCTTGTTTCAATACCTACTCTTGAATTTCCTAAATTTATAAACTCAATTCCGTCTATTGTAAAAGGGTTAAAAAATTGCCCTACTTGTGTAGTTCCGTCATATACTACCGATTTAAGTATATTAAACAAATTTATTGTAAATGTATCTACAAATGTGCTTGTAATGTTTAGCGTAAACAAAAACTTTTCTCCGTTTGTTTTATCGCTGTATTTTGGTGTTTGTTTTCCTAATGTATACATAGTTGTTAGTTATTAGTTGTTAGTTGTTATGATAAACAATATATCTTGATTTTACTTTTTTTACAATAACTTTATTGTAAATTCCTTTACTATTTGTAACGGTTAAATCAGGAAATATTTGATAAGTTTTGGAATAAAAATATTGATTAAGCAATTTTTCTAAGCCTATTAACGTTGGTGAACTTGCAATAATATCCATTTTAGTTATATTTTATTTTTAGTGTTGATTTTAGTTTATATGTTTTAAAAAATATCAATGTTGTTTTTACTTTGCTAATTTTAACCGTTGCAGTATTTTTGCTCAATTTTTTTATAACAAAACATTTGTTTAAAACGTGCAAAATACTTATGCCGCTGTTTAGCATTTTTAACAAAATTTTTTCTTCATCATTATATAAATAATGGTCTTTGTCTTTATTTGTTATCGTTATTTTTGTTATCATTTTTTACTATTAAAAAACAAAGGTATATAAAAATTCCCGTAAACAAATAATATAAAAAAAAACCTATTTCATGGTTCTCCATTTTATTTATTTGTTAAATGTCCATCCGTAATATTCTTCTTCTGTTAATGGTGGCATATTGTCTTTACCATTAAAATAAGCATCTTCAATTTGGTGCTTTTCCATTTCTTTGGCTTGTTCAACTACTTTTAAAGTATCAAAAATTCCAATTTCAAGACCTCTTTTTAAAGGCCAATAGTTTTCAATTAACCATTCTACTGCTGTTTGTTTGCTCATTATTTTAACGTGTTTAAGTTTATAAAAATTGATTTTCTTAAATCATTGCTTTTGTCTATGTTTAAATAAGCGTTTATTATCTTGCTATTGCCTTTAAACTTGTTTAATATTGCTGTCTGTAAATCTGCGGTCCTATGTAATATAACCCCGTTGCTGCCTTTAAAAATATAGGGCGGTATTTCCGACAAAGTATGGAACAACCAAACATAAGACATATTGTTATGACGTTTTGAAATTAACAAATCTTTTACAATGTTGTTTCTTTTACTGTCTAAAAAAATTGTGGCGTCTTCAAAAACGAATGTACAATCTTTCAACTTCGTTAAGTCCATTAATAAACTATTTACTAAATCTGTTTTAGTTTCGTATATTTTTTTATCATGTACTAAACGGGCTTTACCGCCTTTGTACTGGCTAACTGTGTTTATTATATACATTTCCTTTATATCGGCATACTCATCACCGTACAAATCAAATACAATTAAATTTTTTGCTTTTGGTATTACATCATTTTTTACAAAGTATGTCTTTCCGCTACCTGTTGCCCCTATGTTTAAAATGCTGTATGACATAATTATTTACCTAAATTTAGTTTAATTGTTTTCTTTTTATATGTGCCACGTTTTGCCCCTGTTCTTTTTGTTTTGCGTGGTGTATAAATTTTTGGTTTTGTATCTTCTTTTTTATTCATTAATGCAAGCGGTATTTTACCTGCGTAAATCATTCCAATACTTAATACCATTGCTGTAAGTGGTGTAAGTTTAAAATCTAATGTTTTTAACCATTCGCCAACGGACGGTTTCAAAAGTCTAATTTCGTCTTTTGTTAAATTTAATTCTTCGTGGTTTCCGTCAATATTTGCATATTTAAAAAGTAACTTTCCGCCAAAAACTATTAAAGTATTAAAAATTGAAATTACAATTTCGGGGTTTATAATTTCCGTAAAAGCATCATTTATTTCATCGCTTTTATCTTCGTTTCTTTCGTTGTTTTCATTACCTAAATTTTGTATTTCATTTTCAATTGGTAAACCGTCATTTTTTTGTTCATCATTTGTTTCATTTACAAAATCATTTTGATTAGCTAAATTGTTTAAAATATCGTCTAAATCTTTGTCATCAGAAACAATATTTTCGGGTGTTTCAATTTGTCTAATAATTTCCTTTTTTGGTCTTCCTCTTTTTCGTTTTTCTACTGTCATATATTTATTTTAAAAGTGTTTCAAAATCTACTAAATTCATATCAAAATTTATTACTTCCGTTGTCTTGTCTTTTTTGATTTTTGTCAAAACACATTTAGTAAAATTTTTATCGCTTGTATGTGCCGTTATGTGAAATGCAATTACATCATTTTTATATAGCCCAATATTTAACTTTTCAATTGCAGTTTTAAAAATTTGCGGTAACGCTTTTTGTATTAATTTTTGTATCATAATTTATGCAATTGCATTTAATTTTTTATATGTTAAATAATTTGTCCTGATTTCATTTGAAGGTATTGAAAACCGTTTTATTTTTTCGCCTTTGTTAAAATATACTTGATAAAATTGATTGTGAAAATGTGAAACATATTCCGTTAAAATTTCAGTCGTAAATTTTAAATTATACTTTTTACAAATTTCATTAACTAATTTTGTTGCTGCAAATAAATCATTTTCATTTGAATATTCAAAATAAATTCCGTCAACCCAACTAAATAAAAATCTTAATTTACAATTTTGCCGAATTTCACTTATAATTTTGTTTGTTTTATCTACCAAATAAAAAAAATATTCGCTTGTTTCTTTTCTGTTAATTATTGTATTTATTGGTTTGCCGTTTTCAAATGTTGTAATATTTTTTTTTCTTGCCAACATTCCAATACTTGCCAACCGTTCAGTTTTATTTATTTCGCATAAATATTTATATGTTTTTTCAGTAATAAAACCGTCTGCAAATAAAATTGTAGGATATGCTTTTGTAATATCAAAATTTACAACTTTTTGTATTAATTCGGATTTTAAATTTTGTTCAAAATATTCTAAATCATGTACGCTAATTTTTGGTTTTTCAATTTTACTTTTTGTTATATCGCCCTTAATCATTTGCGCAGCAATAAAACATTTCATTGTCAAATTTTTTGTTGTAAAATTTATAATTGTTTTTTCTGTTATTATTTTTGCCGTGTATGTACTATTTTCTAAAATAAAATTTGAATTTGTATTTTTTAAAAAGTCAATATAATTTTGTAAATTATTCCCTTTGTTAATTTGATTTGAAACAAGTTTTTTTATTTTCATTTATTTTGCAGTTAAATATTTTAATCGTTCTATTTCGGCATCATATTTTGCTATGTTAATTTCGCCTTGTGGTGGTGAAGTGATAATACGTGTTTGGTCGTTTACCATTGTATCAATATTTAAAATTTGTGTTGCAGGGGTGTAATAAGCATCATAAACAATGAAAAATATTTTGTCTTGATTTATTCCTAATTTATCCGCCCATTCACGGTAATTTTCACGGTTTAATTTATCAAATTCAATTATAGCATCTGACTTTGACATTTCAATTCCGTTTATTTTTATTATTCCTTTGTGGTCGTTGATAACATCGGTTATATATAAACTTTGAAAAGCAAAATAAATTTCATTATTTAAATAAAAATTTACGTTTTCTTGTGTAAATTCTTTGCCTGTATCTTTAAAAACTTTCTTTAAATATTTTGTTTGTTCTTTGTTTAAAAACTTGCCTTTTATTCGTGGTCGTTCTTTGGCTTTTGCGCTAATTTTTTGAATTTTTAAAAGCCTTTTATATTCCTTTGCTTCGCTTTCATTTAATTCTGCAGCATCAAATGTTATACTGTCAATATTTTGCTTTATATATTCACGTTGTGTTACAAACCCTTGTTTGCCTTTGCGTTTACCCTTTGTTATTTTGCCCCTGTATCGTTTTATTGCCATAGTAGTATTTTTAAAAGGGTGTAAAAATAGGGGTTTTTTAAGCCCCTATTTGTAATTATTTTATTTAAAACGGCATATCGTCCGCATCGTCAATTAACAAAAGGCTTTCGTCTGTCTTAGTAATTGGATTTATTGCGCTTATTGTTTCTGGCTCAAATTTTAAACGCTTGTTTATTTGCTCAACTAATTGTTCTAATTTGTCTAAATATTCGGATTTGTCCCAAACATCTTTTTTATTTACTTTTGTTTTTACCCATTTAGGCAACGGATTTACTTCACTAAATGCGCTTTTGATAGTTATACCACCTTGTTTGATAAAAAGTACGTCAAAACCGTCCTTATCTTTAAATACGCCTATATTTAACTCTTGTAATGGGTTAAAATCTTCGTTTGCTAAACGACAAATTAAACTTCCTGCTACATTGCTATTAAACGACATTGTTAGGCATTCCCAATGTTGGTTTTGGTCTTGCATTGTTAATGATAGCTTTTTGTATGTTATACCGTCATACTCGTCCTCAAATACTTGCAAATACTTTGCACAACTAATTAGATTTGTGTAAACTTCGGCATGATATTTTTTACCTGTCTTAGTTTCAAATTCGCTGCTTGTTTCTGTTTTTTCTGGCACTATCTGAATGATTTTACCGTTTTTGATTTGCAAAAAATCTTTTGCAATTTGTTTGTTTTCTTTCATTTTGTTTTTTTGTTTTTTAGATTAATTGAAATTGTTTACTCGTTGTTTTCTCTATTTTTAAAGAAAATGTTTTTAACAGTTCGGTTTTTAAGCCTTGTTTTGACTGTTTAAATATGGTGTACTCGTTTTTATTTAAGTCGCTATATATTTTATTTAATATTGTATTTGAGGGGGTGCAATCTAACTGTTTTAGTATAGTAGTAAAAATTATTTTTTGCTGCTCTTTTGTTTCGCCCTCAAAATCGTATTTTATTATTTCGGTGGCTTCCATATAATAGCCGCCTTGTTTTGAGGGTATAAAATCAATTTTTGATAATATTATTTTTTTGTGTTCAGTTGTTTTGTAGTTCATTTCGTTGTTGGACTAATTCGCTAAATATTTTTTTAGCTTGTGAAACTTTTAAAAAATTTTTGTCAATGCTTGCTTGTGATAATAAAATATTGACCTTATTAATTTTTAAATCTAAATTTGATTTAATTATATTAATAGTTTCGTTTAAATAATTTATGCGGCTTTTAAAATCAAAAGGCGCAAACCATAAAACAGGCTCGTTGTATTTTGGGTGGCGGCAAAATTCGGGAAACTCTAAAAATAAACCTTTGTAATGATTGCCTTTTTCTTTACAAGTCATTTCTACAAGTTTCTTGACCTTTGCGCACATTCCAAAAATAAATTTGTCTTCGTTGTCTGACTCGTAAAAGTCAATCAAAGCGGTGCATATTGCTATTTTTTCTATCGGTTTTATCATTTTATTTAATTAAATATACTGTGTAAATTTGCGCTAATCGGTTAAGATGCTCTTGTGTTACTTTTGCGGTTACTTGAACGCCATATGCGTTCAAGTATGTAACTAATATTTTTACTTCGTGTTTTGGTATCATTGTTATAAAAATTGAACGCTGCGCACTGTAAAGGGTTGGTAATCGGGTTTTTTTGCTGCCTCTATTTTTTCGGGATCTAAATACATTTGTAAAAAATTGTTTTCGTTAGTTTTAAGACCATTTGCAGCAAGTGTAATAAAATCGGTGTAAATTGGTTTTAAATCTTCTAAGGTAGCACCACAGTATATAATACAAGCTTGTAAATCTACTTTTGACATTGTTAAACAAGTGTTATATAAATATGTTATTTCCTCACTTGCAAATAAATCAAAATTTTGCCCTATAAATTTACAAGCTACATTTATACTTTTTTCGCCATTGAATGAATAAGACAAACATTTTATATGCCCCACTTCATTATAGTATCTAAAAAGTAAAGCGTAATAAGTTGATTTTTTCGGGTTATTTAATCGCCCACTTTTTGGGTTTATTGTTTGAGTGCAATGTCTGTAACCCTTTTTAGGGTGAAACTCTACATAATCAAAAAGGGTTGTTTTTAATGTAAAGCCATAAGGATAATTTGATACTTCTACTTTTTTGTTTGTTTGAATGTAAGTTGTCATAATTTTGTTTTTTGTTTTTAGTTTGTTTGTATAATACTATAAGCATACACCATGCCAAACTTTTTATATAATTGATTTATAGATACTTATATAATTGGTTTGTATTTGCATAGCTAAAAATGTATAC
>Ga0209829_10002389_pt1 | contig 14302 bp, 19 predicted proteins | sample C_140205_EF_Meta_FD_187311 | JGI IMG/M metagenome (GOLD analysis project Ga0209829, IMG submission 187311) | Freshwater microbial communities from Lake Croche, Canada to study carbon cycling - C_140205_EF_MetaG (SPAdes) (version 2) | ecosystem: Environmental > Aquatic > Freshwater > Lake...
AAACCTAACACCTAAAGGAACGGGTGTTCTTTCATTTGGTACACATACAGGAACTATTCTTACCCCGACAGGCTACATCACCATCAAAGACTCAGGTGGTACATCTCGCAGACTTTTAGTAGGATAAAACATGGCATTACTCAAATCAATCGACACAGAATATGGGATTCCAGCAATTTACTGGAATGTGGGGGCGGTACACGAAGACTTTAAAGGTCAAGGTACAGAAATAACTTTTTACGGCTATGCTTCCAAGGAAGCCCGTGAAGCTGGCAAACAACCATTATCTGCTGGCAAGGTACAGATTAGCGGTGAAGAGTATGTAGCAGGTGCTGATAGAGCGCAGTTATATGCAATCATTAAGCAAAAGCCTGAGTTTGATGGCGCAACAGACGTATGATTGAGGGACCGTTTTTCAAAGGTTCTTTTTTTAATGGTGGATTTTTTGAAGCTATTGAGGCATACTTAGAGCAATTACTGATTAAACTTCGGACATTTACCGAAAGAAGGAGATTTTAATGGCAATTAACTTAAAAGCAATTACTTCGGTAATGGGCTATCAGCAGATTACTAGTTTAAGTTCTGCAACCAAATTAACTGTTCCACAGCGGGATTTAACAGGCTTAGTAGGAACTCCTCGGATTGCGATTATTACTCCTGAGACCCAAGGTGTGCGTTGGCGTGATGACAATGTAGCACCAACCGCTAGTGTTGGTATGCCATTGGCTGCGGGCGTGACTTTGCAATACGATGGTGATTTGTCTCAAATTCAATTTATTGAGCAAACAGGAAGCGCAAAATTAAACATAACTTATTACTCATAAGAGGTCAAAATGAATGTCTCTAACGATACACCTGCGTTGAATTACGTTGAGTATTTCACCAAGCAATTGCCTGTTGATTTGGCAAACATGGCCGCTTTGCGTGATGAATTGGCGGTTCGCCAAGGTGCGTTGTCTGCCGCACAAGATGCTATAGCGGATCGTGCTAAGGCTGCTGAAGAATTAGCCACTGCTAAATCTCAAGCGGATGCAATGATTGCATCTGCCAAGGACAAAGAAGACAAGGCAAAAGCCAAGACTGCCGATTTAAAAGCCCGTGAAGATTTATTGGCTGACAGCATCAAAACATTTGACGAAGATAGCGCCAAACGTGAAACCGCTCTTTTTGCCCGTGAAAAGACATCTGACACCCGTGAAATGCACCAACAACAAACACAAAACAATCTTGATGTAAAAGAAGCTAAATTGTTAGCAGATCAAGCAACCCTTGATGCTCGAATTAAAGCATTTCAAGACAAAGTCGCTGCATTAAAGGCATAATACAAACCGTACTGGTGAGGCACACCAGGGATTCAAAAGAATCGAAAACATGACTGAAGAAGTCCAACAAAACCTAGCGGAAGTTGACTCCGCGCCAGCTCCTACGGTGACGGCCACCCAAGAGACTGAAGTTCAAACGTCGGAAACGCCAGAAGTAGTAGCCAAGACATTTTCGCAAGAAGAACTTGACGCTGCGATAGGCAAACGCCTCGCAAGAGAGCAACGTAAGTGGGAACGAGAACAGACACAGCGTCAGTCTGAACAACAGACGTTGAGATCAGCGCCAGTAACATCGCCTGACCAGTTTGAGTCTACTGAGGCTTATGCAGACGCATTAGCACTTCAGAAAGCACAACAACTAGTCGCACAGCGTGATGCTGAAAGGCAAAGATCGGAAGTTCTTGAAAGTTATCACGACAAGGAAGAAGAAGCTAGGGGTAAATACGATGACTTTGAACAAGTTGCGTACAACCCAAAACTTCCAATTACCAACGTGATGGCTGAAACGATTCAATTTTCGGATGTTGGTCCTGAGTTAGCTTACTACCTCGGTTCTAACCCTAAAGAAGCAGATCGCATCTCACGCATGACGCCACTCGGTCAGGCAAAAGAAATTGGGAAGATTGAGGCTAAATTAGCATCTGATCCCCCAGTCAAAAGAACAACTTCAGCGCCAGCACCTATTTCGCCTGTTACTGCCCGATCCACTGGATCGCCTGCTTATGACACTACTGATCCAAGGTCTACCAAGACCATGACTGATTCGCAGTGGATTGAAGCAGAACGGCTAAGACAGCGTAAAAAGTGGGAAGCGCAGGCTCGCTAATTAATTTTTAAAGGATTTTTTCCATGTCTAATAGTATTCTGACCATTGACATGATCACTAGAAAAGCTCTCGAAATACTTGAGAACAACCTAGTGATCACTCGCAACGTGAACCGCCAGTACGACGATAGCTTCGCTGTCGAAGGTGCAAAGATCGGTTCAACTCTCCGTATCCGTTTACCTGACCGCGCTCTGGTGACTGATGGCGCAGCGCTCCAAGTCCAAGATGACAACGAGCAATACACCACCTTGTCTGTAGCAAGCCAAAAGCACATCGGTGTCAACTTCACATCTGCTGAATTGACCATGCAATTGGATGACTTCGCAGAACGTGTATTGAAGCCCCGTATTAGCCAATTGGCATCTTCTATTGATGCTGATGTTGCTAACGCATTCAAGACCATTGGTAACTCGGTTGGCACACCAGGCACGACTCCTTCTACCTCTTTGGTCTTGTTGCAAGCCCAACAGAAGTTGAACGAGAACGCCGCTGTGATGTCTCCACGTTACGCCACCGTTAACCCAGCCGCTAATGCAGGCTTGGTTGAAGGTATGAAAGGTCTGTTCAATCCTACCGACACTATCAGCAAGCAGTTCAAGAACGGCATGATGGGTACTGGCGTGTTGGGTTTTGAAGAGATCAACATGTCTCAGTCAATCAAGCAGTTTACAACTGGTACACGCGATGCGACTGCATCTACCACAACTGGTGCTGCCGTGACTACCGAAGGCGCTACTACTTTGACATTGGCTCAAGGCTCTGTAACTACTACCATCAAAGCTGGTGAAGTATTTACTATTGCTTCTTGTTTCTCTGTCAACCCACAGACCCGTGAAACAACTGGTTCATTGTTCCAATTCGTGGCTTTGGCTGATGCTACTGCTTCATCTGGCACTTGGACTGTGACTGTTGCTCCTATGTACTCAGCAAATAGCGCTTTGGCTACTGTTGACGTGTTGCCACAGAACAGCAAAGCAGTGACCTTCTTGGGAACAGCTTCTACTGCTTACGCACAGAACTTGGTTTATCACAAAGATGCGATCACGTTTGCTACTGCTGACTTGTTGCTCCCACAGGGCGTTGACATGGCTGCTCGTGCGGTTCATAACGGCATTTCCCTTCGTGTCGTTAGGCAATATGACATAAACAATGACAGAATGCCTTGCCGTATTGACGTACTGTATGGCTACAGCACCATCCGTCCACAAATGGCATGTCGCATTTGGGGCTAATTAATAACTTTTTTTAAGGATATATATATCATGGCATTACCTAATGGCGCAGGCGGTTACCAAGTTGGTGACGGCAATCTGACAGAAGCTCAACTCGTTGTTCAAACTATTCCAACATCTTTGACAGCAGACACCACATTGACCGCGGCTCAAGTCGCTGTTGGTTTGGTTGTTTGTGCAAAGGCATCGGACGCTACATTGACAGTTACTCTGCCTACAGCAGCGTTGCTTGATGCGGCTATTCCAAGTGCAAAAGTTGGTTCAGCATTTGAATTGACTATTTGTAACAACAACAACACTGGCGCTTCGTCTACCGTTCCTGTCACAACAGGCACTGGTATTACGATCTTCGGCTCTGTTACTGTCCCACGTTTCGGTGCATATACATACCGTTTCGTGAAGACTGGTGACGCTGCCTACTCGGCATTCTTGAAGTAAACCTAAATGGGGGCTTAGGCTCCCATTCTTAAAGGAACAATCATGTCAAATACCCAAGCAGTAGGTGTCGCATATAGCGATCCTGAATTTACTACCTGTTACGCAAGCCAAGAAATTGGTTATAGCGCATCAGCGCAAGGTGCTGTGACACAAGCCACAAGCAAATCCACAGGTGTGACGCTGAATAACAGTGCTGGACGTATCACAATGAACAACGCGGCGTTGGCTGGTGCTACTGCCGTTTCGTTTATTTTGACTAATAGCTTAATCTCCATCAATGACACAATCATTGTGTGTATTTCTAGTAATACTACTGGCACTACGGCTGGAGCTTACACCACTTACGTTTCGTATTTGGCTGCTGGTTCTGCTTTGATTACATTGCGTAATTTGACTGCATCTACTTCATACTCTGAAGCTGTCATTATCAATTACGCTATTATTCACGGCGCAACCTAACCAAACGGGGGTCAAAAGCCCCCGTTCTTAATTTATGGCTGTTATTTACATGTCTCACCCAGTTCATGGTGCCAAAGTTGCGACTATGGAACTTGAAGCCGTATTTGATGAACAAAATGGATGGACAAGGTATACTTTGGATACGCCTACTGAAGAAGAGGTGGCTCCTGTTGTGAATGCATTGGAAGTTAAACGCAAGCGTGGAAGACCCGCGTTAGAGGTGACCGAACAAGGAGCGTAGTAATGGCTACATACACGGCTGGCGATCAGATTAATAGAGCATTACGATTGCTCGGTGTACTAGCTGAAGGTGAAACGCCTAGCGCAACCTTATCGCAAGATTGCCTTACAGCTCTAAACCAAATGATCGACTCTTGGAATACAGAGCGATTGGCTGTATTCAGTACCCAAGATCAAATCTTTACTTGGCCTGCTGGTTTTATCAACCGCACTCTTGGCCCAACTGGTGACTTTGTTGGCAATCGTCCTATCTTGTTGGATGATGCTACTTACTACCGAGATGCAAGCACCAATGTGTCGTTCGGTATAAAAATGATTAATCAACAGCAGTACGATGGTATTGCTGTTAAGACGGTAACGTCTACATATCCGCAAGTGTTGTTTATCAACATGACATATCCCAACGTTGATATGTATATCTATCCCAAGCCTACACGGGACTTGGAATGGCACTTTATTAGTGTGGAAGAGTTAACTCAACCTGCTACTTTGACAACTAATATCCTGTTCCCACCAGGCTATCTCAGAGCGTTTACTTACAACTTGGCGATGGAAATTGCGCCAGAGTTTGGTGTTGAACCAAGCCCACAAGTGCAACGCATAGCAATGACATCTAAGCGCAATCTGAAGCGCATCAACAACCCTGATGATGTGATGTCTATGCCTTACGCGCTTATTGCCACACGCCAGCGCTTTAACGTCTACGCTGGCAACTATTAAATGGTGCAAGCATGAAAAGTCCAATACTGGGCAGTTCGTATGTAGCCCGTAGCGTAAACGCTGCGGATAACCGCATGGTCAACTTGTACCCAGAGATTATTCCAGAGGGTGGCAAGGAGGCGGCTTTCCTATCAAGATGCCCTGGCCTAAAGCGGTTGGTGGCTGTCGGCTCTGGTCCGATCCGAGGACTTCGCAGACTTGGTGACTATTTGTATGTTGTGTCAGGACTGTCCTTTTATCGGGTCAATGTCATCGGCACGACTACACGCTACAAGATTACATTAGTTGGCACAGTTACAGGCACAGGTCCTGTATCCATGTCAGACAATGGCGTACAAATCTTTATTGCTTGCAATCCTGACGGGTTTATATACAACGCAACTACTTTGGCATTTGCCCAGATTACAGACCCAGACTTTCCTGGCGCTGTGACGGTTGGTTACCTAGACGGTTATTTTGTTTTTAACGAACCAGACAGTTCACGGGTTTGGGTAACCGCCTTGTTGGACGGTTTGTCTGTCAGCCCTTTGAGCTTTGCTAGTGCAGAGGGTGATCCAGACCTTTTGGTGTCTTTAATTATTGATCACCGAGAGGCATGGTTATTTGGTAGCAACTCAATTGAGGTTTGGTATGACGCTGGTCTGCCAGACTTCCCATTGCAACGCATACAAGGTGCTTTTAACGAGATCGGATGCGCTGCCCCATACTCGGTAGCCAAACTAGATAACGGCATCTTCTGGCTAGGCGCTGATGCCCGTGGACGCGGTATTGTTTATCGATCCAACGGTTATTCTGGTATTCGCATATCAACCCATGCTATTGAGTGGCAGATTCAACAATACCCAACGGTATCAGACGCAATAGCGTACACATACCAACAAGATGGTCATTCTTTCTATGTGTTGATTTTTCCAACTGCTGAGACTACTTGGGTCTACGATGTGGCCACCCAAGCATGGCATGAACGCGCAGGTTGGAAAGACAACCAATTTGCTAGACATAGGTCTAATTGTCAGGTTGTTTATGACGATCAAATCATTGTTGGTGACTTTGAGAACGGCAACATCTATGCTTTTGACTTAGAAGAGTATGCCGACAATGGCGATATTCAGAAGTGGTTGCGCTCTTGGAGAGCGTTGCCTACAGGGACAAATGATTTAAAACGAACATCTCAGCATACCTTGCAGATTGACTGTGAGACAGGTGTCGGTATAAATAGTGGCCAAGGCGATGACCCACAGATGATGATGCGTTATTCAGATGATGGTGGTCACACTTGGTCAAACGAGCGATGGACTTCTATTGGCAAGATAGGTGAGTATTACCGCAGAGCTTTCTATCGAAAACTTGGCATGACCTTAAAGTTGAGGGATCGGGTATATGAGATTTCTGGCACTGATCCTGTCAAAATGACAATCTTGGGCGCTCAACTGTATGTGACACCTACAAATGCCTAATCCACAACCAAACATTACCCAAATACCATCCAACCGTGTTGAAATTATTGATTCAAAGACGGGGATGGTTTCAAGGGAATGGTATAGGTTCTTTTTAAATCTATTTAACCTTGCTGGTGCTGGAGGCAACCAAACATCGTTAGATGATCTACAACTTGGTCCACCACCATTACCAACTACCACAACTGGTGGCGGGGGTGGGGGATCGGGAACGGTTACCTCTGTAGATGTTGCTGGCGGTACAACTGGTCTTACCACTAGCGGTGGTCCTATTACCAGTAGTGGCACGATTACGCTTGCAGGAACTTTGGCTGTTGCCAATGGTGGCACAGGTCAAACAACACAAGCATCTGCATTTAACGCTTTATCTCCCATTACCTTAACTGGTGACCTAATACTTGGTAACGGTGCAAACAGCGCCACACGCCTAGCAATTGGTGCAAATGGCTATGTGCTGACTTCAAACGGCACAACCGCAAGTTGGGCTGCTGGTGGGGGTGGTAGCGGTGCAACAATTACCAATGACACGGCTACATCCACCAATGTCTATCCAGTATTTGCCAGCGCCACAAGTGGCACTTTTGGCACCGCCTACACCAGTAATGCTAATTACTTATACAAGCCAAGCACAGGCGAATTGACTGCGGTTGCTATGATTGCCAGCAATGGCATACAGATAAATGCAAATACTGTGGCTACAAGTTATACTATCGATACGGGAAACAATGGTTTGTCGGCAGGTCCAGTTAGCGTCAATAGCGGTATTACTGTGACAGTGTCCTCTGGTTCAACTTGGAGCGTTGTATGACCGTCACCGCAAGAAATCTTGTCCCCCCAAAATTGGTTGAAAACAGCCAGACAACGCAATACACCGTTCCTAGCAATATTACGGCTGTAATCATTGACAAGTTCACCGCCACCAATATTAGTGGCTCAACAGCTACTATCAGCGTCAACTTGGTTTCTGCCTTAGATACGCCAGGTAATCCAAACCTGATCAACAAAAACAAAAGCCTTTCAGCGTCTGAGACCTATACCTTCCCAGAATTGGTGGGTCAGATTTTGACTACCGCAGACTACATCTCAACTATTGCAAGTGCATCTAGCGCCATCAATATGAGAGTTAGCGGTCGGGAGGTGTCTTGATGAGCTTCGAGTTAACTGCTGAAATGTTCATGGTAGACAAGGTTAAAGCATTAGAAAAAGAATTGCTCAAGATGCCACAAGCTGACATTGTCACCGAGCATGTGTTTATGGACGGGAATTATGAGCGAAAGATCACAATCCCACCTTGGACGGTCTTAACTGGCGCAGAACATAAGTCTGACTATCATGTTCGCCTAGAAAAAGGCACAATTGCGGTAAACACAGATGATGGTGTTAAGGTTTTAACCGCACCGTGTGAATTCTCTGCAAAGGCTGGGATGCAACGCGCAGGGCGTGTTTTTGAGGATGAAGTCGTTTGGGTGGATATATACGACAATCCAGACAATTGCACCGACATGGCAGTCTTGGAAGACAGGCTATATGTAGTGCCAGAGTGTGGGCTTGCCGATAGCAGAACAGAAGAACAAAAAGCGCAAATTGCTTATCGTGCATTTCTATACAAACTTGATTTTGAAGATAAAGAAGTTGATGAAATGGTTAATTCTTCACTTGGAATTAAAAACACTTTGGATGACATTTGTGTTTCTGTGGCGCGTAAAATGCAAACCAAATGTTACTTAACATGTTAAGGGGAATATTATGGCAGGATGGGTAGCAGGTGCTATTGCGGTAAGTGGATATTTAGGTTCACAAGCTGCTAAACAAGGTGCTGGAGAACAAGCTGGCGCAACAAGATACGCGGCTGATTTATCTAACGCACAATATCAACAAACACGCGAAGACCAGATGCCTTTTTTGGAGGCTGGTAAAGGTGCGCTTAATAAACTAATACCATTAGCATCAAACTACAAACAATTTGACTATAACGCCATGACCGCAGACCCTGGTTACGCTTTCAGATTGTCTGAAGGTCAACGAGCGTTGGATCAAAGCGCGGCAGCTCGCGGTGGTTTAATATCAGGCAATGCACTTAAGGCGGCTACCAAATATGGCCAACAAATGGGGTCTGACGAATATAACAGTTCGTTTAATCGTTATTTAGCCCAACGCAATGCAGAACTAAACCCATTGCAATCATTGGCTGGAATGGCACAAACAGGCGCAACAAATCTAGGCACATTGGGCGCATCAAACGCTTCTAATGTAGGTAATTTAATGACTAGCGGAGCTGCGGCAAGTGCGGCAGGTCGCGTTGGTCAAACAAATGCAATTACTGGTGGTTTAGGTACATATCTAAATTACAGCCAAGGTAATAATTTAGTCGCAGCCCTACGCGGTGGTGGTGGTGGCGGGGGTGGAATTACAAATGCAGGTATGCAAGTACCAGGCTATACAGATGTCTATGGTAGTGGTCAATTGCCTATGGGCTATGCAAATTACTAAGGATTAAACATGGCAGTCGATCCAAATATAGCACTTGGCGTTAGACCTCTTGAGGTTGCCAATCCATTGGCGCAATACACACAACTTGCCCAACTTCAAGGATTACAAAATCAAAGCCAAGTTGCTCAAATGCAAATGGCAAAGATGCAACAAAACGAAAGATATTTGGCAAACATGAGGGAGGCCATTATCAATAATGGCGGTCCTGCTGATATGGAAATGGCCGCCAAGTTTATGGCAACGCATCCTACCGATGCCAGCGCACAAGCGGTGGGAATGCAAATGATTCAAGCACAACAAGAACTTAAAGCATTTAACAGCAAATACGGTCCAACTGCCCGTACTGCTGGAGCTACAGGTGGCTTTGGTGGTGGCGTTCCAAGCGGAGCATTAGGTTCTAACACATACGGTATTACTCCACCGCCTATGCAAGCGCCAGCACAAGCACCGATGCAAGCGCCTGTAAATGCACTAGCACCACAGACTGCGCCCACTGCCAATGCTTTGCTAGACACCAATGCGTTACGCCAAGAATTGTTTGACTTGTCGCAATATCCTAATGTTCCACAGGCTAAGTTACGCGCAAGCATCATTCAAGAACAACTTAAAGAAGCATCTAAGTTACATGTTGTGCCTAATGTGGGATTGGTTAGCGGTGCTGGTCAGACCATTGTGGCTTCTGGTATGGCTCCAACTGACATCAAGCGTTTGACCACAGAGCGTGACACATTGCCTGTTGGCGATCCAAGACGCAAGGTATATGACCAAGCGATTGCCGACATTGGTGGGTCAACCCGTGTGGCACAACAACGATTGGCATTTGATCAATCTAAGTTTGCTTGGGAAAAATCTAACCCTGGCTATGAACTTAAACAAGCTGAAGATGGCACATTTTATGGAGTCAACAAGCGCACACTGCAAGCAGTACCAGTTACTGTGGGTGGTGCTATGTCTCCAACTGGCGCTCCTGCCGTTGGTGGTGGCATACCAACTGGGCGTACAGCTCCTGCTGATCAAGTCTCTGCTTTACCAGTTGAAGGCGCTCCCGTTGCTGGAACACCTTTCAAGGGTAAGCATGAAGGGCTTAAACAAATACCTGCAAATATCAACTTGGCTATTATTAAAAATAACCAAGGTGTTCAACAATTGTCAGACACAATTAAATTACTAGAACAAAACCCAAATGCGGTTGGTTTTAAAGGATTTGTGCCTGGTGCAATATTAAATCGTGCTGATCCAGAAGGCGTTAACGCGCGAGCAGGCGTTGCCGATATTGGTTCATTGGTGATGCATGACAGAAGTGGCGCTGCAGTTACTGCTTCTGAGTCTCCAAGATTAGTGCCTTTTATTCCTTTGATTACTGATGACACTGCTACAGTTCTCAAGAAATTGAAACGTATGAAAGCAATTGTTGAAGGAGAGCAAAAGGGTCTTACTGAGACTTATAGCAAAGATCAAGGATATGTTCCTAATCCAGTAGTTAGCAAGATTAGCGCACAAGGGGAAACCGCGCCACAAATGCCGCCCATGTATGCAACCAATGGTAAAGAACGAATAATGTCTATTGATGGCGGTCAGACTTGGACTCCAGCCAAATAGGAAAAATTATGGATTTGCCAAAAGGATTCAAATTAGAAGAACAAAGCGCATCAACAGGTGCGCCAAGTCTTCCTGCTGGATTTAAACTTGAACCAGAGTCATTCAACACTTTTAAGATGTTGATGAATGCTCCATCTAGTTTGTATGAAAACACACTTGGTGGACTTGTGCAAATTGCTACAAGCCCTGTACAAACTGCAAAGGGTTTGGGTAAGGCGGTAGTAGGTGGGGTTGAAAACTTAATGCCAGGTTCAATGCAAGCATTGGGAATGAACCCAGCGCGTGTTAAGAGAGCGCAAGACGTAGCAAATGCGGTTGGTCAAGAATTTGTAAGACCATATACTTCTGGTGCAGAATTTTCCAGAACCATGCAAGAAGACCCGTTTAGGGTTGTTGGCGATGTTTCAATGTTATTTGGTGGCGCAGGCGCAGGCGCTAAGTTGGCTGGTGCTGGCAAGTTAAGCAATGCTCTTGCCCAAGCATCTTCTGTTACCAATCCAATGAATGCACTGATCAAACCAGTGGCATCTGTAGTTGGTGGTGTAGCTACTTCTCCACAAATTCAATCTTTGATGAAAGAAGGCATAACACCGACTGCTGGTCAAATATTGGGCGGTGGTTACAAACGAGCTGAAGAAGCATTGACTAGCGTTCCAGTATTGGGTGACTTTATTAAGGGCGCTCAAAACAGGGCTATGCAAGACGTTAACCGTGTGGCATTTAATAGAGCGCTTACGCCAATTGGTGAGAAGTTACCAGAGGGCGTTATAGGTCGTGAAGCAGTTCAATTTGTATCAGAAAAACTAGATGATGCTTATGGAAAATTGCTTCCCAAAATGACTGTTGTGCAAGATGTGCCATTTCAACAAAACATTTCTACCTTGAAAAACATGGTGCAGTCTGGTGCAATTGATCCTAAAGCTGTTAAATTCTTTAACACTTGGGTTGATAACAATGTAATTAATAAGTTCCAAGGTCAAGGCGCAATTACAGGTCAAACCCTGAAACAAGTACAAAGCGATCTGCGCGAAACCATTAGTCGTTTGAGTGCATCTACAGACGCAGACCAAAGGCTTATTGGCGATGCTTTAAAAGAAACGCAAGATCAAGTTCGTCAATTGGTGACTCGAAGCAATCCTCAGTATGCGACAGAATTAAAAGCTATAGATACTGGGTACGCTAACTTCAAACGTGTTGAAAAAGCTGCCTCTGCTCTTGGTGCAGAAGAAGGTGTTTTCTCTCCTGCTCAATTGCAAAATGCTGTTAAGGCAATGGACAAAAGCAAAGATAAGAGGGAATTTGCCAAGGGCGAGGCTTACATGCAAGACTTGTCAGAGAGCGCAAAGACAGCATTGGGCAACAAAGTGCCTGATTCTGGAACGCCATATCGTGCTTTAGTTGGTGCAATTGCCGCGGCTGGCGGTGCTGGCGCTGCTGGGTTTCCATCGGTGGCCACGGCACTTGGAGCGTTGGCCGCATCTCCTTTGCTGTATTCAAAGACAGGGCAAAACGCACTTGCAACTTTGCTTACAAAAAGACCAGATATTGCAAACGAACTAGCAACCCAGTTAAGAGGCAATGAAAAAGCAAAACTGGTAGCGTTGATGGCATCTCAGGCAGGGCAAACGCCATACAGGATAGAACTTAACAACATGGCATCTAATCGGCCATAGTATCATCACGCAAGGATTAAAAAATGGCACAACTAACGCCCGTACCTAAAATACAGTTCTTTGGAACTGATGGTTTGCCCCTAGTAGGCGGTAAGCTGTATACCTATGCGGCTGGTACTACAACGCCATTAGCGACATATACCAGTTATACAGGCGCAACCGCCAATACTAATCCAGTTATCTTGGATTCCAATGGCCAAGCCAATGTCTGGTTGTCTGACTCAACCACTTACAAGTTTGTACTTAAAACATCTACTGACACAACGCTGTACACGACAGACTATGTATCTGTGCCGTTGACGGCTACTTCTTTTGCATCACCCCCAGCAATTGGTAGCGTTTCTCCTAATGAAGGAACATTTACTAATCTGAATGTGGTGTATCAGTTAACGCTTGAAGACACAGGCGCTGCCATTTTGAACGTGGGTACAACTGCCGAGCGCCCAGCAAGTCCACAGGCTGGCATGGTTCGCTACAATTCCACAACCACAAGGTTTGAGGGTTACAACGGTGCTTGGGGTCCACTCGGTGGCGGTGCTACTGGTGGTGGCCAAGACCAAGTGTTTATCCAAAATGGCCAAACCATAAACACCAGTTACAGCATCCCGTCAGACCAAAATGCAGGCACGTTTGGTCCAGTCACCATTCTTGGTGGGGTTACAGTCACAGTCACCGCGCCAAGTGTTTGGTCAATCATCTAAGGAAATATTATGGGCGTTAAATTAGTCTCAGCAAGCGCAGGGTCTGTAGAGATCGTAGCGCCAACAACGGCATCCAACTACACGGCTACCTTGCCCGCAGGCACTGGCACTATGGTGGTTAACGGTATCAATGGCTCAATTGTTAGCGGTACTGCCGTAGCGTCTACTTCTGGTACAAGCATTGACTTTACAAGTATTCCGTCTTGGGTTAAGCGGATTACGGTTATGTTTGGCGGTGTAAGTACAAATAGCACAAGTAATTTGTTGGTTCAACTTGGTTATCAAAGTCCTGTAACTTCTACTGGGTATGTTTCTACTTGTGCTTATAACGGAAATGGAACGCTTCAAAGTGCTAATAGCACTGCTGGCTTTGTTATTGTTACTCAAAATGCTTCTCAAACAGTTTATGGACAATTAATTATTTCTTTAATTGGCTCTAATATTTGGGTGGCAAGTGGAAATATTACTAATTCCACAACAGCATCTAGCATGTTAAGCGGTGGAGTTACTTTGTCAGGGACATTGGATAGGGTTCGTGTTACATCTGTAACACCAGACACCTTTGACGCTGGCTCAATCAACATTCTTTACGAGTAAAAACTATGACTGTAAAAATTGACGGCACTAATGGCGTACTCCAAGCGTACGACTACCAAGTTTTAACAACGGGGTTTTCATACACCTTTGCTGCTGGCACTCAAGTGTTAGTTGCAGTCCCTGCTGGTACGCTTGCCACAGGAACAATCACTATGCCTTCTGCGCCTGCGGACGGTATGGTCATCACGATCCAATCCTCACAGCAGATCACAGCGCTGACGCTTAACGGCAATACTGGGCAAAGTTTAGTCGGTACTGCTGTACAGATATCACCTAACGCACCATTGTCTTGGGTCTATCGTCTAACCAACACTACTTGGTATCCATTTGCTGGTGAAGCTGGTAGGGCATCTAGTGTGGTGACGGGAACTGCTGTAGCGTCTACTTCTGGTACGTCTATTGACTTTACTAGTATCCCATCATGGACAAAGCGTATTACTGTAATGTTTAATGGTGTTTCTACTAACGGCACAAGTTTATTGCAAATTCAACTTGGTGCTGGTTCTGTTACAACAAGTGGATACAATTCAGGTGCTTGGACATCAAAT
>Ga0209829_10002392_pt1 | contig 14300 bp, 19 predicted proteins | sample C_140205_EF_Meta_FD_187311 | JGI IMG/M metagenome (GOLD analysis project Ga0209829, IMG submission 187311) | Freshwater microbial communities from Lake Croche, Canada to study carbon cycling - C_140205_EF_MetaG (SPAdes) (version 2) | ecosystem: Environmental > Aquatic > Freshwater > Lake...
GCACCCTCAAGCAATGAATGTGCTGATCACCGCTGGTCCGACGCGTGAGCCACTCGACCCAGTGAGGTTTTTGAGCAATCGCTCGTCAGGGAAAATGGGCTACGCAGTCGCGCACGCCTTTGCCGAGGCGGGGCACCGGGTCTTGCTGATTTCCGGGCCATCCTCCCAAGAGGTGCCGAATGGCGTCGATTTGATCCCGGTGGAGACCGCCGCGGACATGCATGAGGCCGTCGCCCGTCAGATCATGAGGATGGATATTGCAATTTTTGCAGCGGCCGTCGCCGATTATACTCCGAAGACCTTAGCGACTCAGAAAATCAAGAAGGAGGGTGAGGCTCTTGTGATCGAACTGATTCGCACGAAGGACATCTTGGCGGCGGCGCGTGGGGAGTTTGGCTACACGGGAATTCTCGTTGGATTTGCGGCCGAAACCGAGAATTTGGAAGCAAACGCCCGTCGAAAGCTCACAGCCAAGAGGTGTGACCTGGTGATCGCCAACGACGTTTCAAAGCCCGGGCTTGGGTTCGACTCTGATCGCAATGAGGTTATTCTCGTTTTCCAGGATCGGACCGAGGCATTGCCGATGAACGAGAAGATTCATCTCGCCGACCAGATCGTGGAGAAGATCCTTCAGCTTGCGATCAAGCATTGACGTGATTCCGGATTGCGCATTTGAAATACGGAAAGAAGATCGCGCCATCAGGGTGAGTTGCTTCCCGTTTGAAGGCGGAAGCCCTTGGTGATTTTCTCAATCCCGATCATGACCGATCTCGAACTCGCAACCCACGCCGCTCTCGAGGCAGGCAAGCTCCTCCGTGAACACTTCGGCAAGGAGGCAGTGGTGGATGAGGCGTCCCACCACGACATCAAGCTGGCCCTGGACAAGCAATCCCAGGATCTGATCACAAGCCTCCTGCTGGCGGCTTGTCCGGATGACGCGCTATACGGAGAAGAAGGCCTCGCCGGGAATCAGTCGGCAGCACGCCAGTGGATTGTCGATCCGATTGATGGAACGGTTAACTACTACTACGGCATTCCACACTTCTGCGTTTCGATCGCGCTTCGAGTTCATGGTGAGATCACAGTCGGCGTGATTCACGATCCGATGGTTGGTGAAACTTGGACGGTGGCTGCGGGGGAGGCTCCTTTACTCAATGGCCAGCCGATCAAAGCCAGTTCGCGGGTCTTGTTGGAAGAGGCGGTTCTGTTCGTGGGCTGTGGCAAGGACGGCGAGGCGTTGACCGTGGGTTTGGAGCGATTCCGGAAGGCTTCCCTGCGGGCAAGAAAAATGCGGATGATGGGCTCGGCCGCTCTTGGGATGGCCTATATCGCATGTGGCAGGCTTGATGGGTACATCGAGTCACGCATCTCGCTTTGGGATATTGCGGCTGGGAAACTTCTGGTTGAGGCGGCCGGTGGAGCGGTCCAACTGGAACCGGTCGCGGGCAAGCCGGATGTTTGGGCGATCGTTGCTACGAATGGCAGAATCCCGATCGCCGAAATTCTTTGAGCGGCACCACCTTCAACTCGTCAGAATCAATGATCGGCATAGGCTACGATGTTCATCGCTTCAAAGAGGGTCGGCCCCTCGTCCTCGGCGGCGTCGAGATTCCGCACAGTCATGGACTTGACGGGCATTCGGATGCGGATGTGCTGTGTCATGCGCTGGCTGATGCGGTGCTTGGCGCCCTTGGACAGCCGGACATCGGGTTTTTCTTTCCACCGGGCGATCCGGCGTGCGCGGGAATTTCGTCTTTGAAGATCCTCGAGAAATGCAGGCAACTCGCAGACGAGCTAGGGTGTTCGATCATCAATGTCGATGCCACGATCGTGGCTGAGGCTCCGAAGGTGCTGCCGCATCGTGATGCCATGCGATCGAATATTGGCCGCGCCTTGGGAATTCCTCCGGAACGGGTTGGCATCAAGGCAACGACGAACGAGACCATGGGTTTCGTCGGACGACATGAGGGAATTGCCGCCATGGCGGTCGCTCAGGTGTCTTGACCGCGGACCTGCACGTTAGCAGAGTGCTGATGTGTTCGATCCGACTCAGAAACCGTATTTCGAGGCTTGGCTCACGCGCACCCGTCGACAGCTTGCGCCAAGTGGACGGCTTTCGCAGCTTGCCTTGATACTTTCACGTGAAGACGGCGTGACAGAGGGTGAATGGCGGGCGCGATTGAGGAGCCTTCTTGAGGGTGAGGAACTGCCGTCGCTTGATCTCCTGACGAGGATTGACGGCTTGCTATCAGGCTCGACGCCCAGGAAATGCCCCGCCTTGTGCGAAGCGACTTGGTTTTGAAAAGCTCCGCCCCTGAAATCATAGGTCCCGAACCTTGGTGCTTCCCCGTGACCCGAATGGGTCTAAGTCATCATTGTTAGGAAAGCCCTCAGAAAATGCATTCGTCGAGACGGCACCTGTCAGTGCTGTGAGTTGACAATGCGCAGAGGCTGATTTTATGTTTTTCTCTCCATTCAAACCCTATTCATAAATCTGCTGCCCCGTGCATCGTCTGCCGTCAAACTCCAGTGTTTTCCGATTCCGCTGCTCCTCGTTGCTGCTTTGGATGGCGGTTCTGGCGCTTCCGAGCGGGTTCGTGGTGATGGGAATGGGGGTGTTTCATTCGATGGATTCCAAAGTTCTGGCCGGGGCGGGAATCTGTGTCGCAGGATTGCTCCTCTACGTGGCCGGATGGTTCGTCGGGGTAAGGGCGAGGTGCCCGCTCTGTTTGATTCCACCTTTTCATGGGAAGGGATGCCAGAAAGAGCGGCGGGTGAAGAGGCTATTCAGCAGCTATCGACTGAAGGTCGCCACCGATGTGTTATTCAAGAACTACTTTCGTTGTCCCTATTGTGGCGAGACGACAAAAGTGGCAAGCCGGAGGCATCGTTAGTCCAGCGGGATTGACAGTTCCCAAACGGCACCCGAAAGTCCGCGGACTCACTGCCCCATGAAATTCCCACAGTCCCTCTATTTGAGCGCCATTGCGCTTGTGCTCGCCACGGCTCCAGTGGCTTTCTCCCAATCCGATATGCCCGAGACACCTGTTGACGTCAAAGCCGCTCCTGCCGATGCCGTAAAGACTCCATCCGGGCTTGCCTCGAAGGTCCTGGCCAAAGGAGCCGGCTCGGCTCATCCGAGTGCGGCCGATACCGTGACGGTCCACTATTCCGGCTGGACGACCGACGGCAAACTCTTCGACAGCTCGGTCAAGCGTGGTCAACCGACGAGCTTCCCGCTCAATGGGGTGATCAAGGGCTGGACTGAGGGTGTGCAGCTCATGGTTGAGGGGGAGAAGCGCCGCTTTTGGATTCCGGCGGATCTGGCCTACGGTGAGAATCCCGGTGGCGGCCGTCCCGGAGGGTTGCTGGTGTTCGACATCGAGCTGATCTCGATCAAGCAGGCCCCGAAGCCCCCTGCGGACTTAGCGGCGGCTCCGGCCGATGCTGAAAAGACGGATTCGGGCCTGGCCTCCAAGGTGATCACCAAGGGTGACGGTAGTGCCCACCCCAAGGACGGAGATATCGCCAAGCTCAACCTTTCCCTGTGGAGTGCCGACGGACAGCTGCTCCAAAGCACGGCCGAACAAGGAGCGCCTGTTGACATTCCGCTCGAACAGCTTCGGATCGGTGGCTTGGTCGAGGGGATCAAGCTCATGGTGGCCGGCGAAAAGCGTCAGCTATGGATTCCCGCCAAGCTCGCATTTGGTGACACCCCCCCACAGGGGGCGCCCGCCGGTGGGCTTGTCGTGGAGGCGGAACTTGTTTCCATCAAAGCAGCGATCGCTCCACCGCCGGCCCCCACGGACGTCGCCGCCGCTCCGGCGGATGCCGAGAAGACCGCGTCCGGCCTGGCATCGAAACTTCTCACGAAAGGGTCCGGCACCACCCACCCGAAAGACAGTGACAGCGTGACGGTCCATTACTCCGGCTGGACCACCGACGGCAAACTTTTCGATAGTTCGGTCAAGCGCGGCGAGCCCACCACCTTTCCACTCAACGGCGTAATCAAGGGCTGGACCGAAGGCGTGCAACTCATGGTCGTCGGGGAGAAGCGCCGCTTCTGGATTCCGGCGAATCTTGCCTACGGTGAGAAGTCCGAAGGTGGTCGTCCTGGCGGCCTGCTGGTGTTCGATATCGAGCTGATCAAGATCGGGCAGTAAACGTCGTGGATCCGGGGCCGACGCGATTGACCGCACTCATCGCGGCTTGCCTGATAACGGCCTGCCGTGAACCTGAGCGACCGGTGCCGCCAATCGCCAGGCCGAAAGCCACTGCAAAACCGCTGCCCCGGCAACAGGCGGCGGTTTCGAAGATCGATTTGACCAAGTTGTTTGCACTGCAACAAGTTGGGCAGGTTCTGATCTACGATGCGCGCCCAGGCTTTGTGCACGCGTTCGGCCATCTGCCGGGCGCCTTGAACTGGCCTCGCGGCTTGTTTGACTCCCAGCGCTTGCAGCACGAAACTGAACTCAAGGACGCCATCGCGGCAGATCGGACCATCGTGATCTACTGCACTGATGCTGCCTGCCCGGACGCCGGAGCCGTGGCGGAGCGCATCGCAAAACTCGGCTATCCGGTTTCTGTCCTCGACGGCGGCTTCGCGGCTTGGAAAGAAGCTGGCCTGCCGATCGAATAACCATTTCCAATCATGACTGCTCCCTCGTTTACCAACGTCACCGTCGATGCCAAGGCCAACGTCTATTTCGACGGCCGCGTCGTCTCCCACACCGTCCGCTTTGCAGATGGCTCGAAGAAAACCGTCGGCCTGATTTATCCAGGCGAGTATCACTTCGGCACGGCCGCTCCCGAGCGCATGGAAATTATTGCCGGGGCCTGCTCGGTGGTTCTCGACGGCACCAGTGAGGGCTTGAGCATCGCCGCTGGGGCATATTTTGACGTAGCTGGCAACAGCGGGTTCACAATCACCGTCGCTGGAGAAATCTGCGAGTATGTGTGTTCGTTTTTGGAACTGTGAGCAACTCGAGGTCCGCTGACAGCAGGAATTTTCGCTGGCAAGGGTCGGAGAAATCCGGATGATCCCGCGCATCTGATGTCCACTCGTCGTGCGATTCAAGTTGCTGTCACTCTCTTAGGAGTGGCTGCGGTGCTGTGCAGTTGCTCGATCCGGGTGCCTGTGCCCACTGAGGTGAAGCGCGTGGCGGTCAGTGTCGATCAGCCCCATCTCAAGGGTGGTCGCGCAGAAGCGAAGAAGGATCCTGACGTTCTGGTGTGGTTGCTGGCGGACGAGTTGCACACCGGGATGGTGTTTCCCTATGAGTGGTTGATCGAAAGTGGATTCCAACCGCCGAAAGGATTTCGGAAATCGAAGTATGTCACTCTGAGCTGGGGGAACCGCGAGGCCTACGTCCAAGAGGCATGGCTCACTCCCTGGCAGGCGATTCGGGCGCTTTGCGCGCCTTCACCCTCGGTGCTCGAGTTAATTCCCTTCGACTATGAGGTCGTCGATGTTTGTCCGTATCAACGGGTCTGGCGGAAACTTGTGTCGCGTGATCACGGTCCGGCGGTGGCGGCCTTCCTGAATGGCTGCGCGCGACACGACGCGAACGGCCTGCCGTGGTCGATCGGCAAGTCGAGCTGGGGAAAAGGCGTGCTGCTTGATTCCCCGCATTCCTACTACCTGCCCCGAATCTGCAACGTCTGGACCTTACAGGCGATGGAGGCCTGTGGGTGCACGATTCACCCGTGGGGCGGACTGACTGCCGGCGGGGTGATCCGCCAGGCCGAGAAGCCAGAGAATGGCTTTGAGAAAGTTTGGGATGCTTACCGGATTGAATCGCCAGAGGGCGCCGTCGCTCACTGAGAGCGCCGCCTCAGTGTTTCACCGCACAACGTTCCTGGAGCTCGACGATGCAGGTTTCCAGCAGGGTCTCGTCCATTTCATGAACGTCGATGCCGGTCCCAGGCGCGGAGAGAAGCAATACGGTCAAGCGTCCGCCGAGATGCTCACGGAACTCTTCAAGCCCATCGAACACCCGTCGCTTTCCACCGACGCCCCTCAGGTCGAGGGCTTCATGCGTGAGGGGTAAGTGCAAGGTTTCGACGACTTTCAGGATCCGATCCGCCGAGGCAGGAGAGAGCAGGCCGACCTTCGCCGAGTAGAGGGTGTCGAGCGAAAGCCCCACCGCCACGGCATGTGCGTGGTCGAGTTGATAGCCGCTGAGGGCCTCGATCTTGTGGGCGGCCCAATGGCCGAAATCCAGCGGCCGACTGCAGCCACATTCGAAGGGATCGCCGCCCTGTGCGATGTGGCGGGCATGGTGCAGAGCCGAGCGCTCAACGCAGGCTTCCAACAAGCTTGGATCCAGCAGCGCCAGCCCTTCGGCATTGGTTTCGATCCAGTCGAAAAACCCAGCGTCCTTCACCAGTGCGACCTTGACCGCCTCGATCAGCCCGGCGCGGCGGGTTTCCTCGTCTTGCGAATGGAGGAAGGCGAAATCATTCATCACGGCAAATGGCACACCGAATGAACCAACCCAGTTCTTCTTTCCGAAATGGTTGATCGCGCATTTCACGCCGACTCCGCTGTCGTCCTGCGAGAGAGTGGTCGTCGGGAAACGCACCAAGCGCACGCCGCGATGGGCGGTCGCGGCCGCATAGCCGACGGCGTCGAGAAAGGCCCCGCCGCCGATGGCCAGCAGGTAGGAATGACGATCGACGTGGCAGGAGTCGATCCGCTCCCAGATCCGCCGGACCAGTGAATCGTCCGCTTTCACCGCTTCTCCGCCGGGAAGGACATCCACGCCGCGCACGTCCAAGCCGGTGGCTTCCAAGTAGGCCTGCACCTGAGTGACGAGTTGTGGCCAGGCCGTGGCCACATTGGTCTCGATCAGCGCCAGCACCCGTCGGCCGCCGCCTTCGTTGAGGATTTCCTGCAGAGCACGGTTGCCGGGGGCGAACGCATCGCGCGTGAACACGATGCGGTGCTTGAAGGTGACGGGAATCTGGAAGTCGTGACGGGACATCGTCTGCGCAGAGGTAGCCCCCTTTACGACGAAGCGCCACTGTTTCTTCCCCCGTCTTTCGGGTGAGGCTTGTCGGCATGGGTGAGGCTTGTTAGCGTCCCGTCCCGCTAATGCCTGAAATTGAAACGCTGTTCTCCACCCGCTGGCTTGCACTCTACCGGATCGACACCTGGGACTTCGTGCGCCGTCCGCAAACCGACTCCTGCGTCGGCATCCTGGCGGAGACGCCGGAACAGGAAATCGTGCTGATCGAACAGTTTCGCGTCCCGATCCAGCGGCGGGTCATCGAGATCCCGGCGGGACTGGTCGGGGACGAAGCGGAATTCGCCGGAGAATCCCTCGCCGAAACCGCTCGGCGCGAGCTGCTGGAGGAAACCGGCTACGCGGCGGAGTCGATGGAGCTGCTGGTGAAATCCCCCACCTCGGCGGGCATGACTTCGGAATACACCCACCTTTTCCACGCCACGAATCTGACCCGCCAACACGACGGTGGCGGCGTCGCTGGCGAGGAGATCGCCGTGCACCTCATTCCGAAAGCCACCCTCCGCGCATGGCTTAAACTAAAGGAACAGGAAGGCCTGGCGGTCGATTTCAAGATCCACGCCGCGATGTGGGCGGCTGGACTTTGACGGAACCTTGTCATCGCCTCCGCGTCAGGCTAGATTGCCTGTATGGCTCACGGCGCGTTCGCCTCAATCAATCCGGATTTCATCACCGAGCAGGAATTTCTCGAAGGGGAAAAGCTCTCGGAATGCCGTCACGAGTATCATCATGGTGTCGTGATCGCGATGGCGGGAGCGAGTCAGCGTCATGAAATCGTTTCGTTGAATCTTGCGAGCACGATTCATGGTCATTTGAAGGGCAAGGGCTGCCGGACGTTCAAGTCCGACATGAAGCTCCACTTGGAGATCTTCGGTCGCACCTTCTACCTCTATCCGGACATCATGGTCGCCTGTGATCCGGCCGACAACGATCCGAATTTCATTCACTCGCCGAAGCTCCTGATCGAGGTCCTTTCCGAAAACGAGAACCGCGACCGCGTGGAAAAATTCCTCATGTATCAGCGCATTCCCTCGCTGGAGGAATACGCCGTCGTGAGCCAGAATCCCAAGGCACCGGAAGTCACCGTGTTCCGGCGTGCCGACGGCTGGGATGTCCCGCATGTCCATACCAGCGGCGAAGTGTTCTTCGCTTCCATCGGACTGACCGTGTCGGTGGAGGAGCTTTATCTTGCCTGAGCCGGTGCCCGACGACTTCGATCTCCGCTTTGGCGGCATTGCGCGCCTGTATGGCACCGCCGCGCTGGCTAGCTTCCGCAAGGCCCGTGTCGCGGTCATCGGGATCGGTGGCGTCGGATCGTGGACGGTCGAGGCACTTGCCCGTTCCGGAATCGGCCACCTCACGCTCGTCGACCTCGACGAAATCTGCGTCACCAACGTGAACCGCCAACTCCATGCGATGGACGGGCAGATCGGCAAGCAGAAGACCGAAGCGATGGCCGAGCGTGTGCGCGCCATCCATCCGACCTGCGAAATCGAGATCCTGCCGACCTTTTTCGGCGAGAAAAACTTTACCGAGATCCTGGATCGCGGGTTCGACGCCGTGGCAGACGCCATCGACACCGTCCGCCAGAAATCCCTACTCCTCGCCGAGTGCGTGCGTCGCGGGATTCCGGTGGTCACCTGCGGCGCGGCGGGGGGACGTCGTGATCCCTCGAGGATCGGCGTCGCGGACCTCGCCCACAGTGCCAACGACGCGCTGCTCATGCAGGTCCGCCGTCTTCTGCGCTCCGATTACGGCTTTGCCAAGGCAGCGAACGGGAAAAAGGTCAAAAAATTTGGCATCACCGCCGTATTCTCCGATGAGCAACCGGTCTTTCCGCAGTGCGATGGCTCCGTCTCCACTGAGAAGCAGGCGGACGCGAATCTCCGTCTCAGTTGCGAAAGCGGCTACGGCACCGCCACGCCCGTCACCGCCACCTTCGGCCTCATCGCCGCCAGCCGGATATTGGAAGTGCTGGCGGAAGTCCGTTGATGCCTCTGGACGTTACTCGGCTCTGATCCGGCGAACCGACAGGGGCCTTCATGTGATTTTTCAGAATGTTTCACGCAACGACGCAACGAAGAGTTGGCTTCTTCAAAACTTGACCTTTCTGAATCGTTGCGTCGTTGCGCCGTTGCGTGAACCCTCTTTCAGAGGATCGGAAAATCGAAGGGCCTGCTGGAACTCCGCCGCACCAAACAAAAAGGCGACCCGGAGGCCGCCTTTTCGAAAAACTGTTGTCGATTCAGCGGTTGGGCCGCCGAACTTCTTACTTCACGCCCTTCTTCGAGAGGCGGGTTCCCTTGGTGGCACCTTGGCGGGCCTTGAACTTCGGGTTGGTCTTGCAGATCACGTAGACCGTGCCCTTGCGGTTCACGACTTGGCAATCAGCGTGACGGCGCTTGGCGGAGGCGAGGGAAGAGAGAACTTTCATGGCTTGAAAAGGTTGGCGGTCGGAACCGGGGCGCGGAGACTACCCAGAGGACATCCCTTGTAAAGCCGTTTCTTTTCAAAAAAATCCGACTGCTGCCATGTCGCCGGACTGCGTTCCGCGTGAAATTTCATGTGCGTTCCGGCCCCCGGTGGTGCCAAATGGCGCCGTCCGATGCCTGAGAACTTTTACCAAGCGACCACCACTGCCCCCGCGACCCCCTTCGACGTGTCGCTGCGGCCGCCGGCGTTTTCCGAGTTCATCGGCCAGGAGAAGGTCAAGGAGCGCCTGCTGCTGATGATCGAGGCGGCAAAACAGCGCGGCGACGTGCTCGATCACGTCCTGCTTTCCGGCCCGCCCGGCCTCGGGAAAACCACACTCGCCAACCTCGTGGCCCGCGCTGCCGGGAGCCAGCTCCACACCACCTCCGGCCCGCAGATCGAAAAGGCGGGCGACCTCGCCGGGGTCCTGACAAACCTCCAGAAAGGTGACGTCCTGTTCATTGATGAAATTCACCGCCTGCACCCGGCCATCGAGGAATACCTCTACCCGGCGATGGAGGACTTCCGGCTCGACATCATCATCGACTCCGGACCGTCCGCACGCTCGATCCAGCTCAACCTTCCAAGGTTCACCCTCGTTGGCGCCACCACTCGCTCCGGAAACCTGACCGCACCGCTGCGTTCGCGCTTTGGGCTCGTGAACCGCCTCGATTACTACAGCATCGACGACCTCGCGCTGATCATCGAACGCTCGGCCGGCCTGCTCGACATCGAGATCGACCGCGCCGGCGCCCGTGAAATCGGTTCCCGTGCCCGTGGCACGCCGCGCGTGGCGAATGCCCTGCTGCGTTGGGTCCGCGACTACGCCCAAGTGAAGGGCAACGGCGTCATTTCCGGCCCGGTGGCCGATGCCGCCCTGACCATGATCGAGATTGACTCCGACGGGCTCGACGAAATGGACAAGCGCCTGCTGGAGGCAATCATCTACAAGTTCAACGGCGGTCCGGTCGGATTGAACTCGGTGGCCGTCGCCTGTGGGGAGGATCCCGCGACCGTCGAGGAGGTTCACGAGCCTTTCCTCATCATGCAGGGCTTCCTTCAGCGCACGCCGCGTGGTCGCTTGGCCATGCCAGCCGCCTATGCGAAGATCGGCGCTCCGCTGCCTCCGCCGCGTCCGGAAGAGCCGCAGGGCAGCCTTTTCTAACAGCGATCATGTCCGAGCATCACCACCATCATCCGGTCCCGCAGGCCGTGAGCGTTCAGGAAATGATCGACCGCTGCCGCGAGGTTGGCCTGCGTCGGACCAAGGCGTTGGAGGAACTCATCTCAACGCTGCTGGAAAGCAAGCGACCGATGACCCTTTCCGAGCTCGCCACCTCCGCGCGCCTGACCACCCAGTGCGACAAGGCCACGGTCTTCCGCCTGCTCCAGCGTCTAACAGAGAAAGGCTTCGTGCGCCGTCTCGGCCTCCACGAACGCGCGGCGTATTTCACGCTGCTCATTCCCGGTCGCCATCAGGATTACCTCATCTGCACCGAGTGCGGCAGCATCGAACCGGTGAAGGCTCCTTGCCCGGTGCATGAACTGGAGGAGGAAATCCGCGTGAAAACCGGCTTCCGGAATCTCTACCACGAGCTCGAATTTTTCGGCACCTGTCCGAAGTGCGCGTGAAGTCGTAGCGGCACTTTCCAAGTGCCATGCCCAAAGACTTTGAGTTCATGAGCCCGTGTCGATGGCCTGCCGCGCACACAGCATGAGCGGGTCGCCGAACGACCGACCTCAAGCTCAGCGACTGCCCCGCGCCGCGCGGAGCCGTTCGCTCCAGCGCATGGTGAGGCGTTCGGCTCATTCGTAGTGAGTCCACATACGGACAACCTTGATAGTGTGCTCGGCGTCATAAACCTGATACACCAAGCGGTGTTGGATGTTGATGCGGCGGGAGTAGGCTCCGGCCAAATCTCCGATGAGCTTTTCGTACGGCGGGGGATTCTGAAATGGGTTCTTCGCGATGATGTCGAGAAGACGTTCCGCCTGTGGTTTGAGGTTTGAGGATGCCAGTTTCTTGGCGTCCTTCTGGGCTTGCTTCGTGTAAACGATGAACCAACTCACCAGCCGGGCTTGGTGGAGGATTTGTTGAGCGGCTCTGCCATGCCCTTGCGGATGGAGTCGCGCATACCGGGAATCGAGATGAGATGGAGTGTCTCCTGAATGCTGCGCCAATCGTCCTCAGACACGAGAACGGCGTTGGAACGCTTGCCGGTAATCTGGATGGGTTCGTGAGAATCGGCGACCTCATCGAGGAGCTGATAGAGCGTGGAGCGGGCTTGTGTGACAGGAAGTGAAGTCATGCCCGAAGCGTGCGTGAAAGCGTACGGGTTGTCAAGTGGCGCGCAGAACGCCTAGCGACCCAAGCTGAGCGACGGCGGGCCGGAAGCCGGTGCCGTGAGCACGGCGGCGCGAGGCGAAGGCGCGGGTTGTGCCGGGGTTTCCGTGGCGGGAGCACAGCCCGTGACTGAGCCGGTCAAATAAGAGTCGCCGCGTCGCACCGTGACGGCCATGCCCGCCGTTCGCTGCAGCGCATGGTCAGGCGTCATTTCGCTAAGGTAACGAACGAGGTCTGCATGAGGGAAAGTCGCATAGAAGTATGGAATACCAATATCTTGAGGCGCTCCTCGTCTGCTGTTCCGACGGGCTCAGTTGATTCCGTGCTGTGAATCATGGAGCAAATGAGAGCGCCTGCCTCGCTAGCTCCGCCCTCACGATCAAGATCGACATATCGTGACCAGTCGCTGAGAAACGCTTCGAGATACGCGGCGCCATTGTTCGCAACATCTTGAAGACTAACGGGACCGTCGAAGAAGTCTTTAACATGCTCAGTGGCCGCAATCAGCGTCAAGGCACGAAGACAGTCATTGGCTACCGCATCGGGATCTTTCATCTCCGGCGCACAGGCCGTTATTGTGGCGCTCAAACAGAATAGCAGATAACGATAACGCGAATCGGGAAGACCGAACTGCATGGGGATGTCATCCGCTCCTCCCGGTATCGTGCGTAGGTATTGATTGGTCGCAATCTTGATCGCGGCATCAACTTGTTTCTGCTGTGGTGACTTACGGCTGAACCAGCTCATGTTTTGATGCTTTCTGGAGTGGAGGCGTGTGTGATGTTGCCTAACATCTATTCGACGACGAGTCGTGTTGTTTCACGACCAGTCGTGTAGCAACGGCCTAATTTCAGATTCATGCAGGGGGGGACAAGGAATTCGGGACCGCATCAATTCCTAAATGAGGCGGAGGTCAGGGATACGAGCCGGGAAATCGAAGTCACATGCCGGTTTGGTGGCGGAGGCGATCGAGGCAGGTCCGCCACCTGAAGGTTGGCATGCGGGCAGCGCGCTGGAGTCGGGTCAGGCGGAGGAGGCGCAAGGCCTGCACCGCCCCCCGGTTTTAATTCCTCCAGCGGGCTGCGGACTCCGAGGCCTGGCTTGTTCAGAACATGGGTGTCAGGCGTCGCCCCTGCTATGCCGGGACAAGTCTGATTGCTTGCGTCGTGGCGGCGCTTTCCAAGCGCCATGCCATTATGACTTGGCTGGGCGGTTGGAAACCGGTCGCCCCGATTATTCAATGATCAAGCGTCCGGCTCGTCGTCTCAAATGACGGCCGCCGGGGAGATTGAGGCAGGCGGGTTTTTTCACGTCGAGCAGGTCGAGCGATTTTTCTAACAACTCGCGGCTGAGATCGCGGATGCCGTGATCACTGAGGAATCTCGCGATGGCGGCGCGCTGCAAGGCGGGTGGCAGTCCCGTGAGAACCGGGAGATGCAGGCGGCCTTGGGGATCGAGGACTTTTGCCTGATCGAGGGCCCAGCTTGTGATCGCTTCGTGATCCTCGCTGGAATCGATGGCACGGCAGAGTGGTGGCACAATGTCGCGACCGGAAATTTCCGCCAGCAGAGGCAGGGCTTCGTTGCGGAGGCGGTTCCGGGCGGTGAAGTTTTCCGCGTTGCTGGCGTCTTCCCGCCAGGTGAGTCTGCGGGAAACGAGGAACTCGCGCAGGTCGTGGCGGCGGATGTTTAGCAGCGGGCGGATGAGTTCGAGCTTTCTTCTTTCGGCGACGATCATCTGAATCTCGCGCATGCCTTTCGCGCCGTGGGAGCCGCGCAGCAGGTTCCAGAGCAGGGTTTCCGCCTGATCGTCAGCGTGATGGGCGAGGAGGATGCGCGGGCAGCGGTGGAAGCGGGCGCAGTGGGCGAAGAAGCGGTGCCTCGCCTCGCGGCCGGCGGTTTCCAGAGAGAGGGATTTTTCCTTCGCCAGAGAGGCGACGTTCTCATGGCCGATCTCGTAGGCGAGGTGGTGCGACTTCGCGAGCGAGGCCACGAATCTGGCATCGCCCTTCGAATGCTTGCCGCGCAGGCCGTGGTCGAGATGGCAGACGACGAGGTTGGAAAAATCGGCTTCGATGAGCAAGTGCAGCAGGGCCACGGAGTCCGCGCCACCGGAGACGGCCACGAGGTGGCGTCGCGTCTTCGAGGTGTGGTGGAGCCAAGGGAGGTGCATGGGGGAGGAAAGCACGAAATTCGAAATCTGAAATTCGAAAGGAAGAGATGCCCCTCATTTCGAATTTCGACATTCGTGCTTCGAATTTTCTTCCCTTGGGGTCCGAAGCGTCGCCTTGGAGGCAAAGGCTATCCAGTTCCAGGGCGGCCAATCACTTCGGGGGAAGGATCACCGGGACTGCGTCGGCAGGTCCGACGACCGAAAAAACGGGAACTCCCCCACAGGTGTGGTGTCGTCAGGTCATGGATGGGGGAGGCGTTGCGACGGCGGGGAGCCACGCAACA
>Ga0209829_10002394_pt1 | contig 14291 bp, 13 predicted proteins | sample C_140205_EF_Meta_FD_187311 | JGI IMG/M metagenome (GOLD analysis project Ga0209829, IMG submission 187311) | Freshwater microbial communities from Lake Croche, Canada to study carbon cycling - C_140205_EF_MetaG (SPAdes) (version 2) | ecosystem: Environmental > Aquatic > Freshwater > Lake...
GATGATGATACCTTTGAGTGCGGAGGTATTATGTCAATTTTGACAAAAAATGGAAACAAAGTGGTTTTGGTAATCTATACCAACGATAACAAAGGATCACTTGATTTGGACATGACAAGCGAACGGTTGGCTCGGATTCGTCGGGTAGAGGAAGAGGAAGCCTGCAAATCGCTGGGTGTTCTGAAAGAAAATATTCACTGGCTAGGCTATGGTGATGGTGATCTGGAATATGCCGATCCTCAACGCTTGCGTGGAGAGGCCTCTCGGTTCATTAAAATGTTCAGACCCGATGCAATCTTCAGTATCGATCCTGGTGAAGATCATGAACGCTGGCACAAAACCGATCACCGCATGGCCGCTTTTATTACTCAGGATGCCTTTATTGCTTCAGAATGGCATTTGTATTATCCTCAACATTACCTGGACGAAAAGTTGATACCTTTCAGGGTTCCACTAGCCTTTTATTACTATACCATTGCATCGAATTATCAGGTGGATATCACATCGGTAATTGATCATAAAATAGAAGCTTCGGCAAAACATGTTAGTCAGTTCTCGCCTTCACTTGATAAATATTCTCCTGATATGTCCAAGGAGACCTATCAGAAAATTGATTCATCCTTTAAAAGAATGCATAAAGATGGCGACCGCTATATCGAAAGGTTCCGAAGAATGGTGAATCCATAGGAGAGGTGGTTGCGAGTATTTTATTGAGTTCGATGTGTTGGGACATCGGATAATCAGTTTTGAATTATGGATCATAATCTATCTTGTCGTCATTTTATAAGTTGAAAAAGTTTGTTCCTTGCCTCCCGATTTTACATCGGGAGTGTCGATGGTTCGAACCCATCAGTTCCCACAGAAGCATCGTTTATTTGTCTTTTGGATTGATCGCTAATAGGGCTAAGTAGCCATCGCAGAGAAACCCTTCGTAGCCCCAGCACTCTCCGCTCCAGGTCTTCCAGTCTTTGGCCATAAGACCACAAAGTCCCTGAAAGTCACCATTTCTGATCCCGCGAAGGATCCCGTCAGATACTTGTTCTAACTCCTGATTCATACCTGCCTTTTTAAGCGCCTTTAAGGTAAAGTAACTCCAGTTTAACGATGCTCCACCATTTTCATATCGTTGGAAAGCATCACTTCCATCCTCCTTCTCACCTCCACCCCAGCGTGGATCGTGGTGGTAGTAATCCTCTCTACGGATTGAAACTAAATTACCAGGGACACCCAAGCTGAAATCGGTAAATCCTTCAACTTGCATCTTCTTCCAAAAAGCTATCATAATCCCCTTAATCTGGGGTTCAGGAACCAAATTATAATAAACTGCCATACTGTTTACATATAAAAACCAATAATCGTGCAGCTTGCCGTCCCTACTTTTCCACCCAGCCAAAACGCCTGTTACTGGATTATAAAATGTTTTAAAATAAGCATCCTTTAGCTTTTCTGCATAGTGGGCATACAACTGTGCATCCTCATTTTTATTAAGCTTTTTTGATGTTTGAGACATCTGAATCAGAGCCCCGTAAGTGATGGCATTACTAAAGGCATCTTCATGGCCAAATCCGATTGTATCCCACCAGTTTGCAGGTCGCGTGGTCTGATCCAGTGCCCCCGAGTTACCCGACCTTTTGTCTTCCACCAATCCATTATTGTCGTGGTCTCTTTTCATCTGATTGTCCATCCAACCTTTAATCACAGGATAGTATTTCTCTCCCCAATTTTTATCGTTTGAGCCTTTGATGTAATTGCAAGCCGAGATCACCAGCGATGGGTAGGAGTCGAGATAGGAGTCGTGTTTAGATGTATCTATTTTGGTGATTATTCCAGTCTTTTCCCATTCTGAATCGTACCCTTCAAGACCGTACCCTTTCATCCCATTTAGATACCTTTCTGTAGACATCCTAAGCAGGTCGAGAGCTGAAAGTGAACCTACGAGCGGTGGAGTTTTAAGCGCAAGCATCGAGGAGAGAAAAAGGGTAAAGGCGCACGGATCGCTACATGAGTTATTCGCAATGACCTGCAGTCGCGGATTCACCTGAAAAAGATTGAGATAGTTCCGTCTGTACCCCTCATATTTTTCCGCTTTAACCCCGGGGAACTTTGGGTAAATGGTCGTGCATGTGAGCGTGTATCGGATGCTTTTCGCTGTTGCATCTGCGTTAGGTAAGCTAATTGAGATATAATTGGTTTTATTTCTGCGGTTGGCATCATATGCAATCTCCATTGGATGATCTGCAACTATCTGAAAGGTTCCCATGTCCGGAAAGTGTAAAACAGCAGGTAGTTGGGTTTTGTTTCTCTCAGGCATTAGTCCAAGAAGGGTCGCATGGTTTTCACGCTTATCAAAGATAAAATCAATCGATTTTATCTTATTCCGTGGCAGATAAGTTGAGATTATCACGATTTTTTTCTTCTCAAATTTAAAGCTCCACCCCTCGTTATTTGATGATCCTTTAGGGTGAATCTTTACTTCTGAGTCAGAGATTTTCAAAAGTTCATATCTTTCTTTTTCTTCGAGTTCTTTCCACTTGATTGTATTTTTAGAAAGTATTTTCTTCCCCAAACCATCCACGGAGAAAAATTTTATAAATGGAGCCTTCTCGACAAGCTGAATCGAGTAATAATCTGAACGATAAACAAAATCTACACTCTTTTCGGCTCTTGAAAGAGTTGGAGCTAAAAGGGCTAGGACCATTGCTAGACCCCAACTTATTTTAAACTGTTTTAACATGCTCATATTTAAGAGATTTTAGGATTTCTATTTCTATGGAAAATCTTGAAAAGTCAAAATTAGAGTTGATTAGTGAGTTAAAGATACACAAACAAAACTATGACTCATTATCGACTCCATTGCAGCCATCAGCTCTTCTTGGCCCAATTTGGATATTGAGGCTTGAGAAAGTTATTTTGGACGCCCCTCAAATAGGGGTAGCATGCCTTATTATTATTATGTTTGTTTTATAATTAGTTGTTAATCATCTAGGAACATTTTAGTCGTATGGGTTTGTCAGGAAGGTCATATTCTATCCAGCCAATTTCTGGAAATTTAAATTTCAGTCAGGCTAGGCATCTTTTGGATCGTTCTCTTTTCGGCGCTACGAAGGGGGAGATTGATAATTTAGTTGGTAAAAATATCTCTTTTGCTATCAGTGTTTTGATGCAGACTCCTAAATCTGTAGCAACTCCTATTTCCATAGATGCCAAAGATTTAGATGTTGCTCTTGGTGCAACTTGGATAAATACACCCTACAATGGCACCTATAATGGCTATCGACTTAGGAGTCTTTATTCGTGGTGGATCGGTAATATGGTTCAACAAAATAACTCCCTAATTGAAAAAATGGTCCTTTTTTGGCATAATCATTTTGTAACAGAAACGGCAACCGTTGTCAATGCCTCTTTTTTATACAACTATGTACAGGTTTTGCGAAATTCGGGTTTAGGTAATGTGAAGCAGTTAATTTCTGAAATAACAATTTGTCCTGCAATGTTGGTTTACCTCAATGGAGAATCGAACAAAGCAACCGCTCCGAATGAAAATTATGGGCGTGAATTATTGGAATTATTTACAATTGGCAAGGGTCCTTTGATTTCACCTGGGAATTATACGAATTATACAGAGGGTGATATTCGCGAGGCCGCAAAAATTTTAACCGGATGGAGAATTGATCGAACGTTGAATAAGTCCTACTATGACACAACAGGACACGATAAGACTACTAAAATATTTTCTGATGCCTTTATGAAGGCTGCCATTGTGAATAAAGAAGCTAGTGAGTACAAGGATTTAATTGAATTGATTTTTAACCAAAAGGAGACTGCAAAATATCTTGTTCGTAAGTTGTACAGATGGTTTATGTACGCTGAAATAGATCAAAATATTGAAGACAATATTATTATCCCTCTAGCTGCCACATTGTACAGCAATAATTATGATATAAAGCCTGTCCTTGCTCAGTTACTAAGTAGTGAACATTTTTTTAGTTTAGATTATCAAGGTGCTTTAATAAAAAACCCAATTGATTTTGCCGTAGGCATTTTTCGTAAATGTGAAATTAACTTGTCTTCAAGTATTCTCAACAATTATGAGATTTGGAGTTCGACGTATTATGCTTGTCAAGCGATGGAAATGACTCTCGGTGATCCGCCAGATGTTGCCGGATGGCCTGAATATTATAAAGAACCGTCCTTTTCAGAGCTCTGGATTAATGCTTCTACCATACCACAACGAACTATTTTCTCAGACACCTTATGTTTGACGGGAATTACCAAGGGTGGATTCAAATATTGGGTTGATCCTTTTGTTTTAGCCTTAAAAATAGACGATCCATCAAAGGCGGATAACTTGTTAAATGGGTTGGCGCTAATTTTACTTCCAGTCCCACTTTCTCCCCTGCAGCTTGCTCAGTTGAAAGAGGTTTTGATACCAGGATTGCCTGATTCCACATGGGCTTTTGAGTGGCTTAAATACATGGGTGCTCCAAATGATGCTATCCAGAAGGGGTTGGTTGGCAAGAAGTTGCAAGCCGTAATAACTCAAATAATGCGATTTCCTGAATTTTATCTGTCTTAAATTGGTTCTAAGTTTATTATGGAAAGACGTAAATTTTTAAAGTATACCTCAGCGACTTTAGCTGCTCCATTTTTCTTTCAAGGACAATGGATGAATGTTTTGGCTCAAGGGTCAACTTCGGATATTCTTAATACCTATAATCCAGATCGAAAATTAGTTCTTATTCAACTTAATGGGGGCAATGATGGATTGAATATGGTCATTCCAATATCTCAGTACGATAACTTAGTCAAGGCACGTAGTAATATATTAGTCCCTCAATCACAAATACTTAAATTGACTGACGAGACTGGATTTCATCCCGCAATGCCAGAATTGACAAATCTTTATAAAGACGGCCTTGTTAAGATTATCCAAGGTGTTGGGTATCCTAATCCAAATCTATCTCATTTTAGGTCGAAGGACATTTTAATGTCTGCCTCTGACTCAAATATTATTGTCAATTCGGGCTGGATGGGGAGACTGTTCAGTGAAAAGTTTCCAAATTATCCAGAAGGATACCCAAATTCAGCTCAGCCACATCCAATTGCCTTGACCATTGGGTCTACGAGCTCTGCGATCTGTCAAGGTGAATTAGCAAATTATAGTTCTGTATTAACGAATTTATCCGCCTCCTATAGTAATTCGGCTGGCAATTTAAGTTATCCTGCAACCCCTTTTGGCAAGGAGCTTCGATATTTATCTGGGATGATGGAGCAAACAGAAAGTTATCTGTCTGTTGTCAAAGCGGCAGCATCTAAGGCAAAGAATCTTTCGACGCGCTATCCCGCTGCAGGCCAAAATGCATTGGCAGACCAATTGAAAATCGTTGCTAACTTAATTGCTGGAGGACTTCAAACCCAAATTTATGTTGTCAATCTTGGTGGATGGGATACTCATTCATTACAGGTTGGTAGCTTGTCAGATAAATCAACTGGAGCTCATCCTTTGTTAATGAGTAAATTATCGGTGGCTATAGCGGCTTTTGAAGATGATTTAAAATTGATGAAAAAGAGTGATGACGTTATCGGTTTTGTTTATACTGAATTTGGTAGGCGGATAAAATCAAATGATAGTTTAGGAACAGATCATGGAACTACTTGGCCTGCAATAGTTTTTGGATCTAAAATTAATCCAGGGATTATTGGCAAAAATGCAGTTATCCCGTCCGTTGTTGGAAAGTCTGACAACTTAGAGTTACAAACAGATTTTCGAAGTATTTATGCTTCAATTTACAAGCAATGGTTTAATATTAATGATCAGACTATTGAAGGGTTGCTGGGTAAGCTATTTCCTGAGGTGGCACTAATCGCAAATAATTCAGTGGGCATCGAGAATCCACCAGTTAAATCATTGAGAATTTGGCCAAATCCGGTTCATGATAACGCATCCGTATCTTTTACGGCTGATGGGTCGTTGACGCAAATTCGAATCTTTTCTATTGCAGGTCAACATATCAAGAGTTATTCTCCTCAGAATTATGCAGAAGGATATATGCAGCTTGAATTAGAACTTGGGCATCTTCCAACTGGGGTTTATCTGCTCGTTCTAACAAGGAGTAGCCAAAGTGAATCAATTAAATTTATGGTCAGATAAATAACTGATTTTGAGTAGTGTTTCCAAGCTATTTTATTTCTATCCCTTGTTTGAATAGGTTTCTACTCTTTCTCAAACATCAGCTTTCCTACTCCGCAGATCGGACAGAGCCAATCGTCGGGCAAGTCTATAAATAGGGTGCCTGGCTGGATTCCTGAGATCATATCACCCTTTTCTTCTTCATACTCGTAATGACATAGTTGGCATTGCCAGACCTCCAAAGACTTCTTTTGATCCGCAAAGAGCGCTTCGACATTGGCTTTCTCAATATAGGTCGGTGCATTTTTAGGTGAATACCCTTTTAGAACTTCTCTGTAATAGGTGTAGGTTAACGATTTTATTTTATCATCAATCGAACCGTTGTCCACCACTTCGCCAATAAAAATAATATGCGTTCCAACTTCATACGAGCTGGTAACCTTGCATTCGAACCAGGCTACCGAAGAGTCGGTAATGATTGGAACACCAGTTTTCCCTTTGAAGTAATTAACTCCCGCGAACTTGTCGAAATCGCGTCCGCTCTTGTACCCGAAATTTGCCACAAGTGAGGTAGTGGCTTTGTCACTTAAGACTGAAAACCCAAATACGCCACTCTCTTTGATTAAGCCAGTGGTGTAATTTTTTTTGCTACAGCTAATGGCAAACTGTGGTGGATTTGCTGTGACTTGAAATAGGGTGTTGGCAACATAGCCCCCTTTTTTATTTCCGGCTTGGGTAGTCACCAGATATAGACCATAGCTGATCTTAAAATACGATTCGGGATTCATTTTTTTGAGCTTTTTGGGTATGGGTACAAAATTATGGAAATAAGTTTAATCGAGGCCACTTGTTCAGTTATTATTTTGAATTAGTAGTTCAGCCTCTATTAAAATTATAGTAACATTCAAAATAGATACAATGTTTTCGATTTTGGATGTTTTTGAACTTAATTTAATCTTCCCAAATACAGTTGCGATAATATGTTATTATTCTAAATAATCCATTTTTAAGTCTAAAACAATCAAATTTTGTTTCCCGGGGAATTAGAGATCCCCTTAATTATTAAGGAGATCGAGGAATTTTTTCAGAGATCTAAATAAGGGCCTTGAGCCTCATAACTTATTAATAATCAATTTAAATTAAGAAACTATTTTTTTCTTGTGTGAGTTGTTCTTTAGTTTTGTGGCATTCATTAGTTAACACACTCGCCATGCCGCAACATCTCAAACGCCTGATTGGAGTCTTTGTTATTTTTATTCTATTCTTTTTGGTTATGCGCCAAGTTTTAAGACCGAAGTCTTTCGGTGAACTTGGTCATTTTCGTGCCGACGCCATCTATGAGAATACCTTACGACCGATGCATTATGCGGTTGCCGATAGCTGTACCAAATGCCATAAAGATATCCGGAGTGATAAGGACCTTGGATTTCATGCTAAACTTAAATGCGAAGTCTGTCATGGTCCAGCATTGAAACATGCAACTTTTGCTAATAAATTCAAGGATAAGCAGTTGCCTGACTCGTTGGTCTTATATAAGCCAGGTGAGCGCAAGGATTGTGCCATTTGTCATCAACGTAATGCGGCTCGGATAAAAATAACCTTTGATACGATCAACACCACAATGATCCATCAAGTGGATGTTATGAAGCATCACCCCGTGGATCCAAAGACGAATGCGGCATTAAAGTGCATCGATTGTCATAATCCTCATCAGCCCTAAAAAGGGTCTGGTATTGCTAATATAGAAACTCAGAATACATCGTAAATCAATCTAAAATTTATTCGGATGAAAGAAGATACAGCTAAATTATCCAGAAGAAATTTCCTGAAAGAGGGAACTATTTTAGCAACTGGTGTTGCAGCAGCTGCCGCTTTGCCTGCTTATGATGGATTACTCTTTGCTGCTGAAGCTCCTGGAGCAAAAGGCAAATGGTATGGCATAGGCATCGATATTAACAAGTGTATTGGTTGTGGGAAATGCGCAAATGCTTGTAAGGAGGAAAACAACGTGCCGAAAGATCCATTTTATTTTCGCTCCTGGGTTGAGCAATATACCATTAAGAAAGATGGTGAAATTCTGGTGGAGTCTCCTAACGGGGGGATAAATGGTTTTAAACAGTCGGTGCCTGACGCTGATATTTATAAGTCGTTCTTTGTGCCTAAGATGTGTAACCACTGCGCAAAGTCACCTTGCACTCAAGTCTGTCCGGTAGGTGCAACATTCGAGACGGATGAAGGGATAGTCTTAGTTGATCCCAACTATTGCATCGGATGCCGCTATTGCGTTCAAGCCTGTCCTTATGGATGTCGTTATATACACCCAGAAACGGGTACCGTTGATAAATGCACTTTGTGCTTCCATCGTTTAAAACAAGGGTTGCAGCCAGCATGCTTTGAAATTTGTCCTACAGAGGCGAGGATATTTGGCGATTTAAATGATCCAGGAAGTAAGTTGAATTATTTCCTTAAGAATCATAACTGCATGGTTATTAAGCCACATCTTAACACAGGTTCTAAATTAAATTATAACGCATTAACGCCGGAGGTAAGATAATATGGAAGATCATTTACAAAACCTATACGAAGTTCTTTCAAAAGTTGACGGATATGTCTATCCGAATGAGATTGAACTTAACTGGAGCATTCTTATCGTGCTGTATCCTTACATTACAGGATTAGTTGCTGGAGCATTTATCCTAGCTTCGTTGGAGCGCATCTTCAAGGTGAAGATTTTAAAGCCTACCTATGGCATTGCCTTGTTGACTGCCTTCTCCTTTATGCTTGTAGCTACCATGCCGCTTGTAAGCCATTTAGGTAAACCACAGCGCGCCTATGAGATTATGATTACGCCTCACTCAAGTTCTGCTATGGCCATCTTTGGTTTCGTCTATTTGTGGTATTTGATGGTTGTCTTATTCCTAGAGCTCTGGTTCGATTATCGGCGCGATATGGTTATTTGGGCCAATGAAACGACTGGATTTAAGCGATTTATGTACAAGGTCCTTTCACTTGGTACTACAGATATCTCGCCTAAAGCTGTTGCCTTGGATGATAAAATAGGGTATATTATTACTGTTATTGGAGTCCCCTCTGCCTTTCTGCTCCATGGTTATGTTGGATTTATCTTTGGATCGATCAAGGCTAATCCGTGGTGGTCGACCGTGCTGATGCCTGTGATCTTTCTCTTTTCTGCGATGGTTTCGGGTATCGCTTTGGTGATGTTGGTTTATATCGTGATTACTAAAATACGGAAGCAGCTGATCGATATGGATTGCTTGGACACTATCGCAAAATACCTGTTTTATATTCTATTAATCGACTTTGCCTTGGAAGGTCTTGACCAGATTCATCGGATCTATGTGGCAGAAGAGTCGTTTGAAGCTTTGCATAAATTAGTCTTTGGAAAACTCTTCTATTCGTTGTTTATCTTCCAAGGATTACTGGGTACTATCGTTCCTATCTTAACACTTGGAACCTTACAATTCTACAAACCTCGTCCAGTCATCCGAAAGACTATCTATACCATCTTAGGTGGACTGGTTCTGATGGGCATCTTCTTTATGCGCTGGAATGTAGTTATTGGAGGTCAGCTATTTTCGAAAAGTTTCTATGGCTACACCAGTTTTAAAACAAGCCTAATTGGCATCGAAGGGTATGGTATGGCTATTATTTGGCTCATCATTCCATTCTTGATTCTCGCTTTCTTATTATGGCTTTTGCCACCTTGGAAGAAGATTGAGACTTCGCATGATTAATTAACCAGACTGATTAATATCTTGCTTGTATTTTAAAAAATTACCTTTAGATAACTTCGCTATAGATAAGTCAATCCAATTTTTTTATTGAGCCCCTTTTCAAAGATTCGAATGAGTGTGGATAATTGAATATTGCCTTTGGCATTTTCAATTTTAGAGATATAGCTTTTCTTTGTACCGGCTTTGATGGCCAATTCCTCTTGTGTCAGATTCGCATTTTTTCGAGCTTCCTTAAGCATCTCACTGACAATGAACATTTGAGCACCTTCCTCGTAAGTATTTCGCGTTTCTGTACCTATCTTGCCATGCTCTAAATCGATGAGCTCATCAAGTGTGGTAATCTTATTATAGTCTTTTATGGTTTCCATAATAGTAATTTAAAATACTCATTTTTTAGCTTCATTGCTTTTTCGATCTCACTCTTTGGTGTCTTTTGAGTTTTCTTTTGAAATCCATTTAGCAGAATAACCAAATTCCCTTTATCAAAAAAGCAAAATATTCGATAGATGTTCGATTGATTCTCGATCCTAACTTCGTATAAACCTTTACTTCCTGCAAATGACTTTAAGAACTTTTCAGGAACTCTTTCAACTTGCTTGATTAGGTCAAGCACATGCATTATTTTCTGTTTGACCTTCGGGTCAAGTTCTTTATAAAAATTGATAAAGGAGTCCCCATGAAAAATAATTTGTCTTGGCACTCTTCTGAAGTTATCTTCAAAGATAACATATTTTTCATTGTTATAGATGATTTTTTAAAATAAATAACTAAGACTTAATTTTGGGGTGGTGTTTGTCAGTCTAATTTTTTCAGCTCTTCACTATAGTCGTATTGAAGATCTTCGTGGAGGGTAGTAATCGATTTTCTTATCCGTTCAAGTTGCCGAATAAGGATGTTTTTTATGGCGAGATTATAGCGAAATGGGGCTTCTTTTTTGAATTTCAAACAAAAATAGAGCAGTAGCTCCACTTCGGTGCGCTTTTGTCCTGAATAGCGTATGTTCTGATTGGTAAAGGCTAAGATTTTCCGAATTCCTTTCTTTGCTATGTATGGCGTATTTTTATTTAATTCTTTAAAATGCTCGTCGATCTCTGATTTGATCCGTTTGATAAATTCGGGTTCGTCATCGGCTTCAAATAGAAGGTAGGAGAGGAGTTCTTTATTCTCTTTTTTGAAGCGGGCCATCCGCAGACAAAGGTCAGGAAGATCAGCTGATGGCACATGGCTGATCGCGCGTCGAATTTCGGGCAGTGAGGCTTTAGTCATCGTTTGTAACGGGGCTTTCTAATTGGGTCGAGTAGATGCTCGAGTCCGTTAAGCTTAATCTCATAAATCGTCTGAAGCAGTATTCCTAATTTCCCCTCTGGAAAACCTTTTTGCTCAAACCATTCTAGATACGACACGGGCAGATCACAGATGGTGGTCCCTTTGTATTTACCAAATGGCATGGGTATCTGGGTGACTAATAATAAGAGGTTTGGATCAGCTGGCATCGGGTATCTAAATCTTACATCTTATAAACTTCACCTTTGTAGGTGTATCCTGCTTGTTCAACCATTTGCTTCACTTTTGCGCCATCGAATCCGGCTCCTGAAACGCTAACCATACCAGTTGCTAAATCAGCAATGACCTCCTCAACACCCTCAACTCTCTTGATGTCATTCTCAACATGAGCTTTGCATTTATTGCACGTCATCCCTTCGACCAAAAATGTTTTGACAGCCATCTTAGTTGTAGTTAATATTCTGTTTTTTTCAGCTTTTGCTGCTATCCATTTTAGTCGCACTCCATTCAGCAACAAAAGTGCCAACAAGATTGATGCCCCTAAATATAGCCAGTTATTACCCATATCCATCTGCCCCATCTGATCATGATTCATATATCCAGTAAACCAAGCAGAAGGCAAGAAACTATCAATAAAAACACCCGCAACCAAAGCTCCACCGATAATGGTAAGCAGGTAGGCAAGCATCGCGCTTTTACCCAGCGATTTCGATAAGACTGAGATAGTAGATACATTAGTTGCTGGTCCAGCCATGAGAAATACCAACGCTGCACCTGGTGATAACCCTTTCATCATAAGCACTGCAGCAATTGGTACTGAGCCTGTTGCGCAAACGTATAACGGAATCGATACTGCTAAAACTAACAGCATATTCAGCCATTTATAGGCGATATAAGTGGTGAAAAAATTCGCTGGAATGACATAGCTTAGAAGCGCTGCTACGGCTAATCCAATAATCAACCATTTTGAGATTTCTTGAAGGAAATCAATAAATCCATATCGAAGTAACTCTTTGATCTTGCCCGCAAAACTTTTAGGTAGCTCATCGTTGCCAAGAGTTATCTTACCTTCACTTTTATTTTTTTGAAATCTGTTGGTAATTGATCCTCCCACCACTCCAGTAATAAAAGCCACGATAGGTCGAATAACAGCCAAAGGCCATCCCAGCATCGAGTAGGTTACCATGATAGAGTCGATACCTGTTTGGGGTGTTGAGATTAAAAATGAGACAGTGGCTCCTTTAGAAGCACCGTTTTTCATAAATGAGAGTCCTGCCGGGATTACGCCACAGGAACAAAGTGGCAGCGGAACACCTAAAAGGGATGCGTTTACGGTTGATTTAAGGTCATTTCCACCCATGAACTTAGCGATACGCTCCTTGCGGATAAAAACATGTAAAAAGCCTGCAAAAAAGAAACCTATCAATAGGTAGAGGGCCATCTCATTGAAAAGTTCCCAGAACGTCTTAAAATATCCAATGATTAGTTGTTCCATTTGTGTAGTTCTGAAATATAGTACCAAAGATAATCTATTCCAGTCTTTAAAAATCAATCATCCCAACTTTTATTGTGCTAAGAAAATGTACGTGATGGTCCCTTTTTGGCGCTCAGGAGCTTTTGGGTCTTCGTTGAAAATGGTCTTTTCAGCAGCCTGTTTAGCATAGGCTAGGATCATTAAATCAGTAATTTTAGGATTTGGACGTGGCTCGGCTTTTATGACCACTCCATCTCGACCAACGACAATGTCAACAATAACTTCGCCTCCACCTTCAGCCAAATAGACTGGTATTGGTAAATAGGCATGGAATCTATTCTCAAGCGAGTAGTGGATATTTGATTTGCCCTTGAAATTCGATTGTTTCACCTCTTCACGAGTCTTGCCCACCGCATTATCGGCAGGCATATGGATATCTCCGATTTCAGGAATTTTCTTGGCTAGTGTTTTGTTGACCTCCCCAACAAGTTTCTTGGCTGCAGCAATCTCATCTTGATATGCTTTGTCGAAAAAAGGATCTCTCGACGAGGTTGAGGATTTACTATCCCCTTTAGCCGCATCGTTAACGGCCCGATTTGAAGCGAGTTGGGTGGCTCCTGCCTTTTTTTGCTGAACAGGTTCTAGCTCTTTCGGTGTTTTCTTCTCGGGTTCTGGTGGAGGAATAAAAGGCGCTAATTCTTTAATTTCCAGAGATAAGATTTCAACTTTAGCTTGGTTCTTGGTGTTCAGATGGGAGAGAATAAGAACAATTAATATCAGGATGTGAAAAATCAACGTGGCCATGACCCCGTAGATGTTTTTTTGATATATCGATTTTATTTTTCCCATTTTCTGCGGGTAAAAATAAGCATTTTAGTTGGCTGGTTTAAGCTCTTTGAAGATATTCTTTAACCAGCGTATGCTTATGAACCGAAAGTCAACTACCTTTGATCTTCTAACTGAAATTGCACTAGTGAGAGTTTGTATTGCTGAAAAACCAAGCGTTGCCAAGGAAATAGCTTCTATCTTAGGAGCTAGTACTCGTATGGATGGGTATTACGAAGGTAATGGCTATCAGATTACTTGGACTTTTGGTCATTTATGCACCTTGAAAGAACCTCACGATTATTCCGATCGATGGAAGTCATGGGATATGCGCGCCTTGCCTATGTTGCCTGATAAATTTGGTATTAAACTGATCAACGATAATGGGGTAAAGAAGCAGTTTGGCATCATCGAAAAGCTTGTGAATAGTGCCGATGAGGTTATAAACTGCGGTGACGCTGGCCAAGAGGGTGAATTGATTCAACGTTGGGTCTTAGCGAAAGCAGGAAATACTAAACCCCTTAAACGACTTTGGATCTCATCGCTGACAGAAGAGGCGATCAAAGAGGGTTTTGACCATCTGCGTGATGGTCATGATTTTGATAACCTTTATGCTGCTGGCAGTGCACGAGCTATTGGCGATTGGTTATTGGGGATGAATGCGACTCGCTTGTATACCCTGAAATATGGTCAGAATAAACAAGTTTTGTCTATTGGGCGGGTGCAGACTCCAACCTTGTCATTGATCGTTACTCGTCAATTGGAGATCGATAACTTCAAGTCGGAACCCTATTGGGAACTGAAAACAAATTATAGAGAGGTA
>Ga0209829_10002397_pt1 | contig 14273 bp, 7 predicted proteins | sample C_140205_EF_Meta_FD_187311 | JGI IMG/M metagenome (GOLD analysis project Ga0209829, IMG submission 187311) | Freshwater microbial communities from Lake Croche, Canada to study carbon cycling - C_140205_EF_MetaG (SPAdes) (version 2) | ecosystem: Environmental > Aquatic > Freshwater > Lake...
ATTTAGCAAGGACAGGAGTTCTTTTGCATTTTAAATACAAGATGGGTAGATAGGTTAATTCAACACGCTTAACCACCTCGTCGTTATCTGCGACTTTTATCGCTTGATTAAATAGGTCGCATGACTGGCGAATAAACTCATCAGAGAATAGGGGATCTTCAGGAGTGGTGCCTAGGTGGATATGGGTGTCAGGAGTCACCCGATTTTGCACTAGGTCGAAATATTCCCGAATCAACTTTCCTGAACGACCATAATAGCCAAACATAAAATCATTGATCACACTCTCGGTATTGCATTTAGGATTCCATAATAACCTGGATATCAGGTAGGCTTTAAGTTCTGAAAACTCACCTCCTCGGGCTTGATACGATGCTTGCTCCATAATTCCAATGGCATTATTCTCACTTAAGGTTTGAATATTAGGTTGAAGCACTCTAAAGTTTGGATAGGGCATCACATAATGACTAAAATTAACCACGTAATCCCAAATGTATAGATGAGGAGCTAATGCTGACCACTTTTTTAAGTCGTTGAGAAATGATTTATTCTCAGGACACGATTTAAAGTCATGGGCAAAGCAACATTCGATGCTGCAAAGTCGCACGACCACATTGTTGCGAGGATGGATGCTCGTTGGAGGTGTGCGAGTATATTGATAGGCCAACGTGCCGATAAACTTATCGGGAAACTCCTTCTCAACAGCCTCTGCTACTTGATTCACAAACCAAATCATCAAACCCGATTCAGCACCTTCTTTTTTAACAATCGCCTGGCATTTATCACACTGACATGGATTGTGCCAATCGTTTTGAGATACATCGTAGATCAAGTATTCTGGACTCTCGCGCATCCGTTTTTTGATTCGCTCAATGATAATTCGCAATACATCTGGGTTCGTGATGCATAGTTGCGCACGCTCAAAGATTCGTTTTCCGTCAATTAAGCTATAATATTCGGGATGTTTTGCGTAAAATTCTTCTGGTGGCATCAGTGGATAAAAGGTATGCACCGCCCAATAATTTTCGGTTCCGCCTATTTGTGGGTTTGACTTATCGAATCCCAAGGTGCCATTCATCCTATTTCTAGCAGCCCAGGTTGGATTAAAAGCTTCAAAATAAAAGTCATTTCGAACCCGAATGCCAGGTTTCTCAGAATGGTCAATCCAGTCAAAAGAAGATTCTGCTCTTTTGGGAATCACACTAACAGTAGGAGTATACCAGCGACAACCCAACTCGTTTTCTAAGTAAGCCATTACGCCATACATGGAGCCACGCGCTTTGCCACCATAGATTAGGATATCAGATCCGGAATTGAAATAGCGGAACGATTCATCCAATTCTGCTGGTTTATTCACTCCTGATTTTTGCTGAACAATCCCGTTATAGCCAATCACAAATTGTGAGCCCTTGTGAGGGGCATCAAGTTGTTCTATTGGAAGTTCTACTCCACCAATCTCTTTGATCCAATGTTGAAGTTCCTTCGCGGCCCACTGCTCTGATTCTGAGGCATCCTTGCTAAGTGCAATACGATAGTCAGACTTTCCATTTGCAAACAAGGTATGAATTTGGCGCTTGCCAGCATAGAAGGGAATAGCTTGTGTAAGCACTTCTCCATTTTTTAAGCGTAATTTTATGGAAGCAGAGTAGGCTTGATAATCGTTTGACTTAAGCTCTAAAGCTCTGGTAAATTCAGTTGTAAATTCGGTGGTTTGAACGATTGTTTTTTGACTGTTTTGAACTTCAATGCTTAGTTTGGCTAATATTTGTTGCAGCACTGGAGTCATGAATTTAGAGGTTAGCTTAGCTTTTCCATCTTCTCCCGCCGAGATGTTGAATATCTCCCCTTTTTTTAATAGTTCAGCTGTCGAGAACGGCTTTAATCGAAAACAGTATCCCCATTGATTCGCTCGCTGTTCGATCTTAAATAAGATGGTATTCTTCCCTTTATTTAGTGCTACAGGAATCATATCATCGTCAACAAACATCCCACGTCGAGGAGGGTAATCCCATACTTGCATCCCATTGACCCATAATGAGCCGCCATCATTGGTGCCAAAGCAGAGAAGCATAATTTTTGCTTCTGCCGACTCAACTTCGGTGTAGGCATACGCTACTAGATTCGGATCTCTAGATAAAATCTTGTCTAAACGGATGGTCGAATCTGGAGCATTGTAAAGCTTCCACTTTACCGATCCTTTGGGCAGCTTGACTAGGTCGCCTGACTTCGCATGCAGATTTCTCTCCCCTCCAGCTTTTAGCAAATAGTCGAGGGTGTAATTGTTTAGATGACCCCATGAGTCTGCAATATCAGCTGGCTCTTTTAGAGGAATTGGCCCGCAGATAAGCCACGATTTAATCCACTGATTAGGCAATGCTTGTTGAGGTGTTAATGACTGACCGAAACTCAAGGAGTTCAGCAGGATTAGGCATAAAATAGAGAGAATTGCAAATTTTTTCATGGTTGTTTTAATTAAGGTTTTTGTTCTTCGATGGCTCGGTGGAATGATAATCGATGGGGCTCACCTGATTCGGAATAGTGTGTGATTTTTTCACGTTCTGTAATCTTGCAAAATTTGGCATAAGTGCCATCGGCCTTCGCTAAGGCAGGAGTCTGTTTGCACTTGAGATAAAGAATAGGGACTGAGGCCATCTCAACATGGCGTAAAATCTCGGGATTGTCAGCAACCAATTCAGCTTGAGCAAAAATCTCTAGACAGCTGTGAATAAACGCATCGGTGAAATGTTTCTCCTCTGTAGATAAGCAGTGTATATGTACATCTTTGGTTACTAATCCTTGAAGTTGATCGAAATATTTTCGGATAATTTTGCCCGATCGACCATAATAGCCACTCATAAAATCATTGATGACAGCATCGGCATTGCAGTCGGGATTCCAGAGCAATTTTGAGATTAGATAAGATCTTAACTCTGCAAATTCGCCTCCTCTGCTTTGGTAGGCAGCTTGCTCCATGATGCCAATCGTATGGTTGTCTCGGAAAGTTTGAATGTTCGGTTGTAAGACTGAAAAGTTAGGGTATGGCATTTGGTAGTGGTTGAAATTCACCACGTAATCCCAAATGTAAAGATGAGGTGCAAGAGATGACCATCCCTCCAGATCGGCTAAGAAGGTTTTATTCTCTTTACACGATTTGAAATCATGCGAGAAACAACATTCAATGCTGCAGAATCGAACCACAACATTGTCCTTTGGCTTAATGTTTACTGGCGGTTTACGCGTATACTGATACGATAGTGTTCCGATATATTTTGTTGGAAACTCTTGTTTAACTGCATCGGCAACCTGATTGACAAACCAGATTAGAATACCTGATTCACCACCGTATTGGTTCGCTATATGCAGACAATTATCACATTGACACGGGTTATGCCAGTCGTTTTGTGAAACATCATAAATCAAATATTCGGGGCTCTCTCGCATCCGTTTTTTGATCCGGTCAATCATCATCGCTAAAACTGCAGAGTTTGAAAGACACAGTTGTGCCTGGTCGGCCACACGTTTTCCTTCGATATAACTATAGTATTCTGGATGTTTAGCGAATAGTTCTGCGGGAGGCATCAATTGAAAGAACGTGTGCACATTCCAATAACTCTCCACGCCACCAGGCTGAACACGATATCCCATGGCTCCATTGACCTTATTATGAGCGGCCCAAGTCGGATCGAATGCCTCATAGTAAAAATCATTTCTCACCCTTATCCCTGGTCCTTCTGAATGACTATACCACGTAAAGTTTAGCGCATCTCGTGTTGGGATGCTCGAGAATGATGGCGTATACCATCGACAGCCTAGCTCGTTCTCTAAAAAGCTAAGCACGCCATACATCGTTCCACGTTGCTTTCCTCCAGAAATATAGATATTCTCTCCAATGTTGCAGTATCGATAGGTTTCGTCAGCCTCTTCTGGGAAAGCAAGATTAGCCTGCTTGGCCATCGTCGCATTGTATCCAATTACGATTTGAGCTCCACGATACGTTGGATCGAAATTCTGAATCTCAAAGTCGACTTTTGAGATCTCTTTTAGCCAATGCTGCAGTTCTTTGGCTGCCCACTGTTCTGATTCCGAAGCTTGTGGGTTAACAGATATCCGGTAGTTTGTTTTGCCATTTGAGAAGAGAGAATACTCCACTCGTTTGCCAACCGTAAAATGTGTCTGCTGTGAGAATTTCTCGCCAGAGCTTAACTCATACTCTATTTTGGCGGTGAAGGGTTTAAATGCACCAGCATCTAATTGAAAACTCTTGAGGTAATCAGTAATTCTTTTCTCCTCCAAGACAGTCTTTTCTCTGTCGTTAACAACCGTTAGTTTTAGATTATTAATCAGCTGAGATAGGACCAAGTCCGAAAGTGAAGATGCAAGTCTGGTTTCCCCTTTTTCATTTGATGTGACTGTGAATAGATCTCCTTTTGCGGTTAGCTGACTTGGCTTAAATGGGAGAAATCGAAAGCAGTAACCCCAGGCATTCCCATGTTGTTCAACTTTTAAGAGGATTTTATTGGTCCCTTTTTTGAGTACAACGGGTATTAGATCTTCATCTGGTAGGACGGGACGTTTTACTTTATAGTCCCAGACCAATAGATTATTGACCCATAATCGACATCCGTCATTGGTTCCCATGGCTACGGTCCACACTTTATCCTCATCCGCAATAACCTCGGTATAGGCATAGGCGCAAAGCGGCGATTCACGGGAGAGAATTTTCCGAAGGTCAACAATAGAGTCGGGGGTACTATAGCTAGCCCATTTTAGAGTCTGTTTTTTAAGTTTGACTAAGGCGCCATCCTTCACCTTTAAATTGGCTTCTCCTCCTAGGCTAAGCAGATAGTCATCGGTAAAGCCTTGGATATGGCCCCATGCTTTGACTGGATCATTCCAAAACTTTAAAGGTATTGGTCCGCATAATAGCCACGATTTCACCCATTGACCAGCAATAAAAGGCTGAGGGCCAAGGGGTGTTGCAAATGCAGTCGATTTTATAGCCAAGGCTAAAAATACGACTGCGAAAAATGATTTTCCCATAGTCAAAAGTATAAGGTTTAAACTTAGGCACATAAGTAGTTAGTGTCTTATGTGCCTAAGAATTAGAGGCAATAGTGGTGTTGTTAGTTTTTTATGATCCAGATCTCGGCAACTTGTGACCCTCGTTCGCCTTCACCCTTATCGTCGTCGCCGCACGACCAAGTAAAGGTCACTCTCCCATCTTGAGTCACTGCTTTTGGAATTGGGAATTCAAACATTGGCTTAGTTCCCATCCGAATATAATCGTGAATCTTCACTCCGTCGGCAACAAGTTTCATTTTAGAACGGAAACGACCAGTATAGGCAATGCGCAGGGTGTAGGTTGCATTTGGATCTAAATTATCATACTCCATTTGTAATGGCGTATCGTAAAGTGTGTTGATCTGATTCATCCATGCCAGTGGGGTTGTCTGTCCTTCAAAGCCTTTAGCAACAATCTCATGCACCCAGTCGACACCTGATAATCCTACCCCGAAACTTACGCGAGGAGACTCTAAACTTCCTGGATCCTCGGCCCAAGTTTTCTTCGCTTTTACTCGTTTCCATGCCGATAGTGATCCGAAATTATCGTAAAATCCACCTGGTCCAGGATCGGTACGGTGAAGCATTTTGTCAATTGCAGCAATCTTATCATTCTCTATACTAATTTTTTCAATCCGTTTCAATTGATCAAGCATCCATAGGGCATCATTCAAGGGGATGTCGATGTTATCGATAAAATTTCCTCGTCCACTCATCGCATGATGTTTCTTGATGGTTAGCTGCGATCCAAAGCTCCGAAATAAAGAGTCTGCAAGAGCATAACATCTAGCTTTTAATTCTGGTGAGATTGGCTTCTCATTTGCTAAAGTTAAAGTAGCGCGTGCTTGAGAGATCGCCTCTTTTGAGCCAAGTTTCTTTGACTGTTCTAGGATGTTTCTCGCTTCGCGTTCAAGTGAGGCTTCATAGATAAGTCTTCGTTGCGTGTAACCATCAAAATAAGCTCTGATCAATCCACTTTGGAAACGAGGACTACTTAGTACGCTTTGAGGCGCAGTTTTTTCCATGGCTTGCCACTGCTGAAGGGTCAGCTGTACCTGGTCGTTAGATAATAAGGGACCTCTTAGGTTTTTCTCTAATGATAGCAGTCCTTGAGCTACACCTTCCGAGTAGTCGTACCCGACGAAGAATCGTGCATATTCGCGAAGAGTTTCGAGCACAGGAGTTGATGGATTCCAGTCTTGATCAGTCCATACAAATTTATTGACGTCGTCATTGGTCCCTTCCGAATAGCTAATACTTCCGCTGGCAAAGTTTGCATAGAAGTTATGGATATATTTCTCGTCTTCGGGCCTTGGATTGATGCATTCGCGACCTAAAGTCATGGCATAGGCAATATCCCAATTTGGAACAGGGAACTGCGAGCTGTAGCTATGCGTAATATCAGGATATAAGCGTATTGGAATCGAAGGATCGATTAATTTCTTTACTTCAGGAAGCGGTGTTTTAATCCATGGGCCATAAACAACGCCGCCAAACCAGTCATATTTCTTATTTACATGACCATAAAACTTACTATACCACTCTTTGCTCGGCTTGAATACTTGTGGCGACACCCAGATCTTCGCGTTTGGATGATATTTCTTTAAAACAACAGCCTCTTTTTGCAACCAGTTGAATAGGATGTCTGGCTCGAGGTCGCCTGGATCACCTGCTGGGACGAATAACGCATCCAGTTTAGGTAGGCTACTAAAGACTTTTTCGCGCTCCGCGATCTCAACTTTTAGTGAGTCTTGATTGGTGTAATCAGAACCCATATTGGGATACCACATCCAGACATCTAAACCATAAGACTGGCAAATGCGTGATTGCTCAACAATCATTTTGCTAGCCGGATATTTCATGTTTACACTTGTTGCATCGTCATCGGTACGGGGGGGCATAATCTCAATACTATTTACTCCAAAGATTGCAAGATCACGAATATAACGGTCGTAATTTGCAATTGTCCAAGCATCATACGCATTGGTTTTCGGACGGTATCCGAGTTGATGTCCACGAATTGGATATACGGGAGTTGAGGAGATATTCAGGTTTTCAGGAATTAAGATCTTACCCTCTCTAAGCTCGATCGTACGTAGCAATTTGCCTACACCAAATAGTGTGCCTCGCTCATCGTAACCAGCAATGATTAAGGTGTTTTTATCGACAAGTGAAACCTTAAATCCATCTATTCCCGTAGCTGTAAGCTTATGGATAGCAGCTTTATATTTTGCGTCAAGCTTATCCATCTTCGATTCCACTCCGACGATGATCGTTGGTGTAGCTTGAATAGCCTTCGTGATTGAAGGAAGCAAGATCTGGCTTCGAATCTGAATCTCTTCAGTAAGTACCTGAACAGCCTTTTGCAGTTGAATACTTTTCTTCTCGGATAGCAAAACTTTTGCCTTGGAGAAATCTACATTCTGGGCAATTCCTATCTGCGAAATAAATAAGCAGATCAGGAGTAGTTGATAGAAATTTCTGTAGTTCATTTTAGTTTGTATAAGTTATAGGGATGTGTGGTTTAGTTTTAATGAAAAAGCAGTTCAGATTTTAGGGGGTCCCAATCTTCGGCATCTCCCTTTTTTAGATACAGCCTTAACCGTTGAGGACCAACTTTCTCTAAATACTCAATTTTTAAATTGTGAAATCCTTGTTGCAGAGCTGCAGTTCCAGTCTCGGTCCCTTTTGGGGAACCATGATCGGTAACAACGACGCGGTTGTCTATTGTAATCCGACAGGCATCATCGGCTTTTGACATAAACTGATAGAAACCATCCTCGGGAATTTTAATAAACCCAGTGTAAAGAACTCCCCAATGATCTTCTCTTTGAGCTAAATCCTGCACGGCAAAATTAGTAGCTACCCCTTTTGTTTTTGCAACAAGTCCAGTGAAATCAGGAATTGTATTCCATTCTCCTTCAAAATAACTGTAATTTAAACCAGTTGTTAAGTTGTTTACTTGGGTTGCTTTCTGAAAATCCGTTTTTTCGAAATTTTCAGATTCAACAGCCGAGTATTCTTCTTTGTCGTTTTTTAGGTAACCTGATACGTTAGAGCTTTCTTTTAACTCGATTGGTTTAAGATATGGTGCTTCTTGGTTGTTCGTTTTAGCGATCATTGAGAGCTTATTTGAAAATGGATGAGCTAACTCAATTGTTGTTTGATCGATAAATAGAGGAGATGAATGATTTATTAGGGTAGGTATGGTTGGACTTACCTCAATTTGATGTTTGCCTTGAAGCGAAAATCCCGGATAATCAGGACCCGTATATTTCATCTCCCAGAAAAATTGCAATAAATCGCTTGTCCCTTTGGTGATTGGTTTAATCGCATGAAATGGAATCTCAATCGACTGACTTGCTCCAGCAGAAAGCTGGATCGCGATCTCTGGATTTTCAATCTGCAATTGATGGTGATGCAAGAAATTCAGTTTAATATCTAGCGGTGTATCAGATGGGTTTTTAAAGGTTAAATAGAGCGTGCCATGAGTTAATAATTCCCCTTTGTTGCATAGCACAAGATTTTTAAACATCGTGTTTTCGAGCAATGGTTTAGCCATCTTCGCTGTCTTTTCATTGCTGATATCGTGGGCTAAAATTCCATCTAGCCTTAAGTTTGCGATTATTGGACCCTCGTCTGTCATGGTGACCCATGAGATATGATCAAATTCGCCGATATAGGTTCCTCTTAAAGCGCTGCTTCCGCCAGTGGTCGATAAGATGTAATAATTCGAATTATTTCGTTTTGAATAATTGTAGTTGTGTTCATGACCAGCTATTACGGTATGCTTCCGACTTGCTAATTCTTGTTCGATTTTATCAAAACGACCGTTGGTTTTATACTTCCAAATTGGGTGGTGCATAAATATAAAGGTCCATCGGACATCTGAATTTTTCTTTAAGGCATTTATCACAAAATCTGTCTGCTCTGTGGTAAGGTTGTAATTTTCGTCGTCGTTTGTGTCGAGGCTGATGAACAGTGTGTTTTTATAAACAAAGCTGTAGTAGCGTCTGCCATATAGCTTCTCCCACTCTGCTGCCATGGTTTTATTGGTGATGTCATGGTTTCCTGGCAGGTAGAAGAAAGGCATTTTTAATCCGGAGATTACGCCATTTACTGTTGCCCAGTCTTTTTTAATTACTGCGGTGTCGGTGGTATATCCCGTGATCAAGTCACCCACACACATCACGAATTCCGGCATCATCATATTCAATTTCTTGACACCATCCTCAAAGACTCCCGGTCTGTTTCCACCTGTACGATCGCTGATAATCCCGAATTGAAAATTCTTCGGGTCGTTGTAGAAATTAAGATTCGTCCAGGGCTTTTTCACAGTCTTAACGTCCGACTTAAACCGCGTAGGAGTTTTGCAGTCTGAAAAGAGAAGGATCAATAAGCTACTTAATAAGATCAATCGATATTTCATAACAGTCAAGGAGTCTCTTTGTTTATACTTTGGGTTGAATAGCATTTCTAACTTCAGTTGTTCCTCCCCCTTTAAGGGTTAGTTCAAGTGGCGCATTTGTTTTCCAATTGCCATTCGTAAAGTCTGGTATGTCAACGGAGTTAGAACGGTTGGCAACAGATTTTTCACTTAGTGGAGCTATAGAACTCCAAAGAGCTGCATCATAAACATTTTCATCGAGCGGAAGACCATTTCTTAGACAATCGATTAGACGCCAGTCCATCATAAAGTCCATCCCACCATGACCACCGATTTTCTTCGCCATCGCGCCAATGCGCTTGACAATCTCAGGGGTGTATTTTTCTTCTACTGCTTTCATCTCGATCTCGGTGAGCCACCCATGGACATTGGAGATGCGAGCTGGCTCAGGCCATTTGCTAGCCATCCCTTTTGTTCCACTGATTAGATGGATACGGGAATAGGGTCGAGGACTTGTGACATCGTGCTGAACCATAATGGTCCGTCCTTTCTTTGTTCGAATGGTCGTGGTGTTCATATTGCCGCGAAATTGCTTCCCGACAAATTCGCTGTAGAAATTATCCGTTGCAGCTAGCTCACTAGCTTTCGCACTCATTTGAAAATCTTTTGACGACACAGAAGTGAGAAAATCCATCTGATCCCCTCTGTTGATATTCATAATCTGACAAATCGGACCGAGGCCATGTGTCGGATAGATATTACCCTCGCGGTAATTCTCTTTTAGTCGCCACATGTCTGAATATTTTGACTTGCTAAAATTCCCTTCCAAGAGGTCGTGGATGTAGGCACCTTCACCGTGAATGATCTCGCCAAAGTATCCCTGTCGAGCCATGTTAAGGGTTAGCAGTTCAAAGAAATCGTAACAGCAATTCTCTAGCATCATAAAATGCTTTCTGGTTTTTTCAGAAGTCTCTACCAATTGCCAGCACTCGTCAATCGTTTTGGCTGCTGGAACTTCAGATACTGCATGTTTTCCGCTCTCCATGGCGTAAACAGCCATTGGTGTGTGCCATGCCCATGGTGTGGTAATGTAGATTAGATCCAGATCTGCACTCTGGCACATCTCCTTCCAAATCTCTTTCGTTCCGCTATAGGATCTTGCTTTAGGCAGTCCGTGCTTCTCAAGTATGGCTTGGCATTTATCGACTCTTTCATCGATAATATCACACAGCGCAACAATCTCAACACCCTCAATATTCGACATCCGCTCAACAGCTCCTGGTCCACGATTCCCTAACCCAATGAAGCCAATGCGCACTTTCTCAAGCTTTGGCGCCGCATATCCAGACATGTTAAAGCGTGACTTAGTTGTCGATCTATATGTCACTGCCGGTGAGGCGTGGTCAACTTCATTTGCACGAGTAGATAGCCCAGCGGCAAGTACACCAGTGCCTAGTATTGTCTTTTTGAGAAAATCTCTGCGATCGGAAGTCATGGTTTACAGTTTAGTTCTGAAATGTAAATTTAAAATTATCTGCGATCTTTGGTCCAGTTTTAAAAACCACAGCTTCAGAAAGATAAATTGTAGATCCTTCTGCCTCCGCACGCTTTTCATTCTTTACGACAACTTTAATAATATGCTTACCTTGTGGAAGTTGAGTAATCATAAAGATACTGGTGTTTCCTGGTGATTGATGGGAGAAATTAAAATAGCAGTCGATTGTCCTTTTGAATTGACCATCGACATAAATATCGGCCTTGCCGCAGTTTCGATCCCAATTTCCTGCGAGGGAGACTCCAGTTCCTTCAAAGGTAAATGTAGCTTCATCACCTGCATTGGCGCTAAATCGAGATTGTGGAATTGTATCTGATTTGTATTTTGTTTCCCATTTACCCTTAAATTCCCATCCTTCTTTTTCAAATGGAGTCACCTTGCGATCAAAAATAAGGTTCGGAAAGGAGGATTCAACAGCACCAGCTTTAGGTGCTTGCGGGTTTATGGTTATTAGCTGCTCTGTGGCCTGTCCACCTTCTTGTATTGTAATCTGTTTAACGTAATCAATTGTTTTTGCAATGGTCTTTTTAAATGAGTAATCGGTATTAATAAAAAGTGAATCGCCTAAATATTCAACATTTTCGCGATACTCTTTTGGAAAGGCGCTAAATCCTTTTATAACGCCAAGAACACCTAAGGCGCTTGATGGATTACAATCTGAATCTTGACCACATCGAGTGGAGATCTCCATTGTTTTTAAAGGATCACCCTCTCCATAAAGCAATCCAAATACGATGTAGGCACCGTTAAGTTTTGCGTCAATGTTGTAGCTTGATCCTGCGCCGCAGATGTCAATGCTTGCCCATTTCTTCTCTAGCTCTTTCCAGGCGGCGCGCCAATCTTTAGGATAGTGGCTGTGAAGAAGTATGGCGTCGCTAACAATTTTAGCGTATTCGCTCTCCTGTGGGATAGATTTTAGGGCATGCTCAACGACTTTTAAGATGTCGTTTTCAAAATAGGCTTCTGAATAGAGTGCAGCGACAAAATTTCCACCATAAACGCCATCGCCATAATTCATGATATGGCCAATCTTTTCAGACATTTAGTCGCTGTCTGTGGCATGCCTGGGCACATGAGTCCAATATAATCTGCTTCAATTTGAAAATCAATATCATCCCGCATGAGCATTGTATGCAGGACTGCCTGACTGGGGAGGGAAGATGCTATCGAAATAATTTTTGCGAGCCTGCACATTGGCGTGCCAAAGTTTATAACCTGATTTTGCGAATAATTCTTGAAATTTCTTCGCTGGTGCATCCATGCCATATTGATCCATGGTCATCATAAAGGTTAACTGCACATAGATATCGTCCTCTAAAAGGGCCAGATTTGTTTGCGAAGGGGTCCATTTGATCGTATCTTCCAAGGTAAATCCATGTGCCACAAATTCGGTTGGTACCCCATAGCTTACACCGATCATTTTTCCTGCCCAGCCTCCTGCAATTTTATCTTTGAGCACCTCGATGGGTATGTTATGCTGATTCGACTTCGGACCCTCCTTGCAACCGTTGAGGGTTAAGCAAAGTATGAAGGCAAGAGAGGAGTAGAGGTTTAATTTCATTTTCAGTTCGGATGATTTATTTGGACTTTGATGCTCTTGATTATTCGCAGGGTTAAAAAAGGCAGCCATTGAGTATTGATGGCTGCCTTTTGAATGTTATGATGGATTAGTTCCGAAGTAATAATTTTCGGTCATTGGTGACAAACATACGTGTACTCTGTGTATAGTCTGGACCGAATGGCGCTTTGTATTTTAAATCGATGTAGAAGGCTTTGTAACCCGATTCTGGTATCTGAACTGTAACCGTAATATCTTTCTGCTTTGCTGCGTTTAAACTAGTTCCCGACCAGTGTTCATCTCTAAAGTCTTGGTCTTTTGAATCGGCACTCCAGATCAAAGCATCCACAAGAATCTCAGGAGTTGAGGTTATTTTTACTGTAACGGTTTTATGATCTTGCGAAACGGTGTAGTCACATATTGCATATTTCCCATTGGTTACAGTGGTGCCAACGAAGGCACTAAGAGTTGCAAAGGCTTTTTTCTTGTCGCCTAGGTCATGAGCTGCATTTGGTGTATAGCAGATATGGTTGTCGCCGGGTATGCTATCGATGTAATTCTTAACTGCATCAGCTGGCCAGTATGGGTCATTAGTTCCCATAAAGATCATTTTTGGCATCGTCAATAATTTGCGATATGAATATGGGTCAACCATTTTTACTAAATCACTTCCACCTGGAGTATTAAACTGTTGAGCAATTCCAAGATTCACGTAGTCTTGGATTTCAACACTATAGTCGCCCCATACCTTTTTTTGGTAGTCTACATTGACCGGCATATTAAGAACGTCAATAACCATTGGACCAATAGCTTTTACACGTTTGTCATTCGCTCCAGTTAACCAAGTTGTCCAGCCTCGTTTTGAAGCTCCTGAAACGATAAAATGTCCAATGTTTCTCTTGACCTCTTTCGTTGCAAATTTTTGAACTACGTCCATGGCACGAACTGCACTCTTTGTCATTGCAAATAGCAATGGCCAAGTGAAATCATGATCTTGTAGATAGCTATGAAGGGTAAATGAGATTAGGGCATCTTCAGTACGGTCGCCATAAAGTGGTTGGTTAGGCACCTGCCAGATTAATGAAACTATCGATTTATTTGTTTTGGCTAGATTGCTCAAATTAACGACTAAGTCTTCATCCCATTTATGTGTGCTTGGAACGGTTTTGTCATTATGACCGCCAGTAATAAATAGCAAGGCATCGTTGTATTTTAGATCTTCAGGAACCATGATAAACATCTCATGTTTCCAGGTAATTCCGCGCCATACCTGCGAGGTGTACTCTAAACGATAAAGCATGACTCCCTCACCTTTCATCTTCTCTTTGACCTCCCATTTAAACGAGTTGTCGTTATTGTGAAGATATGCCTGAAGAGCGGTCTCCGGGGTGATTGCCTTTGGTGCTGCTGCTGAGCCAGTTAAGAAAGAGCAACATAGAAATAATAGTCCAAAAATTAATTTTCTCATTTTTAAAAATTTATATAATACATGGTTTAAAAGTAATTATTTTTTTAAATATCTTCAAGACGAAGCAGGATTAAACTGCTTATTCCAATGGCAAATTGTGGCTTAAGAAGTGTGTTCCTATTTGGAGATGCTCCCTGTCCTTTTAATTTAAATTTATGGCTGCCAGCCGATAACTTGAACATCCCAAAAACATATTCCGACCAGTCGCCTCCTTTGCTAAGCATGTTCAGAGCTACTCCAGCAGGCT
>Ga0209829_10002398_pt1 | contig 14269 bp, 14 predicted proteins | sample C_140205_EF_Meta_FD_187311 | JGI IMG/M metagenome (GOLD analysis project Ga0209829, IMG submission 187311) | Freshwater microbial communities from Lake Croche, Canada to study carbon cycling - C_140205_EF_MetaG (SPAdes) (version 2) | ecosystem: Environmental > Aquatic > Freshwater > Lake...
AACAGACCACGCAGCAACAGTCGCTGGGGCCTGAGCCTTCTTTCGAAGTGACACTTTGATTTCCCGCTTTCGATGAGCCAACGTCTTGACCCCTCTACTTAGTAAGACACCAATGGGGGGTAAATGTTGTTGCCATTTAGGGCCGATTTGAAGCCCTAAGCCTGGGATGAGCCTGGCATTAAGCGTAAATATGGCCTTTGCCAATGTGGGCCCTGTCGGGATCGAACCGACGACCCACGGATTAAAAGTCCGTTGCTCTACCGACTGAGCTAAAGGCCCCATGCGCCTTTTGGCGACGGTGTCAGATTATTGCCAAGGCATCGTTCAAGCTGACAACTTAATCATATTACAAATTTGCCCAAAACCATACTAAGTATCTTATTTTGAAGCATTTTAATATTTAGTCATTCAGCTTAACATTCATATAAATTTCTATCAAAATATATAAGTGAAATTGGAAAATTTTAGTCAGATATCCAGATAACTACAGTCTTGCCATGTAACTTGATAGTTGAGGAATTGTGAGATTTGCCCCTTCAACAGAAAGATGGTCTCTATCCATATACAGCCATCCCTTTTGAGAATATCTATTACACCTCCCAAATTTACAGAACAGTGGCTCCAAATTCATTGTGTCTAGCCCGTTATCGCTAGCCCACCGCGCTAGATCATTTGAAGCACTTGAATCTTTTATATCCATTAAAGATTTTAAATACGATTTTGGAGGTATATATGGTTTCATGAATATTGGACGAGAAACCATGAAGTCCTTTCCATCTGGAAAAATTGGATTATTTTCAATTAGTAATATGTTTGGGACTAATGATTTAAGCTCAGATATAGATGATCTTAATTCATTCTGATTTGAAGTATCTCTGACAAATTGAGAGATTATAATTAAGTTCGGATTGTTTTTAATAACCCAATCTTTCATTTGTAAATTTATATTAATACAACTGTTAGTCAATGAATCCATAGAACTTTTTTGAAACTGAATTTGACAACCACTATGTACCCATACAACCGCATTCCAGTTCGACTTCTTTGTAGCATCAATAAATGCTTGGGAAAGTGCACCTGCGTGTGAATCTCCTATAAGTAAGGCGGTCCTTTCTGCTTTTGATTTTGCATATATGCAGGGCGGGCCTGATTCTGAATCTCGAGCGCACTTAGCATCAAGAAAGCTTGCAAAAGCAGGTGTAGGAATATTTCTATCTAGCCCCCAGTACTGTTGCTTTATTCCTCCATAGAGCAATAAAAAACCACTTAGTGGGATAATAAAAGTGGCTAAAAGTATTTTTTTTAAAGACATTAAGTGTGATTTGTTATTCATAGAATTCAACCGAAATTTATTTTCAATAATTGAATAACTGGCTGAACCTAAAATTATTGTAATAATTAAGGCAACAGTAACTTGAAATGTACGAGAATTTTCATTTCTAATTTCTAAAAGCTGACTGTATTTAGCCATATAAATTAATGGCCAATGAAGCAAATAGATAGAATATGATCGATAACCAAACCACACGAGTATTTTGGACAAAAATAATGGTAATGATTCAAAACAATTCAGAATTAATATTAAGAATACAAAAATACTTAATAAAATTGATTGAATTGTGCTAGTAAGAAAAAATTTAGTAGGTGAGAATAATAAAATAATCAGTGCCAGCGAAAGCAAAAATTGAGATTTATTTGTAAATCTATATCTTTTATAATTTATTCTGCTTACAAACAAGTATGCAAGTCCCCCCAAAGTAAATTGCCAAATTCGAGAAAAAGGGGAATAAAATGCAAATTGTGCAGCAATTTGAATTCCCATTTTTGAATAAACATTTTGAAGTATTTGAGGGAAAACATATAGAACTAAGCTAACTAAAGTAGTGAATAAATATAAAAAAATGATACGACTTTTTGAAAAAATTCTCTTGTAAAATACGAAAAATAATATCAGTGGCAATATTAAATAAATTTGTTCTTCGACCGAGAGTGACCACGTATGAACTAGTAAATTTGGATTCCCAGAGAAATAATTTCCGGAGAATTTATAAGCTCCTATATTGCCAAGCAATAAAAGTGTAGCTATACCTTGCTTTGCAAACCTCTCATGATCGCTTGGATTTAATGTTATGAAAATAATTAATACACTTAAAATTAAAGTGAATGCTAATGCTGGCGCGAGCCTATATATACGCTTTCTATAAAATAATAGTATTCCTTGTAAGCGATTATTTGAGTTATTTGTGTATATCCTCATAATCAAAGGTGACACCACGAACCCAGATATTACGAAAAAAACATCAACACCTAAATATCCATTCGTAAAATATCTATCATTTGCATGAAAAAGGACAACTGCCAACACTGCAATACCTCGAAGTGCTTGAATATCAAATCTATATTTACTAACTAAATGCATTCAAATTACCCGGGTTAATGAAGTTTTTTGATTATGAATTTAATCATTGTTTTATGTCTTTTAATACAGGAAATATGGCCCGAGTTTTCAAAACCATTTTGTGATTTATTTCAATGATTTGTACTTCTTCAGAATTGCCAAACTCGCTCACTACATCACCATTTGGATTAACAACTATAGAATGGCCACCAAGAGTCGCGTCTGTTTGTATACCAATTCCGTTACATCCTATAAAAAATCCTTGATTCTCTATAGCCCGGGCAGATATCAGCTTTTTCCAGTGGTCGATTCTCTGTTCTGGCCATGCAGCCACAACTAAATAAATCTCTGCACCTTTTGCTAGCATTTTTCGATAAAGTTCTGGAAACCTTAAATCGTAACAAATTGACAATGCAATTTTACCCCAAGGAGTCTGTGTTAATGAAAAATCATTTCCGCTACTCACATATTCCGCTTCGCCACTACCAAATCCAAATACGTAATTTTTACAGTATCTTGTAATTAATTGGCCATGATTGTCAATCAAATATGTTTCATTATATAAATTATCGTTTTTAAGAATTAAAAACGAACCTGAAAGAATCCAATAATTTCTTTGCTGGGCAATAACTTTTAGTTGAAAAATTATGTCGTTAATTGATTTATTGTCATTCGACAACTTAGTCTCTTTTGAAAATTTTGAAAATTCAAAAGCTCCTTGTAGCCATAGTTCTGGAAGTATTACTAAATCGCATAAGTTTCTCTCTGGCATTAGCTCTATGACCTTTTTAAATATGAGGCTACTTAACTCTGCCGCATTCGTTTCAAGTTGCATAATTGCTATTCGCATGCCTATCGCCAATCTCGAGTTAATTTAATAAACGAATTTAACTATAAATTTTTATGTAGTGTATGATAATGAAGTGTATAAGAATAAAACCGTACTTGCAGTCATTCCCGCCAGATCTGGATCTAAAGGTATTCTAAATAAAAACTTGCGAGTCCTGAGAGGAAAGAATTTGCTCGGTTGGCCAATAGAAGCTGCAATAAAATCTGGTATATGCGACAAAATCATTTGCAGCACGGACAGTGATGAAATTTCTTCAATTGCACTTTCATACGGAGCAGAGGTTCCATTCATTCGGCCTAACTATCTTTCTAAAGATGAATCCCCAACTTCTGATGTACTTTTACATGCTATTGAGTTTTTTGAAAATATAAATGAAAAATACGATTATATATTACTACTCGAACCAACCTCTCCAATGACTACATCGGACGATATAATATCTGGGCTTGATCTTCTAATTGCTAATTCTGAGAATTCAGATAGTTTAGTTTCAGTTACTCCAAACTTATCTGGTCATCCAGATTTTACTTTTAAGATTGATTCCAAAAACAACCATTTAGTAAAAGACCAAATTTCTACTTGGTACCCTAAGAGAAGGCAGGATGTTGAAAACCTATATTGCCTCGATGGGAGCATTTATATTTCTAATATTGAAACTTTTAAAAATAGAAAATCTTTTGTCCATGAGAGAACAATTGGTATGGAATTTCCTAAGTGGAAATCATATGAAGTTGACGATGAATCAGATTTGATAGTAATAGAGGCAATTATGCTCAATAGGAACTTCGATGCGCAATAAAAAAGAAATAGAATTCCTGCAGCGGCTTGAAACTGCGATACCAGGTGGTAGCCACACCTATTCAAAAGGAAATGACCAATATCCAGAAAATTCTCCAGTAATTCTTAGCCACGGTAAGGGGGCATATGTTTATGACCTTGATAAAAATAAATTTTTAGATTATGGAATGGGCCTAAAGAGTGTAATTCTAGGCTATAACTTTAAAGAAGTATCACGAGCTGCAATAAGAGAGTTAAAAAAAGGTAATAATTTAAGTAAACCTTCTTATACCGAGTTAATTGCTGCAGAGAAGTTTATTGAAATAGTACCTGGCTCATCGATGGTAAAGTTTGCAAAAAATGGATCTAACGTAACGACTGCAGCAATAAAACTTGCCCGCGCCTATAATAATAAAAAGTATATTTGTATTCCTAGCGAACAACCATTCTTTTCATTCGATGATTGGTTTATTGGTAAAACCCAAGTCGATAAAGGAGTTCCACCAGAATATAGTTCTTTAACTCTAAAATTTAATTACAACAATATTCAGTCTTTAGAGTCATTATTCCAACAATACCCTGACCAAATTTCGGCTGTCATGTTGGAACCAGCAACCCATTTAAGTCCATGTCCGTCAAGTTGCAGTGATTTGTTTATAGAGAACGGCAATTGCATAGTTTGCCCAAACCGTAGTGATAATTTTTTAGTCCAAGTAAAAAAACTTTGCGAAAAATATGATTCAGTGCTTATTTTTGATGAGATGCGAACTGGCTTTAGGTGGCACTTGGGTGGTGCGCAAAGTTATTATAAAGTTGAGCCAGACTTAAGCACTTTTGGAAAATCTATTGCTAATGGTTTTTCACTTGCGGCGTTAGTTGGTAAAAAAGATATTATGAATTTAGCTAGCATAAATAATGCTGGAGCAGAACGTACTTTTCTATTATCCTCAACTCATGGCGCAGAAATGTCTTCCCTTGGGGCTTTTTTAGCAACATTAAATTTTTGTAAAGAGCAGAAAGTTTCTGAATATCTGTGGACATATGGGGGAAGATTGATGAATTTGATTAACAGTACAGCAAAAGAATTAGAAATAAATTCTATGATTTATGCTTCTGGACCAGCAGTAAGTTTCGAAATATTTACAAAAGATTCTTTTCTAGCGGACTCCCTTGGTTTTAGAACTCTATTTCTGCAAGAAATGTTGAAGCACAAAGTATTAATTACATTCATTGCGCCAAGCTACTCACATGGAGAAAAAGAGTTTGAAATAACGGCAAATGCTATAAGAAAATCACTTAAAACCTATGCTGACGCATTAAATTTTGGACTGAGTAATTATTTGGAAGGAAAAGAAGTTAAACCAGTATTCAGAAAGTATAACTAGAATATTATAAAGACACTAAAATTTAGATAAGCTAATCAACCAGTCAGGCTTAGGACAATCATGATGCGTAACCGCTAGAACTAGTCTTTTAATCTGATTTTCGTTCATTTTATTTAACGGTGGAGAATTTAAATAATATAAAAAAAATTTTTATTTATACCCACATTGCTCATGTCTACTGGTAGAAAACTTATAGCAGATTGGGTCTTTAATATATGTACTGCTTCGGGCAAAATTTGTTTCTCTAATTCGAATACTTTATCGCTTAGCTCACCAGAATTTTCAGAACTAGTAAAATATACTTCTTGTCGAAGTAAAATTGGGCCACAGTCCTTTTTATCAGTAATCTGGTGGGCAGTAACTCCGCATTTCGTTTTAGTAAAAACCGCCCAGAAAATCGGGAATGTGCCCCTGCCTGTTGGTAAATAGCCAGGATGAATATTTAAAAAATAATTATACCTACTTGTAATTTCTGATGGAATTTTATATTTAAAAGTGATAGAAAATGCTCTACTATTTTTTGTTTCTCCATAGCTTAGTAAATTTGCGTCTCGTAATTTTAGAATATCAATAATTGTAGAATCCCTACTAAAGTAGAAATCATCTTGGCTTATTTCACAATTTGATGCAAACCATTTGCCAAGTTTCGACTCTAGATAAAATTCAATCAAACTACAAGTCCATTCTTGTTTGTTAATTCATCTTACAATAGCATAATCAGGTAGAGCTATCTGCATATTTAAAAGAGAAATGTAGTAAAGTAAAGGTATGACAGATATTCTTCGCCCAGTATTTTCTGAGTTCAGCGGCCGTACAAGTTTAATTACGGGTGGTTCAGGGCTAATTGGGTCAAGTTTAGCATTAATTCTTAAAGAATTGGGATCAAATGTAATTGTACTTGACAAGTCGGAGAAAAAAGAAAATCTTACGAGCGGGATAGAAACTATAGCAATTGACATGAAGGAGCATGCTGAAGTTAAGCAAGTAATTGAATCAATTTTAAAAAAGTCAAGTATTAATCATTTATTCAATTGTGTAAGCTTAAAACCAGATAATTCAACTAAGTTTTACGCCGAAATTTCTAAATATGATTTTGATTTATGGAGTGAAGTGTCTAGAGTTAATACAGAGGCAGTTGCGCAAATTTGTGGTTTAGTTGGAAATCATATGGTTGAAAATAGATTCGGTACTATCATAAATTTTGCATCTATTTATGGATCTTCAATGGGAGCTGATCAAAAGATATACACTAATAATGATTTTAATACGCCAGCAGTTTATTCGGTTTCTAAAGGGGGAATAGTTGCGCTTACGAAACACCTTAGTGCTTTATGGGGTGAATTTAATGTACGATCAAACGTAATAAGCCCGGGAGGAGTTTATAACAACCATACTCAAGAGTTTGTTAATTCATACTCTAGCCGCATACCTATGAGAAGAATGGCAACTGTTGAAGAAATAGTATTTCCTGCGATTTTTTTGGCTTCAGACGGCGCTCAATACATAAATGGGCATGAGTTATTTGTCGACGGTGGGTTACATGCTTGGTAGTAATTAACAGAGATATTCAGAAAATTTATGTACTTCTTTCTTAATAAAATTAAAATCATATTCTTTAAATTCTAAGCAATAATAACTTAATCTTTTCTTAATTAAACTTTTGTACGCGCAATCACCCAATGAAAAGCTCTTGTGGTCATCAGAAAATCCGGAATTTTCACTCAAGTGATAGCCAGTGACAATTTCACCTAATGATTCTAAAGCATTCAAAAAATTGAAATTCAATACATTTGATGAAACTTTCAAATGCCCTATGTCTAATAACAATCCAATAGATTTGGGTAATTGCTTAAAAAATGTCAATATTTCCTCCGGATGTGTGAGTAAAAAAATGTTTTGATGATGAAAATTAAAATTAACCAAGTTCATGACATTATTTTCAACTAATAACTCCACTCCTTTAACACTTGCATAATTTTCTAATTCAAGAATTGAATTCTTGAATATCTCTAAACTTTTGTCACGATCTTGTATATCTATATTATTAAATAGTCCCCCGAGATCCTTCGGTTGTGGATCAATTAAAAATCCACTATGTATTGCATATTTTTTCGAATTAAGCTCGGATGCAATATCAATAGAATTCTTTAAAAATTCTATTGATTTATCCAGAATCTCTTTATTATACGAAGATAAATTAATTACAAAACTTTCTCTCGGTATTGGAAAGTAATTATGTATTAATAAACTATCTAGCCTATTGTTAAGTTCTAAAATTTGCTTAAGTGGATTATCAGTAAAAATGCCTCCAGAAAGTTCTATATTTCTTATACCACTTTGTATTAGTAAATCTGCAATATCAAAGGCTGATAATTTTCCTGCTCCGGTAGTTGAACAGTAAATTTTATTAGTCATGTTAATCTATAATTCACTTAAGATGGGATTCAAGTACTATTTCATTCTTAACCACATCTTGAGTCAATTTTTTACCTATTATTTGACCCAGATTTGACCAAAATAAACCGTGCCCTGGCCGAATCAACCGTAAGTCAGACTCTTCAATCACGTGACCCTTGCGAAAATTATCTTGGTAGTGCAAACTTTTCCGAGATGTTAAAAACATAGATTCTTCACTAAGAGTTTTCTGGAAAGATCCCGAACCATATGCTAATTCACATTGACGAATAGAATTTACGTATTCGGTAAATTCCGGAATGTCTGAAGATGCTGCATGATCTGGGCCAGCTGCTTGTTTGTCAAAGGTAAAATGTTTTTCAAAAACTCTTGCCCCTAAACCGTAAGCGATATTTGAGCAAGTGTAACCTAAAGTGTGGTCCGAATATCCGATAATAAGTTTGCTATAGCTTTTTTTTAATAGTTCAATTCTTTTTAAATTAGCACTTTGAAATGGGGTTGGATACTCAGAAATACAATGAAGTAACCATGGCTTATTTTCAGAGTTCTCAAAAAGTTTAATAGCTTGACTTATCTCTTCCTCACTTGCCATTCCTGTTGAGAGAACTACAGGATAATTTAGGCTGATTAAATATTGCAGCATTTGTAAATCCACAATATCTGCTGAAGCAATTTTAATTCGATCAATTTTCATATTAACTAAAAATTTAGCATCAGAAATGGTGTAGGCGGTAGACATAAATATAATATCAATTTCATCGCAATAATCTTTAAGTACATAATGGTTTTCTTTTGTTAATTCAACTAAAGACAGCATTTGCTGATGAGAACTACTACCATCTCTCAATCTTTGATAAGGAGCTTTTGGTGTTTGAATAGTGGCAAGCTCATTGCTGGTGAATGTTTGAAATTTAACTGCATCCGCACCAGCTTTTTTTGCTTCGTAAATCAATTTTTTTGCAATTGACATATCATTATTATGATTAACACCAATTTCGCCTATAATGAATGCCTTATTCTCATCTCTTACCATATATTAATAGTACTACTTTTTGAAGAAGTCGGATATTAAATTACATATTCTACTTTGATTGCTCTCAGTCAAAGTGGTGCCAGAGGGTAAACAAATTCCAGTTTTATGAATCTCGCTAGAATTCCAATTATCGCCAAATGATACTGTTTTGAGTTTAGAAAATATAGGTTGAACATGTAGTGGATGAAAAAATGGCCTAGTCTCAACAAGATTTCCAGCTAAATAGGCTGAAAGGTTTTTTACTTTAGATTGATCAACCTTAAAACAAGATAACCAATGCGAATTCAAACTACCGGCATACTCGGAGCGATTATAGGTTACATGTTCAGATAATTTATCATTAAAAAAGTCTAAATAATTTTTTTGAATAATAATTTTTTTCTTAAGAAAACTATCAAGTTTTCTTAACTGGGCAACCCCAACTGCTGCTTGGAGATTTGTTATTCTCATATTTGTTCCCCAAATATCATGCCAATATTTATTTATTGTTGACATTCCGTGCGATCTTATTTTGAAAATTCTTTCAATATCCACTTCATTATTAATAGTAACCATACCTCCTTCTCCAGTAGACATAATTTTATTTGCAAAAAAAGAAAAAATAGCAAAATTACCCAATGATCCTACTTTCTTGCCAGCTTGGTATTCAGAACCTAAGGCTTCTGCAGCATCCTCAATTACTTTTAAACCATTTTCCTCAGCAAGAAAATTTATTTCTATCATATTGCAAGGAAGACCGTATAAGTGTACCGGAATGATTGCTTTAGTTTTTTTAGTAATGGCTAACTTTATTAATTCAACATTAATATTCCAAGTCTCTATCTCAACGTCGACCAATACTGGTATAGCTCCAATTTGGATTACTGCATTTGCGGTAGCCGCAAAAGTTAAATCTGGCACAATCACTTCATCGCCAGCTGAAATACCACTTGCTAATAGCGCTAAGGCTAGTGCTTGCGTGCCATTTGAAACCACAATGCTGTGTTTTGAATCGATATAGCTCGTAAAATCATTTTCGAATTGTTTAACATATTTTCCAATTGAAGAAATCATATTTGTATTCAAGCAATCTAAAACTAAATTGGTTTCTTCTTGATTAATATTTGGAGAAGCTAGTGGTATAAAAGTGCTTTCTTCTTGGTTGATTATTTTTACCAAAGTTCTATCAGAATGCAGAATTGGAATGTATTTTATATTATCGTTGAATTTTGAAAATAGGTCTTCTGATGAGTCACCAACAAGCCCAAAAATAAAATTTTTATTGCACATCTCTTCACAAGTTGATCCGAAATTTCCTTCTAGAATGCTTCTACGAATGTCGCCATCCGTCAATGTTCCGATTACTTTACTCTTGGACATGACAAAAACAATATTAAATTGGTTACTTTCAATTTTTTGTAAAGCTTCAAAAATAGTTGAAAGACCCTCAACTAAAATTTCACTTTCACTTACTTCATTAAAATGATTTGATTTCATTTAGTAATGATATCACAGTGATAACGATTACCTTAAAATTGACTGTTAGATATATTCGTTTAATTAAGACAATTTATTATTACTTTGTTTTATGATTTTAAAAGTTTAATTCTCCATAAATTATATTGTATTTTTTAAAATAGTGATTACTGGTGTATTTAATAAAATTATTCTTTTGCTGCTTTTATTAATCTATCTCGAATTGCTTCTGCTAAGCCATTACTGGTTGGCAGTACAACTACTATTTTCTGTAAATTTTTTTTATCGCCATTCCTAAGAGCATTATAAAGAATTTTAGCAAATTCCTGCACTGTACTTGGAGACCCTAATCTGATAGTTCCAACTGGGGTTTGAATATTTGCCATAGCAATAAAGCCATCTCCTGGTTCAGGCTTCTTATCTAATAAAATAATTGCTTTGGGGGAATAATGAGATTTAAATTGTCCAGAAACTCGGATTTGAGTGCTGTTTTTGTTCTGTATACCTCCTACTAGTTCTTCAGCCATTTTATAAGTTATAGCACCAGGCCGCAATATAGCTGGTTGATCTTTAGTGCAATCAATAATGCTTGATTCCAGGCCAACTGCACACTGGCCACCATTTAGGATTAAATCATCTCGGTGCAAGAAATTGCCTAACTCCTCCTCAACCGCCTCAGCAGTTGTTGGGGAAACCGCTCCAAATTTATTTGCACTAGGTGCTGCAATACCAAGCCCACCCAGTTTTTCAAATTCATTTAGCAACTCTAAAGCCACAGATTGATCTGGAACTCTAAGCCCAACACTATCCTGTCCTCCGGTAATAAAATCCCTGGCTAAATCATTTCTTTTGAGTATTAATGTCATGGGCCCTGGCCAAAACTCTTTCGCAAGTTTCATTGCATATTTTGGGATATGTACGGCCCATTTATCTAATAGATTAATTGATGAAATATGAACAATTAGCGGGTGATCGGTTGGGCGACCTTTAACAGTGTAAATTCTACTTACCGCTTTTTCATTTGTGGCATCTGCGCCTAATCCATAAACAGTCTCGGTTGGAAATGCCACAAGGTGACCATCTTTTAAAGCTTTGGCAGCCTTTTTGATTTCATCCGATGTTGGATTACTAATTAATTCCATGCGTAAATCATCCCATTTAAGTAGTTTTGATCTGCCCTATTTGACCGATACCCTTCTCCTTCAGGTCCCCATCGTCTAGTGGCCTAGGACGTCGCCCTTTCACGGCGTTAACACGGGTTCAAATCCCGTTGGGGACGCAACGGAGGTTGAAAGAGATTTCAGCTTTCGAAAAGGTAAGACCCAGTAGCGCAGTTGGTTAGCGCGCCGCCCTGTCACGGCGGAGGTCGCGGGTTCAAGTCCCGTCTGGGTCGCAAGTGCTTGGTTGCACTTTGATTGGCTGAGTAGCTCAGTTGGTATGAGCGAACGACTGAAAATCGTTAGGTCGCCGGTTCGATCCCGGCCTCAGCCACCAGCAATTGATAACTACAGTTAGGTATTAATGAATTCTAAATTAAAAGCAATTAAAGATAAATACTTTGATTACTCAATGCTTCGTTGGGGAGCGGTAGGTATTTTTACCACTGCGGTTGATTACATACTATTTGTTAACTTGTATGGGCCAATTAACTCAGTATTTATTGCAAACTTAATGTCATCTACAGTTGCAACCTCAATTAATTACTTCACTCACTACAGGTGGACATTTAAGAGTGAGCAAAACCACTCACGATCTGGAGTTAAGTACTTACTTAACTTAACTTTTTGGTGGTTAGTTTCAACCACAATTATTAAGGCACTGGTTGTGCTTGATATTGATCCTAAAATTGCCAAACTTGTACCACTTATAGTAATTGTCCCGATAAATTACTTTGTTTTAAATTATCTGGTCTTTAAGAAAAAACCTTAAGCATCTTTTGTTCTAAAGAATAAGATAAACAAAACTAGCCAAAGTAATCCGGCTGTACCAGCTAGGTAACTCTCAGTCGTTGCATTAGGCCGTGAAATAAATATGGCCACGACTCCGTATAATCCTGATAGTCCCCAAAGTGATGCTGCTGCCTGCTTTCTTGATAATCCAGCTCTTACTAAACGATGGGATAGGTGATCTTGACCCCCTTGAAATGGAGACAGATGGCGTCTTAGCCGTGAGAAAACTGCAACTGTGGTGTCCAGGATTGGAATTGCAAGCAAAAAAACTGGAGTTAGATAAGAGCCGATTTGAGTATCTGAATCTGGATGTAATCGGATGGTTAATGTGGCAAGTAATACCCCAAGAAATAGAGCGCCAGCATCTCCCATGTATATTTTTGCTGGGCTCTTATTCCACACTAGAAAACCAAGGGTGGCACCTGCCGTTACAGTGGAAAGAGCTGCAATTAAGTACTGATCTCCATTTAATGCTAAAAAGGCGAGTGCAATTGATGAGATGGCAACAGTTCCAGCTGCCCCACCATCTAAGTTGTCAAAGAAGTTAATTGAATTACAGATACCAACTACCCAGATAACGGTAATGATCGAATCAAAAACAGCCGAACCGGTTGGATTGCCAACATTATCGGTAGCGACCAAAATACCTGCCGTAAAAATCCCCGCAATACTTTGAGCAATAAATCGTGGTAGTGGTTGTAAATTTCTTAAGTCATCCCATAGGCCAATCAAGCCAAGTAGTAATGCTGGGCCAAGCACTGAAGTCGCAAGCCAAAAGGTATTAGTTGTGAAGTTTGAGACGAGTGATGTGGAGTAAGAGATTGCGATAACTCCAATAATTATTGCCACTCCGCCTAAATAAGGCACTGGTTGTTTATGTGATTTATGAGATGAATTCGGCCGATCTATTACATCTGTTGCAATTGCAATCCTGCGCATCAATGGGGTTAGCGCTCCTACAAGTAAATACGCCATTACAAAAAGTAGGAAGTACTCCTTATTTGTTATCCCCATTTACTTAAATATTTCTTTCTTAAGCAGAGCCAGATTTACGGCGGTGCATTTTTGGCGCAGCCCCACCAGTTTGGCCAGCACCTAGCTTTGAGCCAGAGGATGGCCCAGCACTTTTACCAGTGTTATTTCCTTTTTGCTTTTTAGCCAGCGCCTCTAACATCTTCGCCTTTGCATCAGCTTCAGGTTTTTTCTCTTCACTCATTATTAATTACCGCCATTTCCATTTACTGGTTTTGAAATTGAAGTTAAAAGAGATTTGACCTCAGACTCTTTATATCTTCGGTGCCCACCAAGAGTTCTAATAGAGGTTAACTTGCCAGCCTTTGCCCACCTGGTAACAGTCTTTGGGTCGACCCGAAATAACGATGCCACCTCAGCTGGTGTTAATAAAACCTCTTGCTCAGAAGCCATTTAAATTCACCATCCGTAAATGCTAGTCGAAATGTCCATTTCGCACCTTTAGGGGCAAGTATTATGGTTTGAATTGATAATTAAAAGCACTTACCTACATTGCCTGCTCAAAGGCGGCGACCCTGCGCCAGCGTGTAACTAAGCGCTCATAACCTTGACCAGCGAGTGCGCCATCACCTGCTGCTAATCCGGCAAGTGATCTTGCCACATCCTCAATAGATGTATCGGCGTTTAATCCAGGCTCACCATTTTCAATTAATGTTTTCTCTAAATAAATAGCTAACCCGCCATAATCACATTCAACAATTGATTCACCATGAAAGATAGATAGCCACTCAAGAAGATCTGCGATCTCCTGCTCTATCGGGCCATTGCCAAATGCGTTAACAACTGATTGGTGAGCAAATAGACATCTCTGTTTTGCATTTGAGATTGAAGTTCTAAGGATTGTGTAGGGGCCATCCTCGTTTGTGCCGCGAAGGCGATCATTTGGTTCAAAGAGTGAAAACCACCTCGGTGGAATATTCCAGGTAGAGGTAATTATGTGTGAGACCTTATCTTCTACTACCTCTGAGTTAACAC
>Ga0209829_10002400_pt1 | contig 14263 bp, 7 predicted proteins | sample C_140205_EF_Meta_FD_187311 | JGI IMG/M metagenome (GOLD analysis project Ga0209829, IMG submission 187311) | Freshwater microbial communities from Lake Croche, Canada to study carbon cycling - C_140205_EF_MetaG (SPAdes) (version 2) | ecosystem: Environmental > Aquatic > Freshwater > Lake...
TGTTGCTGAACCGGTGGTTAGAGTCGGCGTGGTGAAACTTGTGACGAGAACGTTATCGAGGCTTATTTTAGGACGCGAACCTGCCGAGCCGACACCATTCGCATATTCGTAGAAACGAATTCTCGCGGTGGCATTGCCGCTGAAACCAGCAGGCAATGTTAACAGTGACTTGGAGCCAGACGCTGCGACACTGTTGACTACCGACACCGAAGCAGCTGAGAGCTTCGTCCAAGTGCTCCCATCCGTGCTTGTGTAAACCTCAAGTGTGGCACCTCGATCTCCAGTGCTGTTAAAGACACACGCATGATCGAAGCTTAAAGTTCCTGCCGTTCTTCCTGTGAAATTCAGAAGCAAATCGAGAGCGACAGAATTGCCATTTGCAGTCGTTCCGGTGGAGAGCATGACCAATGTTCCCGCAGGGTTACTTGACGAAGCAAGCCCACCTCTCTGAACTCCTCCACTAGTTGGAGTCGTGATGAATGTGCCCGACGATACGGTTGTTTTCACTCCATCCGGGATGGCACCGGTCGCATTAGTAGCGACACTTGCCCAATAATCCGCACCCGTTCCTGAGGTAAAGCCGTCGGCCCAGTTGGCGATATCAGCAAAGTCTGCCGAGTAGTCGCCCGAAGACATGAGATAATACGGCTTTGAAGCAGTGAATGCTGTGCTGGCAGTGGCGGTTCCATCGCCCGCTTCGTTGACTGCTCGGATCTGGATACTATAAGCGGTGCCGTTGACCAACGAAGTAATCACGATCGGACTGGAAGTCGAAGCTGGGGAGACTGCGGTAAAGGAGCTTCCTCCATTCGTTGAATATTTATAATTCGTGATGGCAGACCCACCGTCCGAGGCAGGCGCGGTGAATGCCACGCTGGCTTGACCAGACGCACTGGCGGTAATGCCAGTGATGGTAGGTGCACCGGGCACCGTGCGCGGGATCGCGGCTGTGCTTGTCGAGGGCGTTCCATCGCCAACGCTGTTCACTGCTACAATCTGCACATTATAGCTGGTGCCATTGGTTAGGCCGGTGATGAGAATCGGGCTGCTGGTCGATGCCGGGGAAACCGCCGTGAATGAAATCCCGCCGTTGGTTGAATATTTGTAATTCGTGACGGCCGACCCACCATTGGACGCCGGCGCGGTGAAGGCGACACTGAGCTGGGCATTGCCGGGTGTAATCGCGGTGATCGTTGGCGCGCCGGGAGCCAACGCGGTGATGCTGGCGCTGAGTGTGGGCTGGGTGACGGTGTAGTTGGCAGACGGTGCCGTGTAGCTTCCCGTTCGAGTCAGCGTTTTGTTCGTGCCCGCCACCGCATCCGCAAATGCCCAGGTGACCGTTCCTGTCACGTCAGGGAAAGCCTCTCCATTGACGAGGCCAGCATAAGCCGGCGTGCCCGTCACCGAGACGGTGGTGTTTCCATCATAAGTCTTATCGGCCGCCGTGAGCCCACTGATGGTCAATGCCTTTGCGGTTACCGTGCTGGAAGCGGTCGCGACGTTTTGGGTTGTCGCTCCGCCACCGGAGATGGAGACATTGCCGCTGTAGGGCGAGCCACTTACCGTCGCAGTCGCGGGCAATCGCACATAGATCGTGGTGCTGGCCACGGTGCTAGCGCTTGCGGCCAGGACGAGGCTGGAGGTGTAGGTGCCGCCGCTGCTCGTGGAAATCACGAAGGGTGAAGGCGCGGTGACGGTGAGGTCACCTGTCAGGAATCCACCCGAGACGCTGAAGCTCGATGGCGAGGCCGATGCCGTGCCATAGGTGGTGCTGACGGCTGACAGCGTGCCGATGGCCGAGATCGCCGGGCTGGCCGAAACGGTGATGTCTCCTGGGACATAGCTGATCTCATAGTTGCCAGCGGTGAACGTGCCACCAGTCGCTGCCGAGGCCACGACAGATCCCGAGTAGACATCTGCTACGGCCTCAGAAGCGGCTCCCGTGCCATACGTGATGGTCACCGAACCAATCGTTTCGCTATTCACCAATCCGCTGCTTGAGAACGCGGTGGAACCCGAGACTGGGCTGGAAAGCGTGGCTCCCTGGATCTTTGTGATCGGATTTGCGGTGATCGTCAGCGGAGCCACGGTGATGTTGGCCGTCAGAGAGGGCTGCGTCAGCGAGTAATAGCTCGCCTGAGCACCACCGAGCGTGTAGCCCGTCGTGGTGATGGATTTGGCCGTGCCGACCGATGCTGAGGTAAATGAGTAAACCGGACTTCCGCCGGGAGTCACGGTATCGCTGCCATTGACCCCGCTCAGTGCGGCGGTGCCCGTGGCGGTTGCTGCTGTGGTGCCGGTATAAACCTTGTTTACGCCCGTCAGCCCCGTGAGGGTCAAAGCCTTCGTGCTCACCGTGTTTCCGCTGGCCGCGGTGGTGATGTTGACCGTCGTCGCGTCCGTGCTGGTTAAGGCGATGGTTCTAGCGTTGTAAGTGCCTCCTGGCACCGCAGTGGCAGCGAGTCGCACACTCAATGTTCCACTGGCCGTTCCACCTGATTGCGTGAACGTGGCCGTGGCTCCATAGGTGGCACCGTCACTGGCGACTTCAAATCCAGTCGGAGCGGTTGCGGTGATGTTTGCGGTTAAATTACTTCCGCCCACACTAAAGGTTTGTGGCGCCGACTCGGTTCCGTAGGTCGTCGTGAACGCGCTGGCAGTCGCTACGCCGGTGATGGCGGGTGCGGCGGAAAATGATCCACTAAAGCGCAATGCATTTGCGCCGCCGAAGCCCCATCCGCCGGTGCTTGTCTGACCACTGGCGTAGTAGCGAATGGTGATGGTGGTCCCAGCGGAAACATTCTGGAGCGCTGTGATCCCGCTCAGGGAAACTTGGGACATGGTCAACGAGGTTGACTGAACGGGAGATCCTATCAACGTGAAGGTCGATCCATCGAGGCTGTAAGCAAATTGGCTTGTGACGCCGGGCGATGCATAAAAGGTATTTGTTCCAACAAAAGTTGCATCGATCGCCGCAAGCGAGACCTTGTAGCCGCTCGCGGCTGTGAGTGTGGTCTGGAAATAGTCCGTATTGGCCGTCGAGATGCCATTGTTCTGAAACCCGACGGTTCTAAAAGAATTGCTGCCAGGGCTTGATGCAGCTCCTGACCCGCGGGTTAAGGAAGGAGTTGCGCTCAAGTTTGTCCCCGTTGTCGTTGCTGACTGAGTAACCTGATCGCTGATCCCTGTTAAATCCCAAGCGGCTACAGTGACGGTCGGCACGGTCACCGTGAGCGTTTGCGGCACCGAGGTAGCGGCGCTGTAATTGCCGTTGCCCGCTTGCGAGGCGGTGATGGTGGTCGTGCCGGCACCCCGGATCGTGACGGTTGAACCGGACACCGTGGCGACGGCCGTGTTGCTGCTCGCGTAAGCGACGGTGAGCGTGGAACTTGCCGTGCCAGTGAGGGCAAATGGCGCATCGGTGGTCAACTTGGCGGCGAGGGCAGCGAAGGTAATGGTCTGCGTGGCTTGGGTAATATTGCCCGTTAGGCCCGTCGGCTGAGTGAGGGTGTAGTTCGCCGCATCAGCACCGCCGAGTGTCAAAGCGGTGGTTACGGCGATGCCGTTGGCCACATTGACATCGGCAAAAGTTCCTCCGCCAGAGACCGTTACGGTGTCTAGCGCGATCACTCCCACCAAGCTCGCTCCGGTAATGGTCGCCGCAGCGGCACCATCATACGACTTGCTGGTCACGCTGGCTCCGGTGACTGTCAAGGCCACGGAGGTGATATCTGCCGTCAATCCTGTAGGCTGGGTGATGCTGTAGTTGCTGGAGGGCGCCTGGTAGCCGGTGACGGTGATTGGCTTGGCTGTGCCGACTGTCTTGGTCGCAAAGCTCGCGGCTGCGGTGCCGGAAACCGAAAAGCTTTCACCATTGGCCAGGCCGACATAAGCAGGCGTGCCGGAGAGGGTCGCCGTCGTGGTGCGATCGTAAGCCCGGCTCACCCCGGCGAGACCGCTGAGGGTCAATGCCTTCGCTGCCACCGTGCTGGAAGCAGTCGCGACGTTTTGGGTTGTCGCTCCGCCACCGGAGATGGAGACGTTGCCGCTGTAAGGTGAACCGCTTACCGTCGCGGTTGCGGGCAGGCGCACATAGATCGTGGTGCTGGACACGGTGCCAGCGCTTGCGGTCAGGACGAGGCTGGAGGTGTAGGTGCCGCCGCTGCTCGTGGAAATCACGAAGGGGGAAGGCGCGGTGACGGTGAGGTCACCTGTCAGGAATCCACCCGAGACGCTGAAGCTCGATGGCGAGGCCGAGGCCGTGCCATAGGTGGTGCTGACGGCTGACAGCGTGCCTGTGGTCGAGATCGACGGGTTGGCCGAAACGGTGATATTTCCATTCACATAACTGATGGAATAGTTGCTAGCGGTGAACGTGCCACCAGTCGGCGCCGAGGCCACGACAGATCCCGAGTAGATATCAGCCGCCGCGTCAGAAGCGGCTCCCGTGCCATACGTGATGGTCACCGAACCAATCGTTTCACTATTGACCAATCCGCTGCTCGAGAACGCGGTGGAACCCGAGACCGGACTGGAGATTGTCGCGCCCTGTTGCTTTGTGATATTGTTCGCCGTGATCGTGAGCGGCGCTGCGGTGATGTTTGCCGTCGGTGAAGGCTGCGTAAGAGAATAGTTTGTCGAGGGTGCCGTGTAGCCGGTGATAGTGATTGACTTGCTGGAGCCGACGGCAGCCGTGCTGAAGCTCGCAACCGGTGTCCCAGTCACCGAGAAAGATTCGCTATTCGCCAGCCCGCTGTAAGCTGCGGTGCCAGTAAAGGTGGCTGAGGTGGTGCCGGTGTAGACTTTGTCAGTGCCGGTGAGGCCGGTGATCGTGAGGGCTTTGGCGGTGACGGTGCTGGACGTGGTTGCGACGTTGACGCTAGAAGCTCCAGAGCTACTCAGAACGATATTGCCGGAATAAGGCGAGCTTGCGACGGTAGCGGTCGGCTTCAACCTAAGGTAAACCGTAGTCGAGGCGATCGTGCCTGACGCGCCAACAGTGAGGGTATCAGCGTAGCCTGATCCACTCGTTAGCGACACTTCAAAGGCGGACGTAGGAGGCGTCACCAAGATGCCAGCTGCCATGTTAGCGCCGGAAACGGAAAAAGTAGTCGGCGATGCGGAGGCGGTTCCGTAAGTGGTGTTGACGGCGGCGGGGGTGCCTGTGGTGGAGATTGTGGGGCCTACTGCGGCAGTAGTTCCGGTAATTGTGAAATCTTTGCAGCGAACTGTTTGGGAAGCTGTTATAGTGTCGCTGCCGCCCTTATAGATAAAAACCCTGACATAAAGAGTTTGACCATTATTGACCGCAATGGAGAGAGACGATCTTGTCGTTGTGGCAGCGGTGGATGAAAGCGCAAAGGTTGCGCCGACAGAAACAGGTGAAGTGAATGAAGAACTTAGAGAATACTGAATCTGACCTGTTGCTGATTGAGACGAAAGATTATTGGTTGTGGCGATGCTTGTGACCGTAAGGTTGTTTCCACTCGTTGGAGAAACCGCAAACTGGTAATAGTCATTAGCATCAAGCCCAGTTGTGCCCCATCCGGTGGAGCTTACTCCATTGGACGTAAACGACATCGCTCCAATACCAGAGCCTCCAGCCTGCGCCCCGCCTGTTACGGCCCCAGTGACGGAAGCATTAGCGTTTGTGGTTAATGCCCAAGCAGAAGAGGCTGCCTGCCCCCAAGCCGTCCCATTCCCCAACAACCCGAAAACCACCGCCAGCAAAGCGAGGCTGGAGCGGAGGAAGGAAGGGATTGCGGATTGCGGATTGCGGATTGCGGATAGATCGCAGCGGGAAAGCGCAGAGCCGGGTGCAAGGAGGGCGGGGCGGGAAGAATTCATGCGGTTTGGAGTTGGATTTGTGAGTCGGAATGGACGAAGCATGGAAGCGGGGGAGGAAGGGGAACGTGAGTGGCGGGGAAAGCGGCGAAAGTTGATGGCTGGGCTGGGAGGGCTTGGAAGAATTTTCAGCAATGAAGACTCCCGGGGCTTTGGAGGGTAGAAAGACCGGGTGACAATTCTGTAAGCATGGGATCAGGCGGCGCTGGGAGTGTTTGGATCGGGGGGTGGGAAATGAGAGGCAAGCCCACCCATCAGCAGAGCCCAAGCCACTGTGAGACACCGAGCACATCCTTCCATGAAAGTGACTCATCCTTTCACGCCGATTCCATGCATCCTGGTGATCAGGCATCCAGCTCTCTGCTGTCTCCTGGTCTTCCGGCGTCTTTGCGGTTCAGGAAACTGCCGCATCCACCTTGGAAGGAAGATGGAAAACCACGAAGGTCACGAAACATATTGACAATCAAAGATTTCTGAATCGTTACGAACTCATTCATCAGGTGAGCGCTCAGACAGCCATCATTCCGTGTTCTTTCACACCCTCTCGTGACTTTCGTGGTGGGTATTTCTGCCCCGTGGCCTCGAGCGCCATGGCGACTCTCTGAACAGTCGCGTCGATTGACGTCCAATCGCGGTTCCAATGGTCCGTTCTGGCTCAATCCGCGCTCAGGAACTTGAAGTCGCGGAAGTTGACCGTGTGGAGATTGCCCTCGGCGTCGTCGTAAAGGACGACGACGTAGTTCCCCACATCGCCGATCGGGATGGGCTCCATGTCCTTGTCGTTCACGCGAATCGGGGCGTAGCCCTCGGGATAGTGGATGGTGGCCTCACCAATCATCAGGCGCTTCACGAAGACCTTCTCCCACTTGCCGGCGGGGTCGCGGAGCTCGGCCTTGACCTCCGGTTGGCCAGAGACGGAAATGAACGAGGCGCTGCGACCGCTTTCCGTCTGCTTCTGTTTGAGCCGGAGAATGCGGATGACAAAGTGGGCCGGGTCCTGGTCGGTGGCGGGCACCATTTCGGCGAAGGGAATCAGCGTGACGGTCTGATCCTTTTCCACCGTGACCTTGCTGGTGCCATCCTTGACGCCTTCGCGGCGGATCGTGACGGTGTGATTGCCCGGTGTGAGGCCGATGCCTCCGGTGACGGCTCCGAACTTGTAGCCGGGCTCGTAAACGTCGGAGCCATCGAGGAGGACCTTCACGTTTCCGGTGCCGGGCGCCACAGTGTTGGCGATGCGGATGAAACAGACTGGCGGTGGCCCTTCCTTCCCGGTCTGGGCCAGCAGCAGCGGGCTGGTGGCGGCGAGGAGCAGGGGGAGCGCCATAGAGAAGAGGCAGCGGCCCGCACCGATCAGGCCGCGATGGGGATCAGAAATCGTTTTCATTGAGGATGGAGACACGGAATTTGGTGGCATCGATGGATCCGTCGCTTTTACGCACCCCCGGATCGGAAAACACGGTGAAGGCCTTGCGAACCTCGGCGAGGATTTCCGGCGAGGCGTTGGTGACAGCCGTGGGGGAAAGTGCTTGGCCGACCACCCAGACGCGGAAGTTTCGTGAGCGCACAGTGGAGGCTTCGTAAACCCGACCGAAGACTTCTTCGGCGGCGGCATCGGACCACTGGACCTTGTTCTTGTCCGGGTAGCGGTCGGAATTCCCAAACACCGGCTTGCCATCGGCTGCGTTGACGCAGGCCAGCTCGGACGGGGAGGCGTAGGGCCTGCCGAGGATGATCGCGTCCGCGACGAGGTCGGCCTCGGTGGAGGTCGTGGGAGCCGACAGGGTGGAGAGGACCTGGATGGCCGGAGCCATTCTGCCGTCGAAGGTGTCGGAGGTCCGTTTGGAAAGCTTCGGGTCCATCAGCAGAAGGCCGGCCGCCATGGCGCGGAGGCTTTCGCGTGAGGCGGTGTTGATGTTGACATGGCCTTCGATCCTCACGACCGGACCTTCCCGCAGGGCCTTGTCGGTGGAGCGGGATTTCCCGGCATGAAAGAGGTCGAGCAGGCGGGCCGCGTGGTCTCCTGGCATCAGGAGTGGGGCATGGAGAGAGGGCTGATCGAACAACGGGTGCTCGGGGCGGCCGATCCTGAGGGTGTTGCCACCGCCCATGTAAATGGTTGAGGAATTTCCAACCTGCACCGACGGCCAAGGGATGCCTGCGGCGGGCATGATGCCGGCCGAGGAGATCGGAATTCCATTGTTGCTCAGGGTCTGCGAGTTCAGCCCGGAAGAGGGATCGAAGGTCGGGACCCACATGATCGGATCGTAAAGACGACCCAGTTCGGTGGCGCTGTAAAACCGTCCGCGATCGGAGAGGTAGGTCAACGATTCACCCGGCTGCGGCAGCGAGGAATTCGTGATCGTGGTCGGATCGAAGGCCGGGCCGGTGCCGTTGCTGGGAGGACTGGTGTCGCCCTGTCGCGCCGTGCTCCAGCCGCTGTTCCAGCTGGGGACCTCGACGTCATGACCACCATCCGGCCACTCGGAGGGAATCACGCGGCCATAGGTCTTCGGTTTGGTGCCGCCGTCGGTGGAATAGATGGTCTTGAAGCGGATGTTGCGACGGTTCGGGCTGATGTTTTCGGGAAATGAATTCTCGCCCAATGGAATGCCATTGACCGGCCCGACCGCGCCGCCCTTGAAGGGAATGTAATGGGCAATGCGCGGGTCCCCCATGTTGTTGATGAAGTCGCCGAAGGGCCCGTAACTGTGGCCCGGGATGCCGGCTTTCCCGAAGTATTTCTTGAACGACGCGTTGAAGGTCAGTCCGGTGCTTTCTCTCGTGATCGCGGGGATGCGCTCCACCTCTTCGTCATTCCATTTCATGCTCAACCCGGCGGCCCCGAGGTTCTCGCTGAGAGTGAAATTCGCACCGACCGAGCCGCTGCCGATGTTGATGCTGTAGCGGGCCGTTGCGAATTTCACGAAGCGATACTCGCCGGCCTTCAGGCTCACCGCCTGGGGCTTCGACCAGTAGCGACCGCCCTGCGAGACAAGGTCGTGCGAGCACTGGATCGGATCGCCGAGCAGGGTCGGATCGTCAAAGCGGGTTCCTGCCGGGGCCGCGCCAATGGGCGGCAGGGTGAGTCCCACCTCATAGCTCATTGCGGCCTGCCCACTGATCGGGAGGTTGGTGTGATTGAGCATCTCGGCGAAAAGGATGAACTCATAGTTCATGATCTTGCTGGTGCCCTTGGTCACGTAGCCGAGGTAGTTGATGTCCATCACAATCTCGCTGATCATCGGGCTGGCTCCGAGGCCGCGGTAGGTGCCGATTTTTACGATCGGCTTGTTGCCGGTGGCCGCGTAGCCGATGGCGCTGGCGGCGAGGGTCTTGAGATAGTCTTCTCCGAAGCCGCCCTTGCGGTTCTTGAACAGGGGCAGGGCGGTATCAATCCACGAGGCCATCTCGGTGACAGCGCTGTCCGGTGACTTGGCCAGCAGGGCATTCAGATTCAACTTCGGCTTTCCGAGCACCGTGGCGGAAACCCCTTGAGCGAAGGGCACCAGCGGCTGCTCGTCGTATGGCTGTATCGTGGCGGTGAGATTTTCCTCCACCGCGCGGGCCTTCGTATCCACCAGGCGACCGGCCGCATCGCGCGTCATGGGTGGCTTGATGCCTGCGGCCGCCAAGGTGGACTCCGGTGAAATGAGCATCTTCCGGTTGTCGATGATGGTTTGGTCGAGCGAGGAGGTGTCCTTCACCGAGGCCGCGGGATCGAGCGCGTAAAGCGCGACCTGATTCAAGGTCGGCTCCTGGTCACGACCATCGGCTCCGATCGCCGAGGGCGCGGCATTCAGACCTGGCGCTGGAAATTTCGCCTCAGGGGAGGTATCGCCGGAAATCCACCCAAAGCGTTTGTGGGCTCCGCCCATGTCTTTGGTGTTGCCTGCGGTTCCGGCATCGAGGCGGCTTTGCAAATCCTCCACCCAGAAGGCGTAGCGGGCGATCAACTGGCCCTTCTTGTCGGTCACCGGAATCCAGGCGAGTCGTGCCTTGTCGAGATACGGCGAGGTCGCGACATCGATCGAGGCTCCGCCGCTGGTGGTGACCAGTGCTTCGACGGCGGGCGCGGTGAGCTTGGGGGTGTCGGCTGGCGGTGAGGCTGCACTGAAAAGCGGGAGGTAGCGGAACGAAAGGCCACCGGACGCGGACTTGCCACGGGCGATGAACAAATTCGGCGCGGGGGTTTTTCCGGTTTCAATCGGAGCCTTCAGGGCGGACTGCACCACCAGGAAATCGTCGTTCGCCGTCTCAGTCCTGAGCACGGAGACCACCTCCTGAAGGCCTGCCTTGGCGGTGAGTTCCGCACGCTCCTGGTCGAGGTAGGAGCGCGCGGTTCGGCGCTCGATGCCGACGAGGAGCAGCAGGCCGACGGCAAGCACCAGCAAGGCCGCGGTGATCACCAGGACCGCCGGCAGGGTGAACCCCGCGCGCTGCGGGAGAGTGGTGCGTTCAGCGGACTTCATCATTTCCAAATCGGATCAGGCTCCCGAACATTTCCAAGCTGCGATTCTTGGCGGCATTTTCCGGTTTCCCAAGCAGTTTCCCAGCGGTTCCTCCGCCATCCCAGTCATTGGAATTTGAAAGTTTGGCCGAGAGATCCTTGCGGGCGATCACCAGCTTCACGTCCACCGCCTGGGGCGAGAGCCCCGAGGTTTTCACCCAGTCCTGCCACTTTCCTGCGGCATCGCGTGTTTTGGGACGGGCTTCGAACGACACCACGCCAAACGCGATGGGCTCATCCACGCTGCGCGGCACGAAAAGCGGGGTGATGTTACCCGCCTTGATCGCATCGAAGGTTTCCGAGCTTTCCCGGAATCCGCGCATCAGGCAGCGGACCGTGCGACCGCTGGCCACCAAATCCTTCACGTAGTAGTGAATGGCGCAGACATCGCCAATGCGGCCCGCGGTGGACTGGGCGTCCGCCGGCTGGAGGGCTACGAATCCCATGCGATCCCTCGCCCAGCCGGAGCCATTGACCTCGAAGATCTGGTCAGCTTGATAGCGGGCGGTCGAGAAATCGGCGGAAACCTGACTCAGCACGGCCCGGGCCTCGCGCTCGGCGGAGAGCGCACCGCCGATCCGGTCATACCCGGCACCCGTGCGACCCAGCACGCCCACCGCCAGCAGCAGCACGATGGTGCCGATGGTCATCGAAGCCAGCAGCTCGATCAACGTGAATCCGGAAGCTCGTTGGCGCTGGTGGCTCATGGAGTCCTGGTAAAGAAATCCAGTTTCGTCCTCCTGGCAAGCGGCGCGGCAGCGGGAAACTCGATGCTGATGTGGATCGAACGCATCGGCGCGGATCCGGCTTTCGCCGCCAGCACCTCGCCTTCGACCATGGCGATGTAGCGCACGTCCTGATCATTCATGCGCTTCAAGCCGCTCGTGTAAGCCGCCTTGTCCACCGCTCCGAGCGACTGGCCGCTGGCGTTGAAGGCGATGCCGAACAGTGCGCTTGCTGGCGGAAACGCGGTGCCGAGCGGGGTGGCGGGAAACACCGAGCTCTTGCCATCCGCCGCCGCTTTCAGCTCATCGAGGCAGGTCGGGACCATCCACCCGGAGCGGGTCTCCGCCGACGCGGAGGTGCCGCTGTTTCCAGACTCGACCAAGGCTCCGAGGACCAACGGGATCGCCAGCGCCAGCACGCCGACGGAGACGATCGCCTCGATCAGGGAAAAGCCGCGGGTGGATGGGGTGGATGGGAAGGTTTTCATCAGTCAATTCTCCAGGGGCGTGCGACCATGCGCCCGATTTGAAGCCGGTTCTCCGAGACACCCTTGGAAGCTCCACGCAGGTCCGGCATGGCCTTGCCTCCGCGGTAGCCGCCCTCGGCGATGCGCAGCACGACCGGGTCCGATCCGGTGGGCCACTGCAGTCCGCCGCGGGGAGTGAACGCGATGGCGTGGACGGTCGCTTCGATCTGCTTGCCGCCGGAAACATAGCGAACCGTCAGCTCGGGGAGGTCATAGGGGTTGCGGATGCCTTCGTAGGCGCCACCGTAGGGAATCGCCCCCGTGGGGATCGCCTGCCAGCGGCGCAGCAAGGTGGCGTCCACCGTGGTCGAGGAGTTGGGCCAGGTGGTGACCTTGAAAAGCCCGAGTCGGCAACGGTCGTCGGTGGTCGGAAGGTCTCCGGGCTCGGCGATCGCCAGAATCACGGTGCAGCGCGACGTAATCGCGGTGGAACGGGCCTGCTCGATCGTCGCGGCCAGAGCGTCGGTGGCGGTTTTCCGCGCTTGGGCGGAAGTCCCGCCAAGGATCTTGATCCCAATTGCCAGCAAGATGGAAATGACAGCAATCACCGTCAGCAGCTCGATAAGCGAGAAAGCTGCTTTCCTGTGAGGCGGGGGGGATGTCCGGATTCGGGTCACAAAGCTGAAGATTCGGTGGCCTGCAGTGCAGGGGCCGTGCCAACACGTAGTAAACACAAGTAGCCTTGCCCTGCAAATTTCAACCCAGCAAACGACCCGGCGTGACGATCTCGCCATCTTGGGGCCCTCCTCCCCTGGATTTCGCGGGATCGCGGGCAAAAAAGCCCCCAATCAAGAGGGGCACGGGCGGCTCACCCGTCATTCATCGTTGACGGGCGAGCCGCCCGTTCCCCTCTTTTACTTCGCCAAGCTCCTCCAGAATCCCCGACTGGTGGCGCAGGAGCAGCGAGTAGTGCCCCTCGTTTTCAAACCACCGGCCCTCCGCGTTCGGCACTCGGGCGGAAATTTCACGTGCCATGTGGATCGGGATGTTCCGGTCCAAGGCGCCGTGCCAGAATTTCACCGGAACCTGGATCGTGGAGAAATCCATGTCCCAGGGATCGAGGTAAACATCGGCATCCGCGACCACGCCGCGACCGCCTTGCCGGACGGCTTCGCGGAAGATGTTGAAGTAGGTCTCGTAGCCCCCGGCGCTTTCCATGGCCGTCCGATCCTCCTTCGGCAGCGAACGCATCAGCCAGCTCATCGGAGGACAGTTGGGATGGATTTTTGAAAAGGGTCGTGAGAGGTTCACCAATCCTTCCAGCAACCATGGCGCGCGCTTTCTAACACCCAGCAGTGAACGGTAGGCCCAGAGCATTTTCGAGCGATCCGGAAACTCGGCCAATGGTGGCGCACCACAAACGACGGACACTTTCTCCACCCGATGCGGAAGCCACGCCGCACACGACAAGGCATAGGGTCCGCCGCCCGAATAGCCGAGCACGCGGAAACGATCGATCCCGAGGTGATCGGCCAGTCCGGAAACCGTCACCGGCCAATCCGAGAGCGCACGTTTCCCGGCGAAGTCCGAGCGTCCCAGCCCGGGCCGATCCGGAGAAATGATTCGCAGTCCCAGCCGCTTGGCCTCGGCATCGAGGACCTTGCCCTGAAGACGCGAGCTCGGCCAGCCGTGGAAGAAGAACAGCGGCAGCCCGGCTGGATCGCCATACTCCGCATAGCACAGCGCCCGACCCTCCGGATCGGTCCAGTAGCGTTCATCGTGGGAATCCTCGATCACGGGGCGGACCTTACACGAACCCGGCAGCCTGCGGAAATTTTTGTCCTTCCGCCAAATGCGACGGACGAACGGGATCTAGTCTCTGGCTTTTCCAGCCGATTTCACAGTGCAGGTAAAGCTCATGCCGATAGGGAAACGCCATCGAAAAGTCAGTCTTGTTCTTTCCCCCTATTTTCTCCTTCCGCCACCAGGCCGGTCGGGTGAGTTTGCAGCATGCCTGAGACATCGAAAGCCGGCCCCGCAGCCGCCACTGCGCTGGTGGTGGCGAGCATGATCGGCACCGGGGTGTTCACCTCGCTAGGCTTTCAGTTGTTGGAGTATCAGGCCGCGCCGCCGATCCTGATGCTTTGGATCGTGGGTGGGCTGACCGCGCTCTGCGGCGCGCTCTGCTATGCCGAGCTGGCGAGCCTGCTTCCGAAGTCGGGCGGCGAGTATCATTATCTGAGCGAGATCTATCATCCGGCCTTTGGGTTCATGTCCGGACTGCTTTCGGCGGTGGTCGGGTTCGCTGCGCCGACGGCGCTCAGTGCACTGGCGATCGGTGGCTACGTGCATGCCAGTTTTCCCGTGATCCCTGTCCAGGCCGTGGCGGTGGCCGTCATTCTGTTAGGCACGGCCGCGCACTCGGTGAGCACCTCGACCAGCGCGCGCGTCCAGACGGCGGCGACGGCCCTGAAGTTGCTGCTGATCCTTTCCTTCCTCGTCGCCGCGGCATTGCTGCCGGGAAAGGGTGACATCGAGTGGTGGCAGCCGGTCAGCCAGACCCAGCGCGCGATGCTGGAGCCGACCTTCGCCTCGGCGCTGCTGTATGTTTTCTACGCTTACAGTGGTTGGAATGCGGCCGTGTATGGATTGGAGGAATGGGATCGACCGGAAAAAACCGTGCGCCGTGCGCTGATCGGCGGGACCTTGATCGTGAC
>Ga0209829_10002402_pt1 | contig 14256 bp, 9 predicted proteins | sample C_140205_EF_Meta_FD_187311 | JGI IMG/M metagenome (GOLD analysis project Ga0209829, IMG submission 187311) | Freshwater microbial communities from Lake Croche, Canada to study carbon cycling - C_140205_EF_MetaG (SPAdes) (version 2) | ecosystem: Environmental > Aquatic > Freshwater > Lake...
GTGGCATCCATAGAAGCAAATGTATAGGACGAATACCCGAAACCGTCCAGCCGGCTGTGTCAATAAACTGGTAGCGCGTACGGGACTCGAACCCGTGCGCCAGCCTTGAGAGGGCTGTGTTTTTCTGTGTAGGGATATTTTTCTTGGCGAATACTTGACATATAGGGCCCTTTTTCACATCTTTGCATGGTCATGCGTAAAACTACACTCGCCATCAAGAAAACCAAGGTCAAGGGGGTCACTTACTGGCAAGTCACCCTTCCGCAAGTCGGCGGGGGCAGGGAGCGCAGAACCTTCAAGGCAAAGAAGGACGCCGAAACCTTCCTCGATCAATCAGCAACTCAGCAGGAGAATTACGGGACAGCCGCCCTCTCCATCTCCGAAAAGTTCCGAGTCGAGGCTGTAGCGTGTGCGGAAAGACTTAAGAAGCACGGGGCCAGCCTTACCAAAGCAACCGATTTCTACCTTTCCCACCTTGAGACTACCGGAAAAAGCGTACCCGTTGCCGATGCAGTCGCCGCCTTGTTGAAGGTCAAGGAAGGCGCAGGGGTGAGTAAGCTATACCTTCGGGATCTCAAGTGGAGGCTTAGCAAGGTAGCCAACGCCTTCCCGGAAAAGCAGATTTCGCAAGTTACCACCGAAGACCTTCAAGGCTTCCTTGTGGGGCTAGGCATCAAAAAGCCGGTGGGAGCCGTGACGACCAACACTTTCCGACGAGACATCCGCACCCTATGGGGATACTCGGATAAGCGGGGATGGGCTAAGAAAGAAGTTGCAGGGAATACCGAAGCATCGAAGGCTGTCCAGAAGAAACCAGACATCTTTACCCCTCTGCAAGCCGCTGCTTTAATCAACGCTTCCAAGGACGACGACATTCTCGCCTTTCATGCCATCGGGCTCTTTGCAGGGCTCCGTGTTGCTGAAATAGGGCGATTAGATTGGAGTGATGTGGACATCTTAGGGGGGCATATTGAGGTTACAGCCGCCAATTCCAAGACCCGCACCCGTCGGCTTGTGCCGATCCAAGAAAACTTGAAGGCATGGCTTGAACCCATTGCCAAGACATCCGGGCCTATCATCTCCGCAACCGCAAACCCGAAGACTGACCGCCCCCATTCAGCAAAACTGACAGCGAATGGAAAGCCCAACAGCAAATTTGAGAAGACAGGCGAGCCCGAGTCATTCCGCCGCCGCCAAGAGGCTACTAGAACCGCCGCAGGGCTTAAGAAATGGCCTGTGAACATCATGCGCCACAGCTTTGTGAGTTACCGGCTGGCAGAAACCCAGAATGCAGGAAAGACCGCCCTGGAGTCGGGACATGATCAAGAAGTGCTTTTTGCCCATTATCGGGAACTGGTGAAACCGGCTCAGGCAAAGACTTTTTGGAGCATAGAGCCAGAAAAATCGGATAAAATCACTTCGATTAAAATGGCTTAAATCATCTTTCAGAAACTAACTTATCCCCTCTATCGGTATCTTTACAGATCCAGTATATATGGGGATCTACAAGCTATTCTTCGGGGGTTATATAGCCACTAAAGCATCAAGTGGGACATCTAAAAAAACGGAATGGAGTGTAAGTCGATTCATTTTATTTGCAGAAAACAAAATTTTTAATTGACTCATGTTAAGTATGTAAGTACTCCTTGGTGCATGTCCCTAACATCCACCAAACATCCCAATAGCGTTATTGCGCTATCATCCATCTCCCCCTTGTTAGACACTAAGAGGGACATATCGCGGAAAGCTCAAGTGAGTCTCCGAACTATTGACCTTTGGGTCAGAAACAAGCGCATTCCTTCAATTAAGCTTGGCCGGGCAATTAGGTTCCGCTGGAAAGACGTAGAGAACGCTCTTTTGAAATATCAGCGTAACGCCATCTAACCCCCTTCCCGGTAAGCCGAGGCCAAAAAAAGCCCGGCGAGGACTGCGAATCCTGCACCGGGCAATAACACTTAACGATGTTAACCTTTTCACAATCTAAGCCGCCCGTCAATCCCTTGGAGTGGCTCAGGGAGGCCGTCCGCTTGTTCCGCCTCGGTTTCCGTACTCGGGAGCGTCGCCACATAAAGGCCGGGCTTCGGATCGTCGTTGCAATCGTTTCGCGTGTGGGAGGCTTACTATGAGCGCAACCTTCACCGACATTGAAGCCGAAAAGGTCATCGTCGGATGGATGGTTGCCGGGCATGGCTTAGAAGCAATCCGAGATCATTCCCCCGACATCCTTCCAGAATGGTTCGACGCTCTTGCGCCGATATATAGGGCCGCTTGTGAGATTGAAAAAAAGGACTCCGTAAATGGGATGACCTTAACCGATCATCTCATGCAGACGGGGCAGCTTGTTAATGTTGGAGGGCCTTCGGCACTTGCCCTTGTGGACTCCGTTACAAGTAGGGGGATAGCTTCCGAAGCCATTCTGGGGCAATGCCTGGACAAGCTCCGCAAGCTCTACGGAAAGAAGTGTGTTGCCGCCCTAGCTGATGACATGGCGGGGGGGATGACTCCCGCTGAGGCTATCAAGCTCCTTGAAATGCTTCCCACGGAACAATCGGGGGGGAGGCTTAAAAACCGCCGCTTCAATCTACTCAACCCGCCACCGAAGGCCGTTCCCGTTCTTTCCCTAGTGGGTCAAGGAATCTGCACCGCTGGAAACCTTGCCGTCATTACAGGGCAAGCCAAGGCGGGGAAATCGGCGGTTATTGGCGCAACGCTCGCAACCTTGCTCGATAACAAGGAACACCTCGGAATCCTTGCCGAGAATCACAAGGGCCGGGCCGTGATTCATTTTGATACAGAGCAAAGCCGTTACGACCATCACCAGCTTGTGAGGCGAGCCTTACACCGCGCAGGGGTCAAGGAGGCTCCCGCATGGCTCAGGAGTTACACGCTCGCCGATGTCCCGACTAACGAGCGTAGGGCCGCATTAATCGCTGAAATGAGTGCCGCCCGTTCGGATCATGGCGGGATTGCTTTAGTGATCGTTGATGGGGTAGCCGACCTCTGCAATGACCCTAACGACTCGGAAGAAGCCTTCGGATTAGTAGATGAGCTGCACCGCATGGCAATTCGATTTGATTGCTCTATCCTGCTTGTTCTCCATCTCAACCCCGGAACCCAGAGTGCTAAATCTCGCGGACATCTCGGAAGTCAACTAGAGCGGAAGGCTGAGGCCGTAGTTACGCTGGAAAAAGTAGGTGATGAGGTTTCCGTGTGGCTTGCTAACGCCCGTCATGGATATTTGCCAAAGGGCCAAGGGCCGCGCTTCGGGTGGGATGATGAGGCCGGGCAGTTCGAGGTGATAGCCGGAACGCGCAAGGAGGCTGTAGCCGCAGCGAAGGCCGCTCAGGAGCGTGAGGAGCTAATGAGGGTAGCCGAGCTGGTAAATCGCAATGGCCCAAGGAAGGCCGGGCAGTTCATTAAGGACATCGAAGGGCTTGAAAAAGTCTCTCGACCTACCGCCGAACGCCGCTTCGCAAAAATGAAGGATACCTCACTCATACATCAAAATCTCAACGGGACATGGGAGATGGCTGCATAAGAGAAAAACGCCCTCTTACCTCACTACATCAAAAGCACATCATGAACACCTCACACCCTTTTTCACCTCATACATCAATACATCAAGCCCCCTATATAGGGGGGCTGATGTGTGATGTGCCTTTTATTGAGGTAAAGAACCAGCGCTTCCCGTCGCTGAAGTTTCCGTGCCTTGACCTGTCCGAAGAATGGAAGCCGACGATTATTGTCGATAGCCGGGAACAAGATCCCCTCGCCTTCTCATTCCCCACCATTACCGACGGCCTTTCAACGGGAGATTACTCCATTGCCGGTCTTGAAGATGATTTTGCCGTGGAGAGGAAAAGTATCAGCGACTTAGTGGGAAGCCTCACCTCCGGGCGTGATCGCTTTATGAGAGAGCTTCAACGCCTGCAAGCCTACCCATTTCGCCGACTCCTAATCATCGGAACCGAGGAAGAGGTAGCTCAGGGAAATTGGAAGCACTCCAAGGCCAACCCTACGGCAATCCTCCATAGCCTTCACGCCATCGAAGCAAGGGGCATTCCTATTGCCTACGCATCAAACCCAGCTACAGCGGCATCCCTGGTCGAGCGTTGGGCATTCTGGAAGGTACGGGAAGTCATTCGTAGCGCAGGAAGGGCAATCAATGCACAACCAAATCTGTAGAACATGGCATGGGTAGCATTCAAAAACACCTCTCGCTACTACCGCAAGGTTCGGGATGGGAAGAAGGTTCACTCCATCTACCTGGGCAATGGCGCAGCTGCAGAAGCTGCCGCCAAAACCGTTGAGGATGCGGCCAAAGAGCGAGCGGCCTTACGTGATACCAAACTCAAGGACAAGGCTCTCGACGACAGGATCAATGCCCTTATGAGCCAAGGATCAGCATTAACCGCAGAAGTTTTAACCGCAGCAGGATTTCACCAATACCAACGCCAATGGAAACTCAAGACACCCCGATCACAGAACTAACCCCAACCGTAAAGAAGTCAGCCTCCAAGGACTTCAAGCGACTTCACGCAAAGCTGGGAAGGGCAGCGGACAAGGCAAGGGGCAAGGATGTTACCGCCCTGCGACAACTGGTGGTTGATAATCCAGACGTACTGCCGCTTGGGTGGACAATTCACGAGACCCTCCGAGGTGATATGATCAAAGGGGTTATAACGGACGGGGCCAGCAGGGCCCTCATGCTTGGGGAAGTAGATCGTTGGAGGAATGAACTCGGATACCTCACAGCCCCCGCACTTGAGCAAATCCACATGGATACCATTGTGACGTGTCGGCTACGGCTGGCAATTTTAGAGTTCCAGCAGATCGCCGCTCAAAAGACGGGGAAGATCCCCGTGATCGAACACACTGACCGACTTCTCTCCTCGGCGCATCACCGACTCAATAAAGCGGTAGAATCGCTAGCAAGGGTCAGACTCCTCGCAACCCGCGCCCCAGTCTTTCAATTCAATGTGGCAACACATGGAGGGCAACAGGTGAATGTTGCTTAGGCGAATCATGACCAAAAGAAAACCCATCCCCGATGAAGGAGATGGGTCTGCTGTGAAAGGATTCAGAATCTTCTTACTTCACCGTGAGAGTCTGGGTTCCAGTGGCGGGACTGAAATACACGTTCCCAGCCTGTGATGCCTTGATCGCACTCGTCCCCTTGCCTTGAAGCAGGAGGATATTGTTGGAAACAATCGCAACAGCAGTATTGTCACTTGAGTAAGTGATGGGTGTTAGTTTGGCTGAAGAAGTTGCGTTGAGTGTCAGCGTCTTGAATACGGAATATGTCTGTGCGGGAATTGCAGGGAAACTGAGCGTTTGGATTCCCTTGTTCACGATGAGAGGCTGTGAAGCCGTAACGGGATTCCAAAGAGCATTACCAACTTGGGAAGCAGTGATGGTTGTTGAGCCTGACCCAATCAGCGTCAGGATGTTATTGGAAACGGTCGCAACTGCTGTGTTACCGCTGATCTGGATAACTGGAGTTAATCCAGAAGAGGCAGTCACAACGTTGGTGTACTTCTTGTTGGGTGTAATGGTTAGGGCAGGAATCGCGGGGAAATTCAGCGACTGGTTCTGCTTTACGGCAATGCCGTAATTATTTGAGGCGGCGAGAATACGTGCCGCCAAGCGAGCAATAAAAGAGTCATCCGAGAGGAGCCAATTCTCAATCCACCCAAAGTAACCCGCGGCAGCTGCGCCGGTCCATATCGAGCTGGCGGCATTATCGGTAAAACCCAGATCACCTGCATTCTGAGAAAGATATGAAATGAGAGTACGAGAGCCATTAACAACAACATTAGGGGTGAATGCGAAGATTCCTGTTCCGAAATTCACTATACTGTCAGGCATAGTAACTGAGGTAAGATTAGGGCACCCTTTGAATCCATAAAAGCCGATGTTCGTCACGCTGTTCGGTATAGTAATCGAACTGATTGAACTCTGATTGGCAAAAGCATAATCACCAATTGAAGTTACTGGAAGCCCAGCAATGAACGAAGGAATAGTAACAATACTGTTGGAGCCGTTATAGCCGAGGATGGTAACCGAGTTGCTGTTAGTACTATAGCCGAAGCCGTTGGTATATGGAATTACTGAGCTAGGTGTATATTTTTTAATGGCCCAATTTATTAAGTAACCTGTACCAGCTGCAACATAATCACTCCTAGATATGTAAGTGGGGGTGGGTGATAGAGAGCCCCCACCTCCCCATGAAACAACTTGACCAACCGATGTTAGCGCCGCAGATGATCCTGATCCTGCTGAAATAGCAACAACATTAGAAAGACCTGCGGGAATAGTAGATTGAGATTGATAATTTGCCCCCCAAGCAATAACTGTCCCATCACTCTTTAGGGCTAATACATGGTCGTCAACAGCAATTTGAACAATGCCGCTTTTTGCATTATCAGGTATAGTTAGCATGCCGTAATAATTGTTCCCGCCGCCCCAAACAATTACTTCTCCAGAAGCGGTAAGGGCTGCACTTGTTCTGTTGCCTGCTGCAATGGAAACAATGTTGCTCATTGCTTTGAAAGGGACTTGAGTTTCACCGCTTGTATTAAGTCCCCATGCAATAACACCTCCACTTTTGGTTAGTGCAAGAGCATGGCCATATCCGGCAGCAATAGAAACCACATTACTTAAAGCAGAACTAGGAATTGAACTAGGTTGCTGATCGTTTGAAACTCCATATAAGCTTCCACCCCATCCGTAAACGCAACCTAAATCAGATAAAGCAAATGAATTCACTCCACTCACCGCAAGGTCAACATACTTAATATTATTTTGAGGTGCGACTTGCGAATTACCCAGAGGATATATATTTCCGTTGGTTGTTAGTGCATATAAACCAAACTGATTTATAGAGACTTTAGATATTGAAAATTGCTCATCTACAGGAATTGAGGCCAGAGGATCTGAAGTTATCCAGTAACTGTTACCCCAGAGTACAGGTTGCCCAACACCATAAGATTGCGTTGATGGGGTCTGAAGCGGAAAGTTTGTTAGATTTGAAGCTTCTGCACTGCCGATCAGTCCAACTGCAACAAGTAGGGGCCAGAGGAGTTTTTTCATGGGGATATCGGAAGTCTGACGCTGTATTCAAGTAAGTCAACACGAATGTGAGACGAAATACTCGCGTGCAAGGGTAATGTACAACCGATAACAGATAAGCATTTTGCTTAGACGACTTCAGATGCAAGAAGCGTGGGGATTTTCTGCGCAGTACGCGCGAAGCGTATTGCTCCCTAAATGCAGTTCTAGAGAGTAAAACCACTACAAATCACCATGCTTGGAAGAGGGGTAGGACACTTGGCGTCTTGTGATGGTGGTAGGATTCGTGCCGTGACAAACAAAAAGCGGCACCCAGAAGGATGCCGCTTTCTAAGAAGCGCTATTGAACCGATGTACGACTATGAGGTCGCAGAGAAGCGGTTTGCGCTACCAACTTTGTCTTGATTCCGATAACAAGAGATCACCTCCTTATGAAAAACACAACGCAAAACATACAACTAGCATTTGATGTCGGTCATAACTCTATCGGCTGGTCGGTTCTAAAAGTTCAGGGAGAGGCACCCGAGATAGCTGGCTGCGGTTCTGTTATTTTTCAAAAAGACGGATGCCTTGCGACCAAACGTAGAGGGTATCGAAGACAGCGCCGGAACATCAGGGCAACCCGCCAGAGGATCACCCGGCTGAAACAACTCATCTTCTCCCTGGGGGTTCTTTCCCACGAGCAACTCAATAGAGTCTCCTCATCGAGTCCTTGGCATCTTGCTGCGGGGGTCTTGGAGGGAACCAGAAAGCTAGACTGGGCTGAATTATGGGATGTTCTGCGATGGTACGCCCATAACAGGGGCTACGACGGAAACAGACAATGGGCTACGAATGGCACAGTAGAAGAGGAGGAGGACACCGAAAAAGTTGAGAATGCACGTGGTCTCTTTGCCAAGCACGGGACTACGACCATGGCCCAGACGCTCTGCGCCGAACTGGAGTTAGACGCAAAAGGAGGTAAGGCGGCCTCCCGTATCAGATTCAAGGGATTGAATGCCGCATTTCCCCGGGAAAGTGTCACCGCAGAGATACGCGCGGTTCTAGATGCTCACAAGGGACTACTTCCAAGGGTTGACGATGCTTTTATACGAGCCCTGATTGGAAAAGATCATAGTGACGGAGACGCATGGAAGGCCGTGCCTGTTGCAGGTCTTAAAATTCCCAACCGTTTCCACGGCAGCCTGCTGATGGGGCAGAATATCCCACGTTTTGACAATAGGATCATTTCACGATGCACAGTCCTCTTTGATCGGATTCTTCAACAGAAGCTTGATGAAGGAATGGATAGAGAGTCGGCCCAAGCTGAAGCGCAGAAGTTGTCTAAAGTGCCTTCAAAGAAGGCTCCTGAGTTTCTGCAATTCCGCTGGGCCATGCTGCTGGCCAATGTCCTGGTGACGGGTGTTGACGGCAAGTCCAGATCCCTTGCCGTTGATGAGAGGAAGGCCGTTCATTTAAAGATCCGAGAGAGAGGAGCATTTACCCCCACCCAGTTCAAATTGGAGGTCATGACCGCAACCGGAGCAATCCGGAGCAATCTCGAAGAGATGCTCTCCCATCCTGATGCTGACAAGGCGTTGGTTTTTGATTACGCGACGAGAGAGACCCAACGGGGGACACTTGGGTTAGTCTGGCCTTCCATCGACGATCTCAACAAGACACGCATCAAGCGCCTTCTGAGGGATGGAAAGACAATCACCATCAGAGACGTGGTTGTAGCCAATGATTCTGCAATCAGCGCCCTAGAGAACTCATTAACTGCTTCAGCAACACGAAAGACCACTGCGAAGGCAGGAGCAGCAACCAAATCCTTGGACGTGTTACTCTCGGAAACAGTCTGCATTCACCCCATAAACGGCAGGGCTCCATTCAGTCGTCAAATCATGAAGGAAGCCGTTGCCGACGTCATGGAAAAAGGCATCCACCCAACAACGGAGGGTGGTGTGCTGTACCGAGGAGAATCGATCAGGTTGGCCCAAGTCCAAAGGAAGCTCGATGACCAAACCAACAACCATCTAGTTCGCCACAGACTTCTGATCCTCGAACGGCTCCACCATGACCTTCTGGAGGAGTACGCCGAGGGTAATCCCGACCTAGTGGAAAGGATCACCATCGAGGTCAACAGTGATCTTCGGGAAATGTCAGGAAAAAATGCCAAGGAGACCGCTCAAGAGGAGGGATTGAAGCTCGCCGATTTCAAGGGCGTCTCCAAATTGCTTGAGGCACAGCTAGACGGACAAGGTATCCAGATAACGGCAGGACTGATTCGGAAGGCGCGTGTTGCCCACGATCAGGGGTGGAAATGCCCCTACACTGGCAAAGACTTTGATGTCTTCGACCTTGTCCACCGCCGCGTGGACAAAGATCACATAATCCCCCGTAGTCTCCGCCAGAGCGACAGCCTAGACTCGTTGGTCATCACATTTTCAGAAGTGAACCGCATGAAAGGACAGCGAACTGCGGTGACGTTTATCGAGGAGTTTGGCGGCAAAGTTGTGGATGGCAGGCCCGAACTCAGCATTATGGGGCTTGCGTCGTTCGAGGAAGGCGTAAACAAGCTGGATTCCCGACGCGGCCACGATGACGACAAGAGGCGCAAGAAGAACCGCAAGCGACTCCTTATGCTCAAGGACTATGTGGATAAGGAGTTCACGCCGGGTGATCTGACGCGAACATCCCAGCTGGTTCGCCTCGGAGCCCAACTACTTGAGCGTCCTTACCTAGGTTGCGAGAAAAAGCCCGTCATCACATCCCTCCCCGGCAGCGTAACTGGAGCCGTCCGCAAAAGCTGGCGAGTCCTCGGGTGCCTGTCCAAAGCGAACCCCGCTGTCACTGCAGAGTCAACAAAGACAGATGTCAGATCCATCACCCATCTGCATCACGCTCTAGATGCCTCCGTCATGGCCCTTGCGTCCCACTTCCTTCCGAGAGACGGGGGAATATGGGAACTTATTGTGAAGCGCAAACTATCAGCCTCGGAGCAACAGTTACTCCTGAAGAAAGGGCAACAGTTTGCTCGTGATAGCGAGGGGAGAGTCTCCCTGATTGATTTACCAACCTTCTTGAAGAACCAGCTTAGCAATAGGCTAGCTGAGCAGCGTGTTGTTCAGCACATATCTGCTGACATGAGCGGGTTGGCATCAGAGGAGACTGTGTATCGAGTTCTTGATCCCAAAGACTCTCACCCCTCAGCCAAGAAGCTCATGAAACTTTGTGCCGCCAGGGGAATAGAAGTTCCGGATGCCCGTGAGGAGGTGGCATTACTCGTTTCCAGAAAGAGGAGATCCACCATCGAGAGCGGAGACCTGTTACATGAGACTCCAATCTGGAGGTGGGCCTACCGGATCGAAAAGAAATCCAAACTCCTAGGACTGGAATCGAAAGAACCAACCTCGGGGAAGCTCAAATCCCTCAAGGCCGTTAAGATCATCGGTGAGAACTTCGGACTGGCCCTCGACCCTGAGCCTGAAGTCCTTCAGTTGAGTTCAGTCTGGAAGCGACTCAGAGAGCTAAGGCTGGCACATGGACGACCTGTCAGGATATTGCGTAATGGTGATTTGATCACCTTGTCATCTGCGGATGTTCCAGAACAAAGAAGGGGCAACTGGCGGGTCATGTCGGTCAAAAATAATACCACGGGACTGGCCCTGGATCTTGCGCGCCCCGACGAAATTAAAGCCACTTGGATAAACACACTTGTGCAGAGTCATCTTAGAAACGGCTTAAAGATCGTAGATGCCCGTTTATCTGGAGTGATGAAATAACTTAAAAAGGGAGTTTAAATTTGTGGGCTACCATACTGTCACCATTGATGCGGCGGACTGCTTTCTCGGGTGCAAGTCGAGTCAGTTGATCTGCCGCACTGATGAGGGAGAAAAGAGCCTCCCGCTAGAGGATGTCGCCAGCATTCTAGTGACAGGATTCAGCGGTACGGTTCACAGCGAACTACTGCTTGAATGTGCAACTCGAGGCATCCCTTTGATTTTCTGCAGAGCCTTCCGTCCCACAGCCATTGTTTATCCGTCCAATCGCTCCACGGACACCCTCTTGACCCGTGCCCACCTCAGGCTTGGCAAAAGGGACAGGATGTTGCTCTGGGATACCACCGTCACAGCAAAGTGCAGGAATCAGTTTGTAACGGCTTCCTCCTTTTCAGATCAAAACGAGGGCATGGATGGCATGCGATCTGCCGCATGGGGCAAGAATCCGCATCGAGAGGGCACGGTAGCGCGATCGTATTGGGGGCTTTGGGGGGCATCGCTTCACTTAGAAGGCTTTTTGCGGGAACGCTCCGCTGAAGGTGCCAACCAATTGCTTAACTACGGGTACGCAGTTCTTCTCTCCAGCATCCTGCAGAAGCTTTTTGCCCTCGGAATTGATCCCTCCATCGGCATCTCCCACGTAGTCCGTGAGAGAAGCGATCCTCTTGCCTACGATTTGATGGAGCCCTTCCGCGTTTTGGTAGATGAGAAAGTAGGAGCGTGGATCAGAAACCTTGGTGATGCTATCCCGGAAGTGAATCGGGAGTTCAGATCCTTCATTGTTCCTTTTCTGAAAGATCGAATTTCATATCAGGGGGCGAGACTTGATGTCGCTGTCTGTATCGAAGCCGTTGTACTCTCATTCCGCAGGGCCATTCTGGCTGGGAGAACGGGGTTCTACAGGCCATGGATACTCAACGACTGAAAATGGGGTGGCTCGTCGTTGCCTTTGATCTTCCCGTCGGAACAAAGGAGCAGCGAAAATGTGCCACCGGTTTCAGGAACTTCTTACTCGATGATGGATTTAAGATGATCCAATGGAGCCTGTATGCCCGAAGCTGTGTCAGCTTTGCTCGTCAACAAACCCATATGGCTAGAGTGAGGGGCAATCTCCCTCCAGAGGGAAAAGTTAGGGCCATCTTTGTGACCCGAGCGCAATGGGATCGCTCTTTTGTGATCCACGGATCTCCAGCAAAACCTACAGACCCGGAAACGATGCCAGAACAAATGATGATCTGGTGATCAATAGAACTCCCTTTGCCAAAACAAGTTCAGCAGAGGGAGTTTCTACGCCTTTGAATTGGAATCAAGGCAAAGCAAACAGAAGCGAGGATAGTTGCCATTGGACAGTTTCTACGCCTTTGAATTGGAATCAAGGCAAAGCCATGGAAGAGTTCAAGGATGTTCAATTCTAAGTTTCTACGCCTTTGAATTGGAATCAAGGCAAAGCATGGCCGGTGGTGACTCCATGACGCGCCTTAGTTTCTACGCCTTTGAATTGGAATCAAGGCAAAGCGATAGCGCCGAAGGGCAGCCCCATAGCGGCAGTTTCTACGCCTTTGAATTGGAATCAAGGCAAAGCGGCGGGCGAGGTTGAAGTGTCTGCCCGTTTAGTTTCTACGCCTTTGAATTGGAATCAAGGCAAAGCTGAGCGAGTGCATCCGAGTTCTCTTGCGATAGTTTCTACGCCTTTGAATTGGAATCAAGGCAAAGCAAGCTGAACGTCGAGGACGCACGCTCCGCGAGTTTCTACGCCTTTGAATTGGAATCAAGGCAAAGCACTCGTGCTAAAAGAGAGCAGGACACAAGGAAGTTTCTACGCCTTTGAATTGGAATCAAGGCAAAGCAAATATGGGCCACTCAAACGAGGTAACTACAGTTTCTACGCCTTTGAATTGGAATCAAGGCAAAGCGAATCAGGCGAAGCCCTTAACCCGGACAAGAGTTTCTACGCCTTTGAATTGGAATCAAGGCAAAGCGAGAAGATCGAGGTAGACGGACGTATCGGAGTTTCTACGCCTTTGAATTGGAATCAAGGCAAAGCGAATCAGGCGAAGCCCTTAACCCGGACAAGAGTTTCTACGCCTTTGAATTGGAATCAAGGCAAAGCCAGCACGCTATCAACATCCGTTTAGAGGCAAGTTTCTACGCCTTTGAATTGGAATCAAGGCAAAGCTTATCGCCGCTTCAAGGAGGGCTTCGCTCATAGTTTTACTCAGGCGGGTAAAGGTGTGGGGATCGGGTGGCGAAAACCCTTTCCCGTGTTAATTTTACCAATGCAGACCTACACCCTCAACTCAGTTGAGCAATTGCCAGGGCCATACACTCCCGAGTTTGCGGACGCGAAAGGGATCAAACAAATCTTTGGGTTATCTAAATCCTACCTCTATGAACTGATTGACCGGGGAAAGATCCGCTCCGTTTCACTACGCCAGAAGGGGAGCCTTAGGGGCAAACGTCTCTTCGATGTGGAGAGCGTTCGTCAATATCTCCGAGCCAATTATGACGAGAGGAAGCCCGGTTGACCACCTCCCAAGAATCAGCAACGATCGGGTCATGCACTTCGACACCGACATCATCGCATGGGGGGTTTGCAGCTTCATCGTTTTGGGGATTCAATCCGTTACGCTTTTGAAATACTTCACAGCAAGGAGGGAAAACCTCCGCCTCAGTGAAGAGCTTGAGGCGTTGAAGAAGTGATCTCACGCCTTCTCACCGAGGCCGTTGGTTATATCGAGCTTGGGATGTTCCAAGACGCTTGGGACACCCTGGAAACCATTCAACCCGAGCAGAGACACCTTGCCGATGTCCTTAAGGTTCGCCTTGAGGTCTATAGGGGGCTTGGAAAGTTCGACGGCATGGAGTCGGTTGCCGGGCATCTTTGCCGCATCTTGCCCGATGATTCTCAAAATTGGATCTCATACGCCTACGCCCAAAGGCGTTACCTCGGGATTGAGGTTGCAGAAAAGACCCTCCTGGAAGCCCAAAAGCAATTCCCCGAGGAGCCGACGATTTACTTCAACCTTGCTTGCTATGCCTGCCAGCAAGGGCGACTTGATGAGGCCAAGGAGAGGCTTGCCGAGGCAATACGGATTGAGCCCGGATTCAAGCAGATGGCTCTTGAGGATGCGGATCTCGCCCCGCTTTGGTGAGTGCTGGCGAGGGAGGGCGCTTTCGAGGCGATTTTCTCTTGTCAAATACTTGTCAAATAAACGGCATTTTGACGCACGACAATGCGCTTACCTTCGCGAGTGATCTTTTGATCATTAAGGCTACAGAGCCTTTATTTAAGCCAATCCGCAGGTTTTACAGAGTAAAAAGGGAATGGTAGCGCGTACGGGACTCGAACCCGTGCACCAGCCTTGAGAGGGCTGTGTCCTAACCGACTAGACGAACGCGCCGTGAGAAAAAGGAAATTCTGAGC